>Ga0172382_10005578_pt1 | contig 18724 bp, 16 predicted proteins | sample Leawel138RmetaG_FD_122245 | JGI IMG/M metagenome (GOLD analysis project Ga0172382, IMG submission 122245) | Leachate microbial communities from a municipal landfill in Southern Ontario, Canada - Leachate well 138R metaG | ecosystem: Engineered > Solid waste > Landfill > Unclassified | place...
CTTGACTTAGTTGCCTCAGGTTCCCCTGATGTCGTCGCGATCGTTGCCAGCCGCAATTAACTCCTGATCAGCGCCAAATGTCGACGCGGACCGTTCTCTCCGCGATAGTGACTGAAATTCGGGAATTGTGAATATTTGTGCACTATCCTGATCCTTCTACTGGATTGGTGAAGTGAGGGATGCAGGGTGGCGCTAGCTGCTGTACGAGATCTGCGCGGGCTTCGGCGCGAGGCGACGGCCGAGGAGTTGGCAGAGTTCGAGACCGATGTGATGGCCGGCTTCGTGTTGGCTCGCGCGGCGGCGGGCATGGCCGACACCAGCATCGGCAATGATCTCGTTGACCTCGAGCAGATCCGCGACTGGTTCGGAGCGCCGCTATGGGAATTGCAGCCCCGCCACGCGGACGAGTATCTGGGCAAGGTTCTGCGGAACTCGGCGCCAGCCACTCGGCACGGGAAAGCGGGCACCCTGTCGCTGTTCTTCGACTACCTAGAGTTGCGGCACAAGGCCGAGATCTACAACCTCACCGGCATCGTGGTCGAATGCCCGGTCGACGAAATGAATCGGCCGGCTAGTGGTCCCGCCACCTCGATCCGGATACCCCCGTCGGAAGCTGAGATCAACACGCTCTTCGCGGGATGGCGTAGCGACTTGGTGCAGTGTCGCAAGTTCGCACCTATGGCTAGGAGTTACGCCGCAGCACAACTGATGATGCGGATAGGGCTGCGTATCAACGAGTGTTGTTACCTGGATCTCGACGACATCAGGTGGGAACTCGGTCGCTTCGGAAAATTGCACGTCCGCCGCGGAAAGGGCTCGCGAGGGCGCGGGCCCAAACAGCGCGTCGTTCCTTTAATCAACGGCGCCGACCGGACTCTGCGATGGTACGTCGAGGATGTCTGGGGGCATTTCGGAGACGGATGGGACCAACCTGGAACGCCCTTGTTCCCCTCGGAACGCCACCACCCTGATGGATCCCACATCCGCGTTTCCCGGGAGCCGCTCCGGGCAGCGCTGAGCCAGGCAGTCGAACGGCATCTACCGCAGTGGAAGGGGCGACTCACTCCCCATGTGCTCCGCCATTACTGCGCCTCTGAGGTCTATCGCTCAGGGATGGACCTGGTTGCGATCCAAGAACTTCTCGGCCATCAGTGGGTCGCCACCACGATGCGCTATGTGCACGTCCATCGAGAGCACATTGAAGACGCCTGGCTCAAGGGGCAACAACGCGCCGCGAGTCGACTGGAAGGACTCTTACCATGATGAAGTGGAACTTGCGTCTCGCCGCCGCCAACCGCGGAATCTGGAAAGCCAGTGAGCTCCAACGACTTCTGCGTGACCACGGGCTGGCCATCAGCGCAGGCAAGATGTCGGGACTATGGTCAGGGCAGCCGCACAGCATCAAGCTCGACGACCTCGATATCATCTGCTCGGTGCTTGACTGCGGGCCTGAAGAACTGCTCTTGCGTGACTCTTCGATCACAGCGCCCGGCAATGCGCCGGCAAGTGATGTGGCCACGGCGGTAGGCGACGAGCGCCGGCCGGTTGTGCGGCCACGCCCACCGAGTGGCCGCACGCTGCCTCCCGAGTAACGCCTCGATTGCGTGACAACGTTGAAAACCGGTAGTTGTGTCGACTGCCACGCCTGGGGACCGCTGCGGTGGTTTCCGCGCTGCGCTGCCTGCTACAGCTTCAACCGCAAACATCACGACTACCGGGGCCAGTGCGCTGCGTGTGGGCGACTACGGCACCGGCTCAAGGGTTACTGCCGAATGTGCTGGAGCGAGGCAAGCCGCCGAAACAGGGAACGGCCGGGGCATGGACGATCACTTCTTCCCGTCCTGGAAACCATCGACAGCCACCAGCTGTTCTTCGCGGACATGTTGCAAGCCTTGCGGATTCACTACCACTGCTCCCGTGATTCGGAGCCCGAAGTGCGCCGAACAGTCGCACCGCCGACGTCGTTCCGGCCAGCCGAGGGCGCTGGCCAATACAGCCTTTTCGAAACCTGTCGCGACCTCAGCAAGTTCGAGCGGCCGCCACACTCGCAGTGGGCGGCAGACGCCGTGCGAGAACCCCACATCACACTCGCCATGCGCACGGCCGACCGTATCGCCGAATCCCACGGCTGGTCGCAGCGACTGACCTACGATGTCCGGCGCGGCCTCATGATGGCGTTAGCGTGTCGTCCGCCCGACGAGCGCGTCCGCTACTCGGAGCTAGAGCCGCTTGCCGCGCTCAAGGGCATCAGCGTCACCCGCGTAGCCGCCGTCCTTGATGATGCCGGTCTGCTCCTCGATGACCGACCCGATGTCGCAGAACTGAACTGGCATCGCCGACTCACCGACATCTCGGATGGAATCAAAGACGACGTGCTCGACTGGCTGCGACACCTGCGACGTGGTTCCCGCCGTTCGAAACCACGCCAGCCTGGAACCGCCAACGAGTACTGCCGGGTAGCTGCCCCTATCCTGCGCGATTGGTCAAAGCGCTATGGCAATCTACGGGAGGTCACCAACGACGACATTTGCGTAGTCGTCGACGGCCTTCCCGCGAACCGTCGCAGCCATACCTTGGTGGTCTTGCGCTCGCTGTTTCGATACCTCAAGCGTGAGAAACGGATCTTCGCCAATCCGACCATCCGCTTGCGCCCCGGCCGCGTGGCCCCGGCCGCACTGCTGCCGGTTGACGCTGACGATTACCGAGAAGCCGTCGTGGCCGCCACCACTCCCCAGCATCGCATCGCGCTGGTTCTCGCTGCCGTCCACGCAGCCCGGCCAGCGGACATCCGGAACCTGCGACTTGATGACATTGACTTGGGCGCACGACGAATGACGATCAAGGGACACACCCGCCGTATTGATGAGCTGACGCACCGAATACTCATTCAATACCTCGACTATCGAAGAAGAACTTGGCCGTACACCGCGAACCGCCACCTACTGGTGACCTCCGTAACAGCCAACGACGCCCGACCGGTGAGCGACTACACGGTCACTCAACTCTTCGGTGGGCTGAAGGCCACGCTCGGAAAGCTGAGCGTCGATCGCCGACTCGAAGAAGCCATCACACACGGACCGGATCCACTCCACCTTGCCGCCGTCTTCGGACTATCTCACGGAACGGCCATCCGGTACTCAGAGGCCGCCCGGGTCCTGCTGAACGACGGCCGGGCCTGAACTGCAAGCTGTGTGCCCCAGTTGCGAGTTAGTTAGCTGCTGTGGATCTCTTGGCCATGAACGCGAGAACCCGACAGATGGAGGACGGGTTGCGGAGAATGTCTGACGACGGCGCCGTCGTCGCACGTACGGTTTCCGGCGGCAACTTCTGGCTGATTCCCCAAGCCGTTGTGGCCAGCGGCAGCGCCCCGCGGATACAGTGTTGTCGACTGGCGGCGACGTTTGTGCTCGCGCCTCGAAATCGTTGCAGCGGTGGGTAAGTCATGCCGCCTATACGCCTGCAAGATGCGTACCGAGACCCACTTCGATCAGAGCGGTCGGTGTAGGTATGCCGTTGCTGTCCCAGCCAACCAACCTATAGTAGAGGGCTACTGCGTCATCGAAGGCTTCTCGGTTGATCGCGATACCGCGGTGGCGGCCGTCGTCGATCGGGTCGGTGAAGAACCGGTCGGGAAGGGTGTCTTGCTCGGCGGTGATTCCTTCGCGTAGGTTGAATAGCCGCATCAGGTGCCATCGACGTCGCCCCCAGACGAACAGTTCGCGGTCGCTGGTGCGCCACCCAGTGACCAGGTGAATCAGTCGCGCCAGATCCGGTAGATCTAGTTCGCGCACGGGTGGGCCGGCGAAGAGCGATACTCCGAGTGCATCCATGCCGCTCCACATGTCGAGCAGCATCGTTGTTCGGGCGACACGGGCGTCGTCGAGAGTTTCCATGGGCTCCCAGTCCAGGGTGCCGAGTGTGCGCATCATTTCCAACCCGTGCCGCCAACCGCCGACTGGATCGAAATCGATGTCGTGTTCGACGATTTCGTAGCGGGGACCGACCGGGCTCACGGCGTAGGCCAGCGCTTGTCCGGCGGATGCTCGTGGCTCGAACGAGACCATCTCCAAGCCTTTGATGTGCATGGCGAAGTGGCGGGCCTCGACTGGGAGGTGGGCTACCGCTGCACGGACACCTTCGCCCAACCACGACACGGCCGCGACGCCGGTGGCGATGTCTGCCATCAGTGCTGTCAACGCCTGTGAGTCGCCGAACACCGGATCGTGACCGGCCAGATCGACACCGTCCAAGAGATGGTGCTGACGTGCCTCACAGAGCATGCTGACGGTGAAGGACAGGGATACCGGGTCGACGCCCCAGAGGTGGCACGATGCGTTGAGGTCCATCACCAGGTCGGGGTCGGTGAGGCCGAGGTTGAGCGCGAATGCGGCGACGGCCTCCTGGTGCAATCCGCCGGCGCGGTTGTCGATGGCGTTACGGAATGTCTTGATGCAGTCACCGGGGCATCCGGGGCAGCCACCTTCGGATACTTCGATCCGCTCGGTGAGCGCCTGTGCGGTGAGGTTGCCCAAGTCGACTATTCGGCTGGTGCTGTAGTTGGGGCCCTGGCCGTATCCAGCCAGTGAGCTTCCTTCGGTGGGCCAGGCGCCGAAGCCGGGTACCTGCTGTTGTGAGCGGGTCAGGTCATTGTCGGCGATCCGGCTTGCATAGGCGGAGGTCAGGACGGCCAGGCCTGCTTCGTCGGCGGGTGGCGGTGCTGTATCGGGCGATAGCACAACACCTTTGAGGTTCTTTGCGCCCATCACCGCTCCTAGGCCCATGCGGGCCGCGGCGAAGGTACGGTCGGTCTCGATGCTCGCGTAGCGCACCCCGCGTTCCCCGGCCGGCCCGATCACCGCGCAGTGGACATCAGACCCGTGCCGGAACTCCAAGGTGTCTGTGGCGGATCCGGTGTCGGTGCCCCAGATGTCCTTGGCCGGAAGGATGTGCGCCCCGCCGGCGTCGATGAGCAGGTAGCAGGGATGGGCTGCTCGCCCGGTGATGATGACGGCATCCCAGCCGGTCGCTTTGAGTGCGTGACCGTAGGGCCCTTCGACGCGGCACTCCCCAATGCCGCCGGTCATGGGGGATTTGGCGACGACGATGACACGCGCCAGTCCGATAGCCGGGTGGCCGGTGACGGCGGTGGACATGAAGCACAGGGGTGCCGGCGCCGACAGCGGGTCGTAACCGGGCTTGGTCTCGGCCAGAAGGAGTCGCGTGGCCTCCAGTCCGCCGCCGACATAAGTTCGGCAGTGCGCCGGTGTGAGGGTCTCGGTGCGGGTTTCGCCGGTGGTGAGGTCGATGCGTAACCGGCGGCCGGTGTGCCCGTCGCCGCAGCCGTCGTGTCCGGGGGTCACGGCTGCAGTCCGTAGACCGCGATGGCGGTGCGGCCGAAGAGACAGTGCCGTTCCTCTTCGGAGATGTTGTCGAGGCAGTCCCGTGCGGCCTCCATGACAGCGTGGTAGTCCGCGGCCAGCAGACACGCCGGCCAATCGGAACCGACCATCAGGCGGCGGGCACCGAACAGTTCGAGGAGCACCTTGACGTACGGCCGTAGCGTGTCCGGTGTCCAGGAAGTCCAGTCGGCCTCGGTCACCAACCCAGACAACTTGACGTAGATGTTGGGCAGCGACGCGAGATCCGCCATGACGGTTCGCCACTGGGCGAACGTTTCGTCGGTGTCCCCTGCTATGTCGGGCTTTCCTGCATGGTCGAGCACGATCCGGCACCGTGACTGGTTGCGGGCCAGCGCCGCAGCACCTGACAGGTGTTGCGGGCGGGCCACGATTTCCAGCACCCGGCCACGGTTGGCCAGTGCGGCGGCGGCCTCCTGTGCCTCGGGCTGTTCGAGGTGGTCGGCCGGTTCGGATTGGGCCTGAATCCGCAGGCCCATGAGCCACCGGTCCGCAAGTGGATGGGCGAATGCCCGTTCGATCTGGGTAGTGACGTTTCCGGTTGCGGTGTCCACCCAGCCCACCACGCCGAGAACCTCGGGGTACTCGGCGGCGACGGTCAACATGACGGCGAGTTCGTCGTGACGGCCGCTGCCGCATTCGACGAGCACTGTGCCGTCGACCTTTTCGCATTGCAGCAGCGGATGCAGGTCGGCCATGGAGTAGGGCCGACGCAGAACTTCGTGGCCAGGTTCGGCCAGCCACCCAACGCGGCCCGGAGCGCTCCACAGGTGATGGTGCGCGTCAATCACATTCACGACACCGCCACGTCGAACCTTGACGGCATGACTGACAGTGCCTGGCGGTACTCGTCCAGGCCGACAGCAACGGTATTGGACAGCACACCAACTGATTCCAGTTCAATCGAGACGACATCACCGGCTTCCAGGGTGAACGGCAGCTCCGGTACCAGGCAGGTGCCGGTCGAGACGATGGCACCCTCGGGGAAGTCGTCGGAGCTGAACAGACTCGCGGCCAGGTCAGCAGGCTGGCGCTTCAGCTGGCCGGTTGACGCCTCGCCCGTCCAGCGGACGGTGTCGTCGTGGCTGATGGTCAACGTGATTGCCAGGCGGTCCAGGGACTCGATCTCCCAGATCGGCCGGATCGACGGGCCCACCGAGCAGGACCCCGCGTAGGTCTTGGCCTGCGGAATGTAGAGCGGGTTTTCCGCTTCGATGCTGCGTGAGCTCAAGTCATTGCACACGGTGACGCCGATGATGTCGCCGAAAGCGTTCACCACCACCGCCGCCTCGGGTTCGGGGACATTGATCGGGGAGTCTGCACGCACCGCGATCGGCTCCCCATGTCCGCGAGCCTTCCACGACGTCGACTTGAAGAAGAGTTCGGGCCGCGCCGCGTCGTACACCCGAGCGTAGATGTCGGCGTCGTGTTCGCTTTCTTCCATCCGCGCCAGCCGAGAGTTCTCATAGGTCACCCCGGCCGCCCAGATCTCGGTGCGCCCATCGACCGGCGGAAGTAACCGGACGTCCGAGAGCGGAAGACGTGGCCCGTCGAGTTCGGCGCACCGGCTGCGGAGCGCATCCAGGCGCAACCCGAGTAGTCCGCTCAAGGTGACGTCCTCGGGGAACGCGGTGACGGCGTCGCCGGCCAGCAGCCCGATTCGCGGGGGGTTGGTGTGATCGGTGAAGCGAACGATGTTCATGAGTCTCCGCTCTGTAGGTCAAGACATTGGATGTATGAAGGTGATGCCAGCGCACGGAATATTGGGGTGGAGCCACGGTCATACGGCCTGTCCGGCGCTAAATCAGCACGTCCAAGGCCGAATCTACCACCAGTTTCACTTAGATGAAACAACTCACCGAAAGAGCTTGACAGTGAGGCAGCTCACCGTGCAAGCTAGACAGACATCCAATGTCTGTGATGAAACATCCCGCAGCCGCCCAGCTCACGCGGCCGACTTCCGGCCACCTTGTCAAGGAGAGAGAACTTGCCCCGGATCACTGCGCTTGAGGCCTTGGACCTCCGCTTCCCCACGTCGCTGTCGCTGGACGGATCCGACGCCATGAACCCCGATCCCGACTACTCCGCGGCCTACGCGATCATCCGCACCGATGCTGGGGACGGTCTCGAAGGTCACGGCTTCACCTTCACCATCGGCCGCGGCAACCAACTCTGCGTCTCGGCGATCGAGGCCTACGCCCCGTACGTGGTGGGTCGCGACCTCGACGAGGTGCTCTCCGACATGGGGGCGTTCTGGCGCAGCTTGGCCGGCGAGAGCCAGTTGCGGTGGCTGGGACCGGAGAAGGGTGTCGTGCACCTGGCCTTGGCTGCGGTGGTCAACGCGGTATGGGACCTCTACGCCAAAAAAGAGGGCAAGCCGCTGTGGAAGTTGCTGGCCGACATGACCCCCGAACAGATTGTCGCCCTGGTCGACTTCCGACACATCGGCGATGAGCTGAGCCCCGAGGCTGCGCTGGACATGTTGCGCCGGCTCGAACCCACCAAACAGCAACGCATCGAGTCCATCACGGCCAACGGGCTACCCGCCTACACCACCTCCGCCGGATGGCTGGGCTACGACGACGACAAGATGCGCCGCTTGGCCCGGGAAGCGATCGACGCAGGCTTCACCCACATGAAGATCAAGGTCGGGCGTGACCTGGATGACGACCTTCGCCGCACCGCGCTCCTGCGCGAGGAGATCGGCCCCGACCGCTACCTGATGGTCGATGCCAACCAGGTGTGGAACGTCGACGAGGCGATCAAGTGGATCCAGGCGTTGGCCCCCTACAACCCGTGGTGGATCGAAGAACCGACCAGCCCGGATGACGTCCTCGGTCACGCCGAGATCGCCCGCCAGGTGGCGCCCATTCGCGTCGCGACCGGTGAACACATCCAGAACCGGGTGATGTTCAAGCAGTTCCTGCAGGCCAAGGGAATGGGTGTGTGCCAGATCGACGCCTGCCGCGTCGGCGGGGTCAACGAGAACATCGCGATCATGCTGCTGGCCGCGCAGCACAACATCCCGGTCTGCCCCCACGCAGGCGGAGTGGGGCTGTGCGAATACGTCCAGCACCTGTCGATCTTCAACTACATCGCGGTGGCCGGGAATCTCGACGACGTGGTGGTGGAGTTCGTTGATCATCTGCACGAGCACTTCGTCGACCCGTGCATCGTCGACAACGGTCACTACGTCGTTCCGAGCCTGCCCGGCTACTCGGCGGAGATCCTGGCGGACAGCCGAGAGAAACACCGCTACCCCGACGGCCAGATCTGGGTGAGCCGGTCGTGAGCGCGTTCCTGCAGATGCGGGGAATCTCGTTGGCATTCCCCGGAACGCAGGCGCTGTCCGACGTCGACCTCACCGTCGAACGGGGCGAGATCCGCGCGCTGCTCGGCGAGAACGGCGCCGGAAAGTCCACCTTGATGAAAGTGCTGGCCGGGGTCGAGCGCCCCGACGCCGGCAGCGTCACCCTCGACGGTACGGCGATCGACCCCCGCAGCCCGAAGGAAGCGCACGCCGCCGGGGTCGCGATGGTGTTCCAAGAGATGAGCCTGGCCGACAATCTCAGTGTCGCCGAGAACATCTCGCTGGGAAGTCTGCCCAACCGCCTCGGGGCAGTGCGCTGGCGGTCGGTCCGCAAGACCGCCGCCGCGGCGCTGGCTCAACTGCACGTCGACATTCCACTAGGCACCAAAGCCGGTGAGCTGACCATCGCTCAACAGCAGATGGTCGAGATCGCCAAAGCCGTCACCGGCGAGCTGAAAGTCCTGATTCTTGATGAGCCGACCAGCGCGCTGACCGAGACCGAGACCGAGGAACTGTTCGCGCTGATGCGCCGCCTGTCGGACCGCGGCGTGTCCGTCCTCTACATCTCCCACAACCTCGAGGAGATCATCGCCGTCTGCGACTCGGTGACGGTCATGCGCGACGGCACAGCGGTGGCCACCCATCAGGTCGCCGACACCACCGTCGACATGCTCATCACCGAAATGGTGGGCCGCGAACTCACCGACATGATGCCCAAGCAGAGCAGCGAGGTCGGCGACGTGCTGCTCGACGTACGCGACCTGGTGGTCGACGGCAAAACCGAGCCGGTCAGCTTCACCGTGCGAGCCGGCGAAGTGGTAGGATTCGCCGGTCTGCTCGGAGCGGGACGGTCTTCACTGATGCGCTGCCTGGTCGGCGACATCCCCCGCACCTCGGGGCAGGTGCTCGTCAACGGACAACCTTTACAGCCCCGCCAACCCAAAGACGCCGTACGCCGCGGACTGGGGTACCTATCCGACGACCGGCGCGCCAGCGGGATCGTCGGCAAGCTCGGTATCCGCGAGAACATCGGGCTGGGATGTCTGTCCCTCAACAGCCAATTCGGCGTGATGAAATCCATCCAGGAACGCCGTCTGGCCGAGGACACCGTGGCCCAGATGCGCATCCGCTGCAGCAGCATCGAAAAGAGCGTCGCCGAACTCTCCGGCGGTAACCAACAGAAAGTGGTGCTGGGCCGGTGGATGGCTGCCGGGGTGGACGTACTGATCCTCGACGAACCCACCCGTGGTATCGACGTTGGCGCCAAAACCGAGGTCTACCAACTCATCAACACCCTCACCGCCGCGGGCAAGGCAGTGATTCTCGTGTCGTCCTACCTGCCCGAGGTCCTCGGGATGAGTGACCGCGTGATCGTCATGCGCGGAGGTCAGATCACCGGGGAACATCCGCGCGACGGCATCACCTCCGAAGCAGTGATGTACGACGCCACCGGACAGAAGCGTTCCGAGCAGCTGCCGCCGCTGACCACCGCCGACCTCGTAATGAAGGAGCACCAGTGAGTACCATCGAGGCGCAGCGTCAAACTGCCTCCGACGCAACCAAATCCACGTCGGCCCTGCGGCGCGTGCTCGGGCCGCTGGCCAACCAGCTGGCGCCGTTCACCATCGTGATCGTGATGTGCATCGGTCTGTTCATCCTGACCCCACACTTCCTGACCACCTCCAACATCAAGGGCAACCTGGTTCAGATGTCGAGCCTGGCCATCTTGGCAGTCGGGGCCACCATGGTCATCGTGGCCGCGGGGATCGACCTGTCGGTCAGCTCGATTGTCGCTCTGTCCGGAGTGGTCTCAGCCAAAGCGATCGTCGCCTTCGGTGTCGGCATCCCACTGGGCCTGCTGATCGGCATCGCCGTTGGCGGTGTTGTCGGACTGATCAACGGACTGCTGGTCAGCAAGCTCGGCCTGCCCGCCTTCATCACCACACTCGGGACCCTCAGCGTCTGCGCAGGCGCCGCACTGCTGATCACCAACGGTCAAGCGGTGTACGGGCTTCCAGCCGGGTTCGGATGGCTGGGCACCGGGGAGGTACTGGGAATCCCGGTGCCGGTCATCGTGATGGTGATCGTCGCGATCGCGGGCCACATGCTGCTCGCCCACACCACGCTGGGACGCGCCGCCTACGCCATCGGCGGCAACGCGCGCACCGCCCGACTGTCCGGCATCAACGTCGGCATGGTGCTGGTCACCCTGTTCGTCATCTCCGGACTGCTGGCCGGGCTGGCGGGTGTCCTGGAGGCGTCTCGTGTGGTCAGCGGTCAGCCCGCGGCCGGAGCCAACTACAACCTCCTGGCCATCGCCGCGGCCGTCATCGGCGGTGCCAGCCTCTTCGGCGGCGAAGGAAAGATCCTCGGCGCCATCATCGGCGCGACCATCCTGCAGCTCATCAGCAACGGCTCCAACCTGCTCGACATCTCCACCTTCTGGCAGAGCGTCATCGTCGGTGTCGTCGTGATCCTCGCCGTCCTCTATGACCAGTTCCGCCAGAGCCGAGCCCGCAAGGCCGGCACCCACCACCCCTAGCTGTAGGCACACCCCTGCAAGCCGTACGTCCCTTCTCCCGCAGTTCCCTCTCCCTGCAACGACGCACAAGAAAGAGACCAAAATGCAGATCCGTTTCAGCGCCTTGACCAGGAGGCGCATCCTCGCCTCCGCCGCGGCTGTGGTGATGGCCGCCAGCATGACCGCCTGCAACCGTGGTGAGGGAGGTGAAGCGGCCCAGCGGCAGTTCGCGGTCGTGCCGGGGTCCACCGGGTACTTCTACTGGGGCACCCTGCACGCCGGCGCGCAGAAAGCCGCCGACGAACTCGGCGCCGAACTGATCTGGCGTGGCACCGCCACCCAGAGCGACATCACCGGACAAATGAACATCCTGCAGGACTTCGTCAACCGCAAGGTCTCAGGGATCGCGTTCGCGGCCAACGACACTCAGGCTCTGCAGACCATCGTCGACCAGGCCGAGTCCAATGACATCCCGATCGTCAGCGCCGATGCCGGCATCGAGCCGCAGTCCATTCCGCTGATCGCCACCAACAACGAAGCCGCCGCCGGACTGGCCGCCGACTACATCGGCGAACAGCTCAACGGCCAGGGCAAGGTGGCCCTGTTGCCCTTCCTCGCCACGTCCGCCACCTCCCAGGCCCGGCTCAAGGGCTTCGAAGACCAGATCGCCGCCAAATATCCCGGCATCCAGGTGGTGGCCACCCAATACACCGACGGCGACGTCAACAAGGCGCTGGGCATCATGAACGACATCCTCACCGCCAATCCCGACCTCGACGCGGTATTCGGGCTCAACGAGCCCGGTGTGGTGGGCGCAGTCCAGGCCATCGAGGCACGCAACGCCGACGTGGTGGTGGTGGGCTTCGACAACGCGCCCGACGAGGTGTCCGCGTTGCAGGCCGGAACGGTGTCGGCGCTCGTCGTACAGGACCCCTTCAAGATCGGCTACGAAAGCGTGATGGCACTGAACAAGATGGCCGACGGTGAGACGGTTGACGAGATGATCGACACGGGCGCGACACTGGTGACGCAAGAGAACATCGACGACCCGGACATCCAGAAGCTGGTCAATCCGCCGGTCGTCAACTAACACATGACGCGGAGTGCACCCATGGGTCTGACCGACACCGCTATCGAGCGGCTGCGCGCGCTGATCGTCAACGGCGATCTGTCGCCGGGGGCGCGGCTCCCACCCGAGCAGCAACTGGCAGCGCAGCTGGGGATCTCCCGTGGGTCGACCCGCGAAGCGGTCAAGGCACTCACCCACGCCAGGATGTTGTCGGTCAAACGTGGCGACGGTACTTACGTCACCAGCCTCGAACCCGACGAGTTGCTCCACGGCATCACCCTGGCCGCCGAGCTGGCCCGCAACGAGACCGTGCTGGATGTCCTGGAGGTTCGCAGGCTGCTCGAACCGGGCGCCACCCGGTTGGCCGCAGAACGCATCAGTGACGGCGAGCTCGACGAGATCGCCACCCTGCTGACGGTGATGGACGACACCCACGACCCGCAGGACTTCATCAAGCTCGACGTGGAATTCCACAACCGGATCGTCGAAGGTGCGGGCAATGCTTGGTTGACCGCAGTTCTGCGAGGCCTGTCCGAACCAACAATCCGCGCCCGGCGGGAACGGCTGACCTTCGACCTGCAGGTCGAGGAACTCACCCGCGCACAGCACCGCGACATCTACACCGCACTGCGGGAACGAGACAGCGCACTGGCCGAGGCCGCCGCGCTTGCCCACATCTGCAGCGTGCAGCGCGGGCTGCGCACCATCCTCCTCGACAACGACAACACCCACCACAACAACAACCACCGACCGACGCTCGCACCGAGAAAGGACACATGACAATGGATTCCAAGCAGGCACTCATCGAATTGGGAGTCGATCCCACGCTGGACGACGACCTGCGCGAACAGTTGGACACCAACGGGTTCTTCATCGTTGCCAACGCGCTGACCCCGCAGCAGTGCGCAGCCATGCGGGAGGAGTTCGACCGGATCACCGAGCAGGAAGCAGGATCGGGGCTGGTGATGGATCCCGAGCCTGGTGCCACCCGGCTGTCAAATATCTTCAACAAATCCGAGGTCTTCGATCCCTCGCTGGTGCTGCAGCCCGTGCTGGCGGCGGCGCTGTACCTCTTCGACGATTTCAAACTGCATGGCGCGAACATCCGGGACCCGCACTCCGGGGGCGGCAATCAACCGCTGCACAGCGACGTCCCCAAAGCCCATGAGGAGGACTGGCGTCTGGTCAACGCGCTGATCTGCCTCGATGAACTGCGCCTGGACAACGGCCCCACCCGCATCGTGCCCGGCTCACACAAGTGGCCGCACAACAACACCCCGAAGCTGAACCTCGATGTCGCAGCCGGGGAGCAACAGCGCGGTGAGTACGGCGACCAGACCAAGTTCCCCGAGGATCCGCTGGCTCCCTACCCCGGCGAGATCCACCTGACCTGCCCGGCAGGCGGGATGGCCGTTACCAACGCCAGCCTCTGGCACGGCGGCACCGACAACATCTCCGGTGACCGGCGGCGCATGCTGCACCTCACCTACACCCGCCGTGACCTTATCCAGCAATTCGTGCAGCAGGACTACCTGACACCCGGTCTCTACGAACGACTTTCGCCGGCTCAGCGGTACCTGTTCGACGTCCACGCCTAGGAGAACTCCATGCCATTCCGCCCTGCGCTCGCACCGCTGTCGGGCAGCGGCGCCGTAGACCCCATTCCGCTGGGTCTGGGCGCCGCCCCGCTGGGGAACCTGTTCTCCACGGTCAGTGACCAGCAAGCCGAGGAAACCATCACTGCTGCCTGGGATCTGGGCATCAGGACGTTCGACACCGCCCCGCTCTACGGTTACGGCGAGTCCGAGCGCCGGCTCGGTGAGGCGCTGGGGCGGTACCCGCGCGACGAGTTCGTGGTGTCAACAAAGGTGGGGCGCCTCATCCGGCACGGCGCCCCACCCTCACCGGAACAGCTGTTCGGCGGAGAGCACTTCTACAAAGTCGACGGTGATGTCAATCCGGTATTCGACTACAGCCACGACGGCGTGCTGCGGTCGGTGGAGGAAAGCCTGCAGCGGTTGGGGTTGGATCGCATCGACCTGCTCTACATCCATGACCCCGACGAGCACTTCGCCGACGCCCTGGGGGGCGCTTTCCCGGCCCTGCGTCAGCTGCGTGACGAGAAAGTGGTGCGTGGCATCGGCGTCGGGATGAACCAGACGGCGATGCTGGCAGCGTTCGCCAAAGAGGCGGACTTCGACTACTTCCTGGTGGCCGGCCGCTATACGCTGCTGGACCAACAAGCCGCCGACGAGCTCTTCCCCCTGTGCGAGGAGCGTGGAATCGGGGTTGTCAGCGGCGGCGTGTTCAACTCCGGGATCCTGGCCGCACCCATCGACGACGCCACCTACGACTATGTTCCGGCGGCGCCGGAGATGCTCACCCGTGCCCGCAGGATCCAGGAAATCTGCCTGAGCTTCGGCGTCGAGTTGGCCTCTGCAGCCATGCAATTCCCCCACCGCCACGCCGCAACAGCAGCAGTACTTCTCGGCGCCCGCAGCGCCGAAGAGATTCGCACCAACGCCCAGCTGTACCGCAGCCCCATCCCCAGCGCACTGTGGGACGCGTTGGCCGACGAAGGCCTGATCCGCGAACAGGAAGAGGTTCGATCGTGACCGTCGTGCAGACCGTCAACCCGGCCACCGACGAGAGCACCACCACCACCGCCTCGGAAGCCACCACCGAGCAGGTTGCCGCCGCGTGTGCCGCTGCCGCCTCAGCAGCAAGGGAGTACGCCGACGGCGGCCGGGAAATGCGCGCGGCCCTGTTGCGGGCTGCCGCGGACGCGCTGGAAGCCCGGCGCGCCGAGATCATCGACATCGGCATCCGCGAAACGGCGCTGACCGAACAGCGCCTGGGTGGCGAGTTGAACCGAACGGTCTACCAGGCGCGGTTCTTCGCCGACGTCGTGGAGGAGGGCTCATTCCTCGAAGCCGTCGTTGACCATGCCACCGACACGCCGATGGGGCCCGCCCCCGACCTGCGTCGCATGCTCGTCCCCATCGGGCCGGTGGCCGTGTTCGGGGCCAGCAACTTCCCGCTGGCGTTCTCGGTACCGGGGGGCGACACCATGGCCGCACTCGCGGCGGGGTGCCCGGTCGTCATCAAGGCCCATGAATCACACCCGCTGATGTCACTGACCACCCACGCGGCACTGCAAGAGGCGGCCGAAGCCGTCGGCGCGCCACAAGGAGTGACGGGACTCGTCTTCGGTCGGCAAGCCGGGCTCGACCTGGTGTCAGACCCGGCGATCACGGCTGTCACGTTCACCGGCTCGCTCGGCGGCGGACGGGCCCTGATGGACGCCATCGCCGCGAGGCCACAACCGATTCCGTTTTACGGAGAGCTGGCCAGCCTCAACCCGGTGATCATCACCACCGGGGCTGCCGCCGCATGTGGCGCCGACCTGGCTCAGCAACTCATCGCTTCGGTCACCGGATCAGGCGGGCAGCTCTGCACCAAACCCGGGTTGGTGCTGGTCCCGGCCGACACCGCGGGCGACACGCTGGTGTCCGAGGCGGTGCGACTGCTCGCCGGCGCCAGCGCGCAGACCCTGCTGAACCGCAACATCTATCAGGCCTACAGCACCGCCGAACCCGGGGCGGGAATGCGGGTGATCGGTGAGGGCGGCGCCCCCGACACCATCGGCCTGTCGGTGTCCCCACGACTGCTCGAAGTTTCCGCCTGTGACCTGGTGGCCACAGACATCGAGGAATGTTTCGGCCCGACCACCATCGTTGTGCGCTATCAACAGGGAGAGGATCTCGACCTACTCAACGCCCTGCCAGGTTCGCTGACCGGAACCATCCACGCCGAACCCGCCGAGCGAGACACGATCTCACAGCTCACCCAAGTCCTGGCACCCCGTGCGGGACGGCTGTTGTACGCCGGTTTCCCCACCGGCGTGCACGTCGGATGGGCGCAGAACCACGGAGGCCCTTGGCCCTCGACCAACACCCAGCACACCTCGGTCGGAGCCACCGCCATCCGGCGTTTCCTGCGGCCGATGACCTGGCAATCTGCACCGGAATGGGTGCTACCCACTGAATTACGGGACGACTTCCATGCGGTTCCCCGCCGCGTTGACGGTGTCCTTCAGGTGGCCCGGTAGCGATGCGATTGATGCGACTGGGCGAAGCCGGCGCCGAAAGGCCCGCCGTCGAGCATGACGGCACCATCTACGACCTCTCACCGCTGACCACCGACATCGACGGCTCCTTCCTGGCGTCGAACGGCGTCGCCGCAGCCCGGGAAGCGCTGGTACAGCGGCGTCTCCAGCCGGTCGCAGCCCCGCATGAGAAACGCGTCGGTGCGCCGGTGGCCCGGCCGTCGGCAGTGGTGTGCATCGGACAGAACTATGCCGCACACGCCGCTGAGACCGGCTCGCCGCCCCCTTCGGCGCCAATCGTGTTCTTCAAACACCCCAATACCGTTGTCGGACCGCACGACACGGTGCTCATCCCACCAGGAGCGACCCGCGTGGATTGGGAGGTCGAACTGGCGGTCGTGATCGGGAAGCGGGCCCGATACCTCGACTCTGCCGCCGAGTCGGCCGACTACATCGCCGGCTATACGGTGTCCAACGACGTATCCGAGCGTGACTACCAGATCGTCGACTCCGGGGGACAGTGGTCCAAAGGGAAATGCTGCGAAACCTTCAACCCGCTCGGGCCCTACCTGGTACCCGCGGACGAGGTGCCCGATCCGCAGTCGTTACGGTTGTGGTCGTCGGTCAACGGGCAGGCGCGGCAGGATTCCTGCACCTCGGACATGATCTTCTCCGTCGCCGAAACTGTATGGCACCTCTCGCAATACCTGGTTCTCGAACCCGGTGACATCATCAACACCGGCACCCCACAGGGCGTGGCCCTCTCAGGTCGGTTCCCGTACCTCAGCGACGGCGACGTGATGCGCATCGGCATCGAACGCCTCGGCGAGCAGGCGCAACAACTGGCAGCAGCCGGCAGATGACCGCCGGCGAGTTCGACGGCTTGGTGGCCGCGGTGACCGGCGGCGCGTCCGGCATCGGAGCGGCCGTCGCCCAACGGTTGAACGGCCTGGGCGCAACAGTGGCCGTACTCGACCGTGATGACACCGCAGAGCCAGGGATAACGGCCATCCGCTGCGATGTCGGCGATGACACGTCAGTCCGTGCGGCAATCAAGCAGGTCGTGCGTCGATGGGGCGGTCTCGACATCGTGGTGAACAATGCTGGTGTCGGTGCTCAAGGTACGGTGACCGACAACGACGACAGCGAATGGCTACGGGTCTACGACGTCAACGTACTCGGCATCGTCCGAGTCAGCCGCGCCGCGCTGCCGCACCTCCGGCAGTCAAAACACCCTGCGATCGTGAATATCTCGTCGATCGCCGGAACTGCAGGGCTACCGAGAAGGGCGCTCTACAGCGCGACCAAAGGCGCGGTCCTGGCGCTCACCAGAGCAATGGCGGCCGACCATGTACGCGAGGGAATCCGTGTCAACTGCGTGAGTCCAGGAACCGTGGACACCCCCTGGATCCAGCGTCTGATCGAGTCCGCCGCCGACCCAGAATCCGAGTTGTCAGCTTTAGCAGCACGCCAACCGCTCGGCCGACTGGTTACCGCGGCCGAAGTCGCGGCCGCGGTGGCCTACCTCGCCGGCCCGTCCGCCGCCTCAACGACCGGCAGCATCGTGGAAGTGGACGGTGGCATCTCTGGTCTTCGCATGCCGACAAAGCTCGCCGGGGCGTCCTGACAACATAGACCAGCAGAGCCAGAACGTGCGGTCGCAACCGATGCGGGCTCCGCCGCCGGTTGCAAATTCGCACAGCGCGGTCGTCGAAACGCCCCGCCGTCTCATGGTTGCGGGTCAGCGTGTGCACCGAGAATGGCGGCCAGCATCCTCGCTCGTGCTCCCCGCCCCACAACAATAACGGCAGCACCCACAGCGCTGATGCAGTCCGACCCCCCTGCGCGGCGGCCGGTCCACACTTACGAAACATGTTGTTAGGCAGCAACTCGCGTTGTCACGATGCCTCGCCACGGGTTAGCATGGAATACGGCGCGTAGCTTCTCAAGTTGGGAGGCAACACGCGATCGTGATCAGGGCGTGCAGGTGATCTTTCCCCCAATTCTGCTGCCTGGCGAACATCTAACGGCGGGCGGCCCGAGCTGGGTCGGCATTGCCGGAGGCGACCGTCATATCTAGGCGTGGTATCGAGCTTAGGTAGAGGATCTGAGCCGTCTCGATTCTCTCGAAGTGAGACTGGCACCGTATGGTGACCGCGAGGTCGGACTGCCCCTGCCGCTCATTGCCGGCTCGGCTGTATCTGGCGCTGGCAACCTCCGCGAACTGATGCGATGGGTCCTGTTAAGACCCTGGGTTTCGCAGCAGACCGCCTTCAGAAAGCTTGAACTCCCGGCGGTC
>Ga0172382_10005579_pt1 | contig 18724 bp, 19 predicted proteins | sample Leawel138RmetaG_FD_122245 | JGI IMG/M metagenome (GOLD analysis project Ga0172382, IMG submission 122245) | Leachate microbial communities from a municipal landfill in Southern Ontario, Canada - Leachate well 138R metaG | ecosystem: Engineered > Solid waste > Landfill > Unclassified | place...
CGCCGCCTCTTTGATGCGGCCGGGTTCGGCACGGCTGTCCGGCCGGGAGACCTTACGGCAGTCAAACTGCATGTCGGGGAGCGCGGGTGCGATACCTACATCCACCCGCTCTTTGCCCGGCAGGTGGTCGATAAGGTAAAAGAACGTGGAGCGTACCCCTTCATCACCGATACCGCCACCCTCTATGCAGGGAGCCGGGCGGACGCCGTCCGGCACACCGTCACCGCGATCGAGCATGGGTTCGCCTACGCGGTTGCCGCAGCCCCTGTCATCATCGCCGACGGCCTTACCGGCGGCTACTGGAGGGAGGTCGCCGTTGGCGGGAAGCATTTCGAGCGCGTCCGGATCGCCGGGAGCATCCTCGACGCCGACAGCATGATCGTTCTCTCGCACGTCAAGGGTCACGACCTCGCCGGGTTCGGCGGTGCGATCAAGAACCTGGCGATGGGTTGCGCCCCACCGTCGGGGAAGGCCGAACAGCACGCAGGTAAGCCGTTCGTGGAGGCTGAGCGGTGCGGCGGGTGCGGTAAGTGCACCACGGTCTGCCCGCAGGCGGCAATGACCCTTGCCGACGGCCGGGCGGTGCTCAATCCCGAGCACTGTGTCGGGTGCGGCGACTGCATGCGCTCCTGCCCGACGGGCGCGATCGAGTTCGACTGGACGACGGAGATCCGGCCGTTCATCGAGCGGCTCTGCGAGTACGCCCTCGGCGCGGTTCACGATAAGCCCGGGCGGGTCGGTTACATCAACTTCCTCATCGGCATCACCCCCGACTGCGACTGCGTTCCCTGGAGCGACGCAGCCGTCGTCCCCGACATCGGCATCCTCGCTTCCACCGACCCGGTCGCGATCGACCACGCGAGTTTCGACCTCGTCAACAGCGAACAGGGATTCTCCCGGACGCAGCTTACAGGGAACTTCGCTCCCGGGGAAGACAAGTTCAGGGGGATCTGGGATTACACGGACGGCAGGTACCAGATCACCTGTGCGGCCGGGCTCGGTCTCGGGGAAGAGGCCTACCGGTTGATCGAGGTGTAAAGCGCATCCGGGGGAGAACGGCTACCCCTCTGGAGAATAACCTTTTTCATCCTCTCCGATGAGGGATCAGTATGGATCTTTCGTCTGAGGCAATCGCTCCGGATGTTGCGGATACGGCACCGCTGACCCGGCGGGAGATCGCGACCCTCCTGCCGGAGCTCCCGGACTGGTCGCTCGAGGATGGGCGACTCACCGCCCGGTTTGCCTGTAAGGGGTTTGATGAGGCAATGGCGTTCCTCACCGAGGTCGCCGGGTTTGCTGCGCGAGAGAAGCACCTTCCGGACCTCGGTATCCACGCAGGTCGATTCGTGGATGTCGCCTGGTATACTTACGCCATCGGTGGGCTCTCAAAAAATGATTTCATCATGGCTGCCCGCCTTTCCGGGTGGTTCCGGCGCCGGCGGGGGACGCCCCTCTAACCGACACCGAACGCCCGCATGACCCGTGTCTTGATGGCCTCTTTCGGGAGTGCGCCGACCACCCGGTCGACCAGCATGCCGTTTGCGAAGAACAGGAGTGTGGGTATCGCTGTTATGCTGAAACTCGCTGCTATCCGGGGGTTCTGATCGACGTCACACTTGCCGAAGGTCACTCTGCCGGCGAGGTCACGCGCAAGATCCTCGATGACCGGGGCCACCATCCGGCAGGGGCCGCACCATTCCGCCCAGACATCGATGACCAGGGCGGGATGGTTCTGCAGGACATTCTGGAACATGCCATCCGCGATCTCGATGACACCCCCGCCGGGCGTTCCCGTGAACCGCTCCTCAAGCTTCCGGAGGCGTTCCTCTCTGAGGCGCTGGAGTTCATCATCAAGCGGCCTTTCTCCTTCCATGCGACGGAGGTAAGCCGTCTGATCATATTAAATGGTTGGCTCTGCGCCGGGTACCGGAACCTGGCACCTGCACTGGATTCGCCCTGCACAAACATATATATCTCTGGAGGATCAATCTATATACCTCACAGTCCAGAAGCGAGGTGGGGTAGTCAGGAAATCCCGGCGGGCTCATAACCCGTAGACCGATGGTTCAAATCCATCCCTCGCTATGAGTGAGATTTCCGCGTTTTTCCTCATATTATTCACGTACATTGCATCTTCATTCCCCGGCCCGGGTGTACATCCGCACCCGCCTTGTCCGAGGTATCACTTCGTCGCTCGTATCTTGCATTCACGCAGAAGAGCGGCACACAGCCATGCTACGTCGCCAACATGCTCGACCTCCCGGGAAACCGGATCATCGCCTTCCGTTCGGATAAGGCCATTTCACTCCTGTCCACCCAGCCCAGAGCAGCACGACCGAGACCGATCAGGGTCAGGAGAGTTTCGGTGCAGAAAAATGGGTGGTCGGGTTCTGGAGTGGGTTGTCTATATCTTCTCTTTCCCGGTCTTGAAGGTCGAGAAATCGGATTGACGGGTTCCCGCCATATAATCCACGACGTAGCGGGAGCACCGTTCCCCGTTGATCTCCACCGGATAGCACCCGGTCAAACACCCGGTGCAGAGGTTTTGTTCGCCGCACCCGATCGCCTCCACCAGATCCTCGATTGGTATGTAGGCAAGTGACGTCGCACCGATGCTTTTACGTACTTCTTCGATCTCTTTACCGCTTGCGATCAGTTCGGTGCGGGTGGGCATATCCACCCCGAGGTAGCAGGGGGAGACTATCGGTGGGGAGCCGACCCGGAGGTGGATCTCTTCTGCGCCCGCCTCCCGGATCATGTTCACGATCCGTCGCGACGTTGTTCCCCGGACGACACTGTCGTCGACGAGGACGACCTTTTTGTCTTTCAGGTTTCCCCTGACGGTGTTGAGTTTGATCCTGACCGCCCATTCCCGCTGCTGCTGGGTCGGCATGATGAACGTCCTGCCCATATAACGGTTCTTCATCAGCCCTTCGACGAACGGTATGCCTGAGCGTTCGGCATACCCGGCGGCATAGGCGATGCCCGAGTCGGGAACCGGACAGACGGTATTTGCACCGACCGGAGCTACATCATAGAGTTTCTGCCCGATCCGGCGCCGCACATCGTAGACCAGCGTCCCGTCGATGATCGAGTCGGCGCGGGCGAAGTAGATATACTCGAAGATGCAGTGCGCCTTACGGTTCGCGGTCGCGATCTGGGTGGAGGAGAGTCCGTTTTCATCGATGCGTATGAGCTCGCCCGGCAGAACATCACGGATGAACGTGCCGTTCAGCGCATCGATCGCCACGCTCTCCGATGCAACGATGTAGCCGTGATCGATCTTTCCGATGCAGAGCGGTTTGATGCCGAGCGGGTCGCGGAAGGCGTAGACGGTATTGTTCAGAAGCGCTACAGCAGCATAGGAACCACGCAGACGCCGCATGCAGAGCAGGACAGCGTCCTCCATGCTCTTTGAGGTCCGGAGCGCATCGGCGATGATGCTTCCCATGATCTCGGTGTCGGCCGTTGTACAGAAGATCTGGCCCCGACGCTCGTATTCCTCCCGGAGTTCGGTTGTGTTGACCAGGCTGCCGTCGTGGGCGATCGAGAGGTTGAGCCCCCGGTACCTGAAATTGAACGGCTGGACGTTGTCCGGAACCTTCGATCTGGCCGTCGGGTAGCGGACATGGCCGATCCCGGCATTCCCCGGCAATTTCTGGAGGGTCTCGCCGTTGAAGACCTCGGCAACGAGCCCCTGGGCCTTGTGCGTGTACAGGGCCGTGCCTTCAAAAGTGGATATCCCTGCGCTCTCCTGCCCCCGGTGCTGGAGAGCGTACAGGGTGTAGTACAGCGGAAACGAGACACCGCCAGCATCGACGATGCCAACGATACCACACATGATACAACTCTAATGCGTCGGTACCTTTGCTTTCTTCTCTGTCCAGCGGAAACTGCGGATCCTCCGGCTTCTGCCGAACCCGCATGACGCACAGACCTTGTGCTGTGCATGGAATGAAGTCTTGCCGCATCGCCTGCAGGTGATGTGAGTGCGTTTCTGCCGCTTGCCCATTGATGGTGTGCCTTTTGACATCTGTTTTCACCTAAACGTTATTCAACTGAAGGGGTAATGTAGATAACATTGTCACCGCGAACGATCAACGTGCCGAGTTTCTGCGCCGCGCCGTCCACTACTTCTTCTGCTCTGTCCAATACCAGATTCATGTGAACGTCGTATCCCTGGAGGATTCCCCGGATCTCTCTTCCACCTTTCAGGCTGATGATGACGGGCTGACGATTCAATACCTGATCTAAAATATCCAACGGTCTTGGCGCCATATGATTACCCTTTGCCGTCCATTCTGGAGTAATATATTTGAGTGAGGAAGCTACTTAAATATAACCGCGTTGCTGCGCGAGAGTAGGCGCGCCCCGAGGTTTCGACACATGCCAAAGATTACTGTAAAAAAGCGACATGTCATCCGGAAATCACAGATAAGCGAGCTTCTCAGGCGACTTGCTGATGAGATCGGGAGTTCGGCCGACCTCTTCCGTTCCGACCGGATCGAGCGGGTGGAGACGGACGCCTCCGTCGAGATCTACCTTGTCAACAAAAAGCCTCTCCTGATGGGAGCCGAAGACTGGGGTTTTCCGACTCTGCGAGGACTCATCGAGCATCCGATACCCGAGCGGCGGGTGGTGGTCGATACCGGTGCGGTCGGGTTCGTCGTAAACGGCGCGGATGTTATGCGCCCCGGGATCGTATCGATCTCATCGGACATCCGTGCGGGGCGTCCGGTGCAGGTCATCGAGGAACGGCACGGAAAACCGCTTGCCGTGGGGATTGCCCTCTTCGATGCAGCTGATATGGAGCGGCAGGAGAAGGGAAAGTCCATTAAAAATGTCCATTATGTCGGGGATGATCTCTGGAATCTGGAGATCTGATGGAGAAAATAATGGATACTATTAAATAAAATTCATTCCCCAATTTTTCTATGGTTAAAAAACTCTTTGGCAGCATCCTCGGCAAAAGTCAGGTACGAAACGAAGAGGACTATATGGAACTCGATCTCGCTTCCTATGAGGGCTCAAGCGAGGATGTTCCAGCATCCATGTACATCAAGATCGCCACGATCACCGACCTCAAAGATACCCCCCGCGTCAAGGACGAGGTTTACAACGGCAACATCGTTATCGTCGATATCGGCCGCTTGAAGATGGATAAGGTGACGTTTGAGCGGGTCTTGAAGGATCTCCGCGACGTGGCAAAGGACGTGAACGGCGATATCGTCGGCCTCGGCGAGCAGAAGTACGTCGTCATCACGCCCATGTCCGTCAAGGTCTCCCGCGAGAAGATCGGCGGAGGTTTCTAGTGCAGGAGTCCCATCCGGGAACCTGCCCCGCCTGCAGTGCCGAGATCCGGATCGTCCATCACCATCTCGAGATCCCCCACTTTCCCGACCTCCTGCTCGTGGCAATCGCCTGCGATGCCTGCGGTTACCGGCACACCGACACCATCATCCTCGGTGAGGGTGATCCGGTCAGCTGGACGGTGCGGGTGGAGGAGTCCGGCGACCTTACCACCCGGGTGGCGCGGAGCACGACGGGGAGGATCGAGATCCCCGAACTCGGTCTCGCGATCGAACCCGGCACCGCCTGCGAGGGTTTCGTCACCAATATCGAGGGAATCCTCTACCGCTTCGAGCAGGCGGTGGAGACGATCCTTGCAAATCCCGAGAGCGAAGATGAACGGGCGGCTGCACTCAGGATGATGGAAGCGATCGCCGCCGCACGGGAAGTGGCCTTCCCGTTCACGCTCATCCTTGAGGATCCTGCTGGAAACAGCGCACTCGTCGGCGAGAAAGTCGAAAAGGCACCTCTCGATCAGGAAGACGCCTGACCCTTTTTTTGATCGTAGAGGGTTAACCTGAAATAGAACCTCCCACCTACACGGCAGCGCCGTGAGGTGAAGAGCAATGGCACGAACGATATCGGTGCTGAAGTGGGAGAGTGAACAGGACGTTGACAACGCCATCCATGCCATCAAGGCGGAGATAGATGAGCAGGGCGGGCTCACCCAGGATACCGAGCGGGCGATGCAGCACTCGTTCCTGGTGGCTGATCCCGTCCTCACGAACTACTTCCTGCGAGTGATCAGGGAACAAGTTCCCGAGGCGTTACGTTACTTCGAGGAGCGTGGCGGCGGGGCATGAGACCGGTCGCCCGCACCTGATCCCCTGCGGGAAGACGCGAACGCTCTAGTAGAGTGCCGGGTCTACAGCCCGGCTCTCCTGAACATCGGCCGGACCTCGGCGCCTTCCATGTTCCCCGCGGCCCAGGTGTAGCGTTCCCGAATCCCGGAAGGAAGGTTGCGTTCGGGTATCGACATGAACCCGAACCCTGCGTAAAACCCGGTGAGGCTCTCGACCGCGTACATGTAGAGGTCGTCGTTGTGGCAGGCCGTGATCAGGGCGGCCAGTGTCCTGTGTGCATATCCTCTTTTGCGGAAGTTATCGGGCGTGAAGATGCCGTCGACCTCAAGACCTCCGGAATGCCTCCTGCACCGGGCGAGAGAGACGATCTGCCCTGCGAGGAGGGTTGCAAAGATCCGGTCACGCGCAGGATCACCGGTCATGCCGCGGTAATCCCGCCAGACCTCGTCCGCGCGGGGAAACTCCGCGCTTCTCAGTTCGCGCACCTCCAGTCGGCCTCCTTCCGGCCCCGTACCCCCTCTCGAAAGAACACCCGGTGTCATACCCTTCACCTCAGACAATCCTGTATCCCTCCGACGGCACCAGAATCTCGAATCTCGCCCCCGCCCCGAACGCCCCCGTCTCGCGGATGGCGATCCCGGTTATGGCAAGTATCTCGTGGGTGAGGAGGAGCCCGTGCCCGTAACTCTCTGTCTTCTGCGCAAAAAGACTTTTTTTCTCTGCGTCGGGTATACCGATTCCGTCATCCTCGACGATGATCGCGCACCCCTCCGGGCGCAGCTGGTAGGTGACGATGATCCTCTCCGCCTTCGTCTCCGGTGCGAGCGAGTTTTCGAAGAGGTGGGTGAAGACCGTCGCGAGATGGGGGTCGGCGAAGATCTCGAGGCGTTCCGTCCATGCATCGAGGGTGACGCCCCCAAAGGAGAGGGTGGCGGCCACTTTCCTGATGGTCTGCTGCACGGGGATCCATGCCGGCGGTGATGTTCCAATGTCGCGGAATTCGCGGGAGATCTCGATTCTCCGGCGGATCCCGTTTGCAGCATCGTTTAACTCATTGATGAAGGAGAGTATCTCGGGGTCGTCAAATTTCATCACACCCAGCGAAAGGTGCCCGTACAGGACTGCGAGATGATTTGCAAGGTCGGTACGCAGGATCCCCGTGAGGATGTTGAGCTGGCGGCTGGCGTTCTGCAATGCCACTTCTGTCATGACCTCATCGCTGACGTCCCGGATGGACTCGATTGCCCCGGAGACCCTCTCACTCCGGTCAAGGAGCGCGGTCGCCGTGAACCTGATGTGTGCCCCCCGCCCGCTCCTGAGATGGGGGGTGTAAATCTCCGCGACAAGGGCATCGCCATTCTTCGTGATCGGCGGATGCCCGGTCTCGAGTTCGCCCTGGAGAACCCGGTTCGCAAGCAGCGGTCGGGGTTCGCCATAGAACGGTATGGCATACTCGTATTCCCCTCGACCGAGTATGGCCTCTTTCTTCACCCCGGTCATCTTCTCGATCGCGCGATTCCAGGCGATGACCCGTCCCCCACGGTCGATAGCGAAGGTTGCGTCGGGAAGAAACTCGATGATCTGGTTCATCTGTTGTTCGGATTCGCGGAGTTTCGTTGCGAGGAACGCGACCACGCCACCGATGAGGACGAGGAGGATCGCACGCAGGAGAGTGGTATAAATGAGGTATGAGTCTGGTGGAGAGAGGAGGGTGGTCGTCACGGCGTAGATGGCCGCGAAACAGGCGGCGAAGAGGAGGCCGCGTCGCGGGTACCAGTAGCCTGCAAGGATGATCGGGATGGTGAGCGGGAGAGCGGGAAGGGGAAGGAGCCCCTCCGGTGCGCCGACGGCCATCGCAAGCAGGTTCCCCCCGAGGGTCAGCACGGCCAGCCCGGCGATGATTGCAGTGCGGTTGCGCGTATCGGCGGTAAATGCAGCCTGAATGTCAGTGATGTTCATACGGGGCGCCTGTGATAACTGTCTCTTTTCATTCAGTCTACCGGTCGGAAACGCGTATCACTCTTGCAGGGCAGAGGATTTCAAATCGTGCCCCGTTGTCGGGGATTCCGGTCTCCCGGATGGTAATCCCGGTTATGGCCAGGATCTCCCGCGCGAGAAAGAGGCCGAGTCCGGTATTCATGCCGTGTGCGTAGCTGAAGATCTTCTCCTTCTCAGCGGCGGGAATCCCAATCCCGTCATCCTCACAGATGATGATATACATCTCCCCATCCTGCTTGAGGCTGAAGGCGATGGTGGTGATCGTTTCTCCGTAACGCAGCGCGTTCTCAATGAGGTTTGAGAAGACTTTCTCGATGAGCGGGTCAGCGAAGACCTCCACCCCGGCCGGGATGGTGTTTTCAAGGGTGATGCTGTCTGTTGAGATGTACTTCTCCGATCGCTCCACGAGCGCCCTGATCTCCTGCCAGCCTGGAGTCGTCGCCCCTACCTTCTGGTATTCGGCCGTGAACCGGACGGTGTTGTTTATCCGGCTCACCATTCCGGCAGCGCTCTCGATATGGTGCCACGCGTTTTCGGGCTCCCGTTCGCGCAGGATCTGGGCCAGATCGAGATAACCCCAGAGTGCTGCGAGCTGGTTCAAGAGGTCGTGGCGGGTGATGCTTGCCATGAGCTGGAGCTTCCTGTTGGCATCCGCGAGCGCCTTCTCTACCCGGCGTCGTTCCTGGTTCTCAGCGGCAAGACTCTCATTGCTGCGCGAGAGATCCGCGACGGCCTCCTGGAGTTGCTCGTTTAAGGTGTGCAGCTGCTCCTGTGCCTCCTGGAGTTCGATATTCTTTGCCACAGCGATGGTATACGTCGAGAGGAGGGTGTTCAGGATCTTGAGTCGCCCTGCACCGATGGTATACGTGTTGCCGGCGAAGGCGATATCCAGTTCACCATGCGCATCCTCCGGTTCGCGCATCTCCCGCGTCTGCATGACGGACTCGATCTGGGAGCGGACATGCTCGGGGTTGACGGGTTTGACGATGAAACTGTCCGCCCCCGACGCAAGCCCTTTCAGCACGTCGGCAGGATCGAAGAGGGTGGTGACCAGGATAACGGGTACATCCGGGTACTGCTGCTTGATCCGGCGGCAGAGTTCATACCCATCCATCTCAGGCATCATGATGTCGCTCAGGACGATATCGGGCATATCGATCGCCATCCTCTTCATCGCTTCGGTACCATCAGCGGTCAGGGTGACCTCGTATCCCTCCGCCTCGAGGACATAGCGGATGAACTCCGCCTGCGTCCTGCTATCCTCTACCACCAGAACACCCATCTTCATTCTTCCTTCGTGTTTTCCTTCCATATTATCGCTCCCTGCTCTCTCTCCCGGCGGCGCGCCAGGCGCTGGATTATCCTGAGAAACTCTTCTGCCTCAAAGTTCTTCTTGACGATATATGCATCTGCCCCGGCGGCCGTTCCCCGTTCCCGGTCTTCGGGTGAATCGAGTGAAGTGACCAGCATCACCTGGATTCCGGCGAATTGATCATTTGCTGCCCGTATCTTCTCGGTGAGCGCAAAACCGTTCATCCGGGGCATATCAACATCTGAAACGACTATATCAAACGCATGCTGCTTAAGCTTTGCGAAAGCGTCGACTCCGTTGACGGCGGTCTCCACCTGATATCCGGCTCCTTCAAGGATTTCCTGCAGCAGGGCACGCGATGTAACCGAATCCTCGACAACGAGGATCCGTGGTTGTATCTCTGGGGGAAGTGCGGGTATTGATATCTCCCGTTCAGCCTGCAACGCATCCTGGATCAGTTCAAGCGGATCGAGCACAAGCGCCAGGTGTCCATCTCCGAGGATCACGGCTCCGTCGATCCTCCGTACAGAGCGGAGTTGGCTCCCGAGCGGTCGGACGACGATCTCCTGCACCTGGATGATCTCATCGACCATGCATGCGATCTGCCCGGCACCGTATGCGATGATGACAATCGGTTTTGGCCGGTCCTCCTTCACGACGGGGCCTGAAGGCGGGATGTCCAGGGCATCGGTGAGTCGGATGACCTCGATAACCTCCCCTGAGAGATGGATCACCGGTCGATCCCTGGAGATGGTCAGGGTGTCCGGATGAATCCGGAGAACCTGTTTCACCTGCTGCATGGGGAGGGCATACACCTGCCGTTCGGAGCGGACGAGCAACCCGCGGAGGGTGGCCATACTCACCGGAACGGTCAGGGTGATTGCCGTCCCGCTGCCGGGGGTTGAGGTGATCGTCACCTTTCCCCCGAGGCGGGAGACGGCGTCTTCTACGATAGCGAGTCCGAGCCCCCTCCCTGAGAGGTCAGTGACGATCCGGCTCGTGGTCATCCCTGAATGGAAGATGAGCCAGATCGCCTCGCCGTCAGTGAGGCGGGTATCCTCCTCGGCTGAGATCACCCCGGTCTCGACAGCAGTCCTCCGGATCGCGCTGCTATCGATACCCGCACCGTCATCGGCAACCTCGATGCCGACCCTGCTCCCCGACCGGGAAATGACACGGATCCGCACGGTACCGACAGCCGGTTTCTCTCTCGCCTTCCTGATCTCCGGGCTTTCGATACCGTGATCGATGCTGTTTCGTATGAGGTGCATGATGGGATCCTTCAAAGCATCGAGGATACGCCGGTCGACCTCGATCTCCCCTCCTTCGATCGTGAGGTCAACCGATTTCCCTGAAGTGCGGGAGAACTCTCTCACGAACGCGGAGAAGGGGGTGAGTATGGTTGAGGCCGGGAGCAGGACGGCATCGTGGATGAGGTCGGAGATCTCGGAAGTGCTCGTTTCGAGCGCAGATCGATCGTTTTCCATAAAACGCAGGTGCGTGGCGAGATCGTGCTGCAAGTTGGTCACGAACTCCCGGTTGTACTCCAGGAACTTGACCGCCCGCTGGAGCGGCAGAACGAGGTCAAGAGGGATCGTCTCCCCCCCTTCCCCGAAAGCCGCCCTCCGGATGACCTGCATATCGTTGAGCGTCTGAGAGTGGTTTCGCTGCCAGAGAGAGAAGCGGGTCATCATCTCTTCGAGCTCGTGTATCCTCTGCTTGATGAAGAGCCGGGTCGTGAGGAGATTATCGGCTCCGGCGGTGAGACGGTCGAGCCGGTGCGCGGCAATCCGCACTGTGCTGCGATCTACCTTCTGCCAGCTGCCGTTATAGCTGCCGTTATGGTTGACCGGCGTACCCGGTGCATCTCTCTCCCCCGGCTCCCGACTCGGTCCGTTCCGGCGTTTTTCTGCCGAGGCGCTCGGTTTTGTCTCTTTCTCCCCCGGAATGGCCCGGAGTGCCGCGTTGATCTCCGCCGGCGAGAGGTCGGGCCTCTCTCCCCCAAGGTGGCTTTTTATCGTCGAGATCGCCCGATGGAAGAGATCGAAATCGTCCACGTCGGGTGAGTACTCGCCCCGCTTCACGAGGGCAAAGACGGTCTCGAAGTTCTGGCAGATGGATTCAATCTCGCGGAGGTTGACCGCTCGTGATGCCCCTTTCAGACTGTGGATCGTCCGGTAAACCTGCTCGACCAGAACGGGCGTCGGCCCGTTCTTCTCAAGCGCGATCAACCCCTCGGTGATAGCTTCAAGGTACCCGTCCGCCTCCTCGCGGAACATCTCGAGGAGACGGACGCGAAATTCATCATCCGGTCCGATCATGACCAACCGCTTAGACCCGATACTGCTGGGTGATCCTCTTCAGGCGGGCACCGAGCTCGTGCAGGTCCTCGGCGGTCTTCTCTGCCTTATGGGTAGTCTCAAGGTTCTTCTGCGCTGCATCCCGGATGTTCTCCATTGCACGCGAGATCTGATCTATTCCAGAGACCTGTGTCTGGATCGAGGCGGCAATCTCTATGACCTCCTGAGAGGTGTCTGCTATCGACTGGGCGAGCACCTCGATGACCTCCTGTGCGTTGCTTGTCAGCTGAGCGGCATTCGCGACCGATCGGATCCCCTGCTCGGTCGAGACCGCGGTCGAGGAGACCCCCTGCTGGATATCGGTGAGGATGACCCGTATATTCGAAGTTGCCTTCTTCGACTGCTCGGCAAGGTTGTGGATCTCATTTGCAACGACGGCGAACCCTCTCCCGAAATCTCCGGCCTTCGCAGCCTCGATGGATGCGTTCACCGCGAGAAGGTTGGACTGCTCGGATATGTCGTTCACGGTTGCGATGATCTCACCGACGGCCTGACTTTGCTCGGAGAGCCGGATGACGTTCATCCTGACGATGTCCATCTGCCGCTGGATCTGGTTCATACCTTCAAGGGTCTCGCGCACAGATTTCTGACCGCCCTTCGATACCTCCAGTGCCCGTATTGCCTTTTCAGAGACACCTTTCGTCTTCTGGTTCACGAGTTCGGTCTTCTTCCTGACGCTCTCGACCGAGTCAGAAGTCTCGTTCACCGTCGTGGCGGTCTGGGAACTGGCTGCGGCGAGCTGGCTCGTGACCGCCAGGATCTCATTCGATGCAAGCGAGAGGACCGAGACGCCCTCGTAGAGCTCCTCACTGATCAGTTTCATCAGCCGCGAAAGTTCGATCCCGATGGTGTTGAGGGCATCGCGGTAAGCGACGAACTCCCCGGCAACCGGGATATTCTCGTCGAATCGGGCGGTAAAGTCGCCGGATGCGTAGAATCGTGCAAGCCGCATTGCTTCGTTCACTGGTTCTGTGATCGACTCAAGGGTCTTGTTGAACCCGGCGATGATCATCCGGTACCCGCCGCGGAACGCCTTTTCATCACCGCGGATGGAGAGATCACCGGCTCTGGCTGCATCGGTGAGTTTGAGCGTCTCTTTGTGGAGGTGGTCGAGCGACTGGACCATCATTGCGAGTGCGGGACGGATCTCATCGCCTTCGTCGGCGACCGGGAACTCCTGGACGTACTCGCCGAGGGCGATCATCTTCAGGTTTCCGACGACATTCGTCTGGAGATCAACTGCGAATTCGTCCATTGTCTTCGCCATGATCCCGATCTCGTCCTGCCGCCGAATGTTGAGTCGGGCGGAGAGGTGTCCGTTGCGGAGTTCTTTGAGCATCAACACGACCTGCTGCAGGGGTTCGGATATCGAACGGCCGAAGAGGATGGCGATGGCGACGCCGATGGCGATGGATGCGAGAACGACGACGATGATGGTGTTTCTGATGGTATCTATCGGCCCGGTGAAATCAGAGAGTTTGGCGCGTGAGATGATGTACCAGTCGAGTGGTTCGTAGTAGGTGTAGGCGTCGATCACATCCGTGTCATCAACCTGGTGGCGGATGATCCCGACCTTCTTCTGGAGCATCTCCTGGGCAAACTCCTCATCGGCCCAGTTCTCGCCTTCGAGGGAGGGATGCACAAGGACCTGTCCGGTGCTGTCGATGACGAACATGTAGCCGTTTTTGCCGATGACCGTATCTTTGAGGCTTGATTTGACGACGTCGAGTGTCTCCTGTTCCTCTGTTCCAACGAAGAGGACCCCGACAGTCTTTCCGTGACTATCCTTTATCGGTTCGTATGCGGTGACGTAGCGCTTGCCGAAGAGGTCCCGGCTCCCGTAGTAGGTCTCCCCCTGTTTCACCACGACGTCGTAGACGTTCTGTGTTAGTTCTGTCCCGACCGCCCTCGCCCCATCGGTTCCTATGACGTTCGTGGAGATCCTGATGGCGTGATCATCGTAAACCTGGAAGACCGTCGCCGCCCCCCCGACCAGGGATTGCACCTGGTCGACGATCTCGAAGTTGTCGTTGATGACGTATGGACTGCCGGTACTGCTCACAAGCGTCAATTTTCCGTCAATGACCTCGGGAGACCCCCGGGCATAAAAGTTCTCCCGGAGGACGTTGAGATCGCTGTTCACCTTATTGCGCGTGAGTTTATAGACGTCGTTTGTCCATCCCCGTGCGTCGTGCACCTGCGTTTCGAGAAGTGTCTCGATCTGGTCGTTGATCACACTGCTCGAGCTCGTGTATGCCACTATACCGAGCATAAGTGTCGGGATGATCGCCAGAAACAGGCAGATGACGAGGATCTTCGTCCCGACTTTCATGTCCGAAAAAAATGTAAACATATTTCTCCCGTTCCACTCGCTCTTATATGACGATTTAATAGACTGGTATGCATTCGGGGTTAAATAATGATCTGTATCGTGAATGAGATTTTCAGGCTACATTTGACTATAATGGGCAAAAATTTGCCTATTTTCGGGTCTGGTCAATCACCAGTGCAGGATCGGCGAGGATCGCTGCTGCGTCGAGGACGAGTACCGATTCTCCCGTGACGCCGAGGAGGTAGCGCTGCTTGATCGAAGTCGCCTCGGGCCCTACCGGAGTGAACTGTTCGGTCGATCGGATGTAGATGTCGGTGACGTAATCTGCGAGAATTCCGAAGGTCATCGTCCCATCGGTGAGGACGATGATCCGGTTAAGGTCGGTCAGGCCATGCTTCGGGATCGAAAGGAATGCGCGAAGATCGACGATGGCGATGATCTCCCCCCTGATGGCGCATATGCCGGCGATGAATTCAGGAACTCCGGGAACCGGGGTGATCTCGTGCATGATGAAGACTTCACGGATATACTGCGTCTTGATAGCGTATTCCTGGCCTGCGAGCCTGAACGCGAGAAGCTCCTGGAATGAGGTCTCATCTCTCGTCTCTTCCGGCTGTGCGAGTATTCGTGCCCGTTCTGCGAGGATCTCGCCCGCCGTCTCTATGGTGTTGGGAGGTACCTCTCCATCACTATCGGTCTCGGGTACACCGGGAGGGAGGGGGTACTGCGCGGTCTTCTCCGCTGCAAGGAACGCATCGAGATCATGGATGATAGTGATCTCTTCTTCCCCCCCCCTCAACACGCCGGAAAAGCAGGATGTGCCGGGTTCGGGCGGGAGTTGCACCGGGCTCTCCCGGACACCCCGCACTCCGTCAGCCCAGATGGCCACGCAGTCCTTTGAGGTGCTGGCGATGATGAGGACGTCGGTGGGGAGAGGCGGTCGGTCGGAGAGCCCGAGAAGTTCCCAGAGCGAGTAGACCGGGATGACCCTGTCGTGCAGGTTTATAGTCCCCACACCCCCGTGATGTTTGCCGGTCTCCGGCTGGAGTTCCACCATACCGACAACCTGCCGGGTCTTGGCAAGAGGGAGAGCACACGTCAGCCCCCCAACGGTAAAGAACAAAAGGTGTGTCATGGCGGATCAATGGATGTTCGAACATTTGTCCGGGATGGATAAAAGGTTACGGGAGAGTGCTGTTTGTTCCTGTATGGTTGTAGGTTCACCGTCACGTAACGACGGCTTTCTCAAATGTCCACCGGGCGAGGAGGTACATCACCGCTGCAAAGATCGCCAGGTACGCAAATGATCCAAGGACGTCGGCCGTGGTGGACGTGTAACGGGCGCCAACAGCGAAGAAGTCTCCCCCGAGCGCGAAGTATCTGATCCCGTTGACCAGATGGGTCAGGGGGTTGTAGATCGAGAGTATCTGTAAGAATTCTGGAAACGCCTGTATCGGATAGAGGGCGTTTGAGACGAAGAAGAGCGGCAGGGTGAGGAGCGTCATGATCCCCTGCAGTCCTTCCGGGCTCTCAAGACGCATGGATATGGTTGAGGAAAAGAGGAGAAAACCGAGCGAAAAGGTGCCGACGAACGCGAATATGCCGAGGATCGAGAGGACGATCCGGAGAGGGGCATACCCGGGGAAGAACTCGACGCCGAGGAGGAGCCCGAAGGCCATGATGATGGATACCTGGATGAACGACTTTGTCATCCCCGAGAGGCTGACCCCAAGCATGATGTGAGTCCGGGGCATGGGGCTTGCAAGCATCTCTCGCATCAACCCCCAGTTCTTGTCGAAGAGGAGGCTCATCCCCCCGAACAGGCTCGTGAAGAGGGTCGTCATCGCTATCACTCCCGCGGCCATGAAGGTGAGGTAGCCGACCGGGATGACGCCGTCCGGAGCGGGGATTGTCGATGTGAATCGGTCGAGGTTCGAGGACATCGCGACGCCGAAGAACGCCATCCAGAGTGCCGGTTGCAGGAGCGATGAGAAGAGTTGTGTCCTGAACCTGACAAACCTGATCATCTCCCGCCAGTAGACCGTGAGGAACTCCCATGCCATCCGATCACGCCCTCGTATCGCGAAGTTCTCTTCCCGTGTAATGGACGAATACATCGTCCATCGTTGGTTTTTTCAGGTTTACATTCGATATCCCGATCCCGGCACCGCGCACTGCATCGATGATCCGCGGAAGACAATGACTCCCGTCGGCCGATATCGTGATCGAGAGCCCGCGGGGCGATTCCGTGACGGACCGGATCGCCTCGATCCCATGGAGGGCATCCCTGGTCCTCCTATCGTCCTCGGTCTCCAGGTAAACGACATCCTCGCCGAGGGCGTTCTTCAGTTCGGTCGGGGTTCCGGAGACGACGATCCTGCCGTGGTCGATGATGCTTATTCGATCGGAGAGGATGTCGGCCTCCTCCATGTAGTGCGTCGTCAGAAATATCGTCGTCCCGGCCCCGTTCACCTGCCGGATATAATCCCAGATCCGCAACCGCGTCTGGGGGTCGAGCCCCTGTGTCGGTTCGTCCAGGAAGAGCACGTCCGGCCGGGTCAGGAGGCCGCGTGCGATCTGGAGCCGCCGTTTCATGCCGCCGGAGAGGTTCTTCGTCCGTTCGTTTCGTTTCGGCTCAAGCTCAACGACCCGGAGCAGGTTCTCGATCCGGCTCCGCCGCTCTTCCCGGGGGATACTATACAGACGACCATGAAACTCCATTGTCTCCTGGACGGTGAGGTCTCTATCGAGCACGTCGTCCTGGAAGACGATGCCGATCGCCTCTCTGACCTTCCCCGGCTCGTGTGCGACGTCGTAGCCTGCCACCCGCACCATACCCTTCTGGAGGGGGAGGAGGGTTGTCAGGATATTGATGGTGGTGCTCTTTCCAGCGCCGTTAGGGCCGAGAAACGAGAAAATCTCGCCTTTCCTGACGGTGAAACTGATGCCGCGAACCGCGGCGAAATCACCGAATGTATGCTCAAGGTCCTGCACCTCGATGATGTCATCTCCTCCCATCGCTCACCATCTGCTTTCGTGCCTTGAATACCCCATGCACGGTGCCGCCATATCTCCCTTTCCCTGCCGGGATCCGGTTGCCCGAACGCGGATCTATGGCTCCTATCTCGCCTCTGCGCCTTCGTGGCGGCCGCCCGGGCGCAAGGAAAAAATGCTGGCTGACAGCCTCACAGCCCCGCGAGGCGCATGCAGGCACCAAGAGTCAGCCCCGACATGGAAGATGTTGCCGAGAGGACGGCAAGCACAGCGGCGTTCATCACCGGACCAACCCTGAGCGGGGTGTAGGTTGGGTTGCACTGCAGCCTCCGCACCATTCTAAACGGTTTCACGGTCGTCGAGATTGGGGGTTTATACCGTCTGATCTTCACATGAACACCTCCTTATGCCTGATAAATACTGGCTTGACTGTTGATTGTTTCTGCGAATGATAACTCTTGCGGTTTTATATACTGACACCGGTCCGCGACATATTTATCCGTTTTCCGGAAGAATAATCTCTTCTAATGCATCAATACGGAAAACTTCTTCTTTATGGTATACTTGCGTTTATTGTCTTTTCCGGCATCAGCTTCATCCTTGGCGGGCAGGTGAACTGGGCGCTCGCGGCGGCGACAGCAGCCGGGGTGATGATCGCGTACTACTTCGCTGCTCTCCGGAGGGGGGAGTGATCCGGATGGCGGCGGGAGTGCGCGCTGAATGGGATCGGCTCCGGACGGTGGCTGTCCACCGTCCGGGGATCGAGATGTTCTTTGGACTGCTTGAGCCGTATGCAGCACTCTATGAGAGGGCATTCAGCCGTTACGAGGCGCGGTGCGAGCACGACTCCCTCCAGCGCATGCTCGGGGGGGAGTTCGGGGTTCAGGTATTGCGGCTCAAGGAGACGATCCTCGATGCTGCCGACAGCGACCCTGCGGTGCGCCGGCGGCTCGTCGATTGGGCGCACGATCTTGTTGCCGTCCGGGGCAGCACGAAGGAGATGGCGGAGGCCCGGCGGAGTATGGAGCAGAACGCCGATGCCCTGGACTCGTTGCACTTTTTCACTCTTCTCCTCCTGAACCCGGTCATCGATGCGGGCGGGAAGGATACCGGCGGCGGGGTGGATGTCCGGATCGTGGGGCAAGAACCGCTTGCAAACCTCTATTTCATGCGCGACCAGCAGGCGGTGACCGCCGACGGCCTCGTCATCGGCCGGTCGGCAAAGCGGCAAAGAGCCCGGGAAACCGAGATCACCCGGTTCCTCTGGGATATTCTCGGCATCCCGGTCGTCGGAACGGTGCAGGCACCGGGGACGTTCGAGGGTGGCGATTTCATGCCGATGGGTGAGTTTGCTCTCGTCGGCACCGGAGACAGGACGAACCGCGATGGGGTACGCCAGTTCCTCGACTGCACACCCGGATTCGACGAGATCGGCATCGTCCACCAGCCCTGCCACCCGCTCATCCCGGGCGACAGGCCCGATCCGATGATCGATATGCACCTCGACACATACTTCAACGTCGCAGGAAGCGGGGTGGTGCTCGGTTCGCCCCTCCTCCTCCAGAGGGCGCATCTC
>Ga0172382_10005580_pt1 | contig 18717 bp, 17 predicted proteins | sample Leawel138RmetaG_FD_122245 | JGI IMG/M metagenome (GOLD analysis project Ga0172382, IMG submission 122245) | Leachate microbial communities from a municipal landfill in Southern Ontario, Canada - Leachate well 138R metaG | ecosystem: Engineered > Solid waste > Landfill > Unclassified | place...
AAAAGTTAGTAATTTTCTCTTTAATTTGTATTAACATTGCTTCAGCAATTTGTCAACAAGTATTTTTCCCGGTTAAAAAGGGTACAGTATTGGAATATGCAACACTGAATGAAAAGAAAAAAATTCAATCCTATTCAAAAATGTCCGTCAAAGAAGTGATAGGAACAACAGGAAATCAAACTATTACTATCGAATTGCAAGCATTGGATGCAAAAAAAGTACCTTCAAGCGAAGCGGTTACTTTTAGTGTAAAAATCCAAGGTGATAAAATTACTTTTGACCCTAAAGCTATGTTTGCCGGTATGATACAAGCAAATATGGAGATTTCCGGAACCGGAAATACCGTCCCTTCGCGTATCAGTGTGGGTCAAAGCTGGTCCGATGCCGAGTCGGTTATGACTTTGAATATGGGTAGCAGTAAAATGGAAACGAAAGTGAAATTAACGGAAAGGAAAGTGTTGCTAAAAGAATCTATTACGGTTTTAGCCGGCACTTATGAATGTTATAAAGTACAACAAACCGCTGTTATAACACCTCCTTTTGGAAATGCGATGAAAGAAAAGCATTATATGTGGTATGCCGAAGGCATAGGCCATGTGAAAACGGAAAGATACAACGATAAAAATCAATTACAAAGCATAGAAGAACTAAGCAGCGTTAAATAAAGATATTCTCAATTTAGGAATTCATATATGGATGAAATAAAATTTAAGTTATTGCAAGATGCCGATTTAAAAAATAAAACGGTATTGGTAAGAGTTGATCATAATGTAGTAAAAAAGGGTCTTATTCATGATCCTTATCGTATAGATGCCACCCTTGGAACCTTATTTTACATTATAGCCAAAGGGGGTAAGTTGATTTTAATGTCCCATGTTGGTCGGCCCAAAAACAAGAAAACCGGACAAATAGAAATCGGTCCCGAAACATCGGTTCAACCCATTGTTGATTATTTATATGCTAAACTGCATATTAAATTTGGCGTTCCTGAATTCGAAGCCGATGAAAACAAAGGGATTACAAGCATATCAACATCAATAAATCATCTTATTAGAGATTTAAAAGACAATAAAATTGATGGTATTTACCTGCCCAACACTCGTTGGTTTGCCGGCGAAGAGGCCAAAGGCAATGAAAGCGATAAGTTTGCCTATCAATTGGCGGGATTGGCCGATATTTTTGTTAACGATGCTTTCGGCTCATGGCAAGCTCATGCTTCGACGGTTGGTATTACCAAATATTTACCTTCTTATGCCGGTTTTTTGATGCAAAAAGAATTGCAAAATCTCGACAGGATTTATAAGCCTCAACGTCCTTTCGTGGCCGTAGTGGCAGGTGCCAAGTTCGATACCAAAGTCGATTCACTGACAGCTTTATTAAAAGAAGCCGATTATCTCGTCTTAGGCGGATTGATTTATAATGCTTACCTCTGTGCTAAATACGGTTTTGAAATCAAAGGGATCGATCCCGAAGAAGTAAATCAAGCCAAAGTATTTGTGGAATTTGCGGCAAAATATCCAGATAAATTAATCGAATTGCCTTACATTGTCGAATCCGATGCTATGGAATCTAAAGAACAAGGTAAGTATAGGGAGCTCGATATTCGTCAATTACCCAAAGGAAGCAAACTACAATATGTGTTAGATATAGCTAAAACCTCCTTTCAAGAAGAAAATGTATTAAAAGTATTTCATCAAGCCCATACGATTTTTGTCAATGCAGTGATGGGATATATGCCTCATTTTAATGAAGGAACCATAGCCCTCGATGAATTAATAGATGAAAACACCGAAGCAGTGAAATTATATGGCGGTGGCGATACTATGCAGGAATTGAAACGTTTACTGCCAGGTTTATATATCCTTGCCTTAGATAATCCTAAATATTATATCTTTACCGGAGGCGGTGCCGTGCTAAAGGCAATTCAGGAAGGGACATATATGGGCTTGGAGCCTGTAAAGGCATTGTGTCAAAGCAATGAATAAATGTGGTATATTTTAATGTAGGGACATGACATCATATCCCTACTACAATCGCATATCCGACCCCATATTTATTTATAATGATAAAAAATTCCTTTATCGAAGGGCGTCCATACGCATGCCCTTTGTCCGCAGGCTTTTAAGGAGCGGTTGGTCCATGCATTGCAGGTGCGAAACATGTTGAATCTTCCTTTCCCTTCATAAAAGGCATCGTTAACACCATAATTGGCATCGGTAACAATGTTTATGTAATCACCATTGCCGGTAGTTAAAAAGTCTTTTTGGATATATGCCACTAAATCTTTATATTGTTCCTTGCTGATTTCTATTTTCTTACAACTGTCGTTTTCTCTCAATTCTCGATAATATGTTGCATGAATGGCGGCGGTGTTTATGCCGAAAACCGCCTTAAAAGCCGTTGAGAATTTCAAATCGGCCCAAGTGGGTGTGTCGAGATAAAAACCTTTATCGCCCCAACCCAAGGCAAGCAAACGGCAGGAAGTGTCGTTGGCTAAGGTGTTTTCATATTTAATCTGTTCGCTCCAGTCAATAATATCTGTTTTAACAGGAACAACAATGTCGGTATGGGCACCGTTTGTAAATATGTAAACGGGAATTTCTTTCGCGTTATCAGGATTTTTATTTACCGGAATAACAGACAAAACAATGGCGAAGACAAAGTAAAGGACTACAAATGTTATGATCCCACTTAGCGTTAAGGCAATTATTTTGATGACTTTCTTCATATGTTGTGTTTATTTTATTAGCTTGCAAAAGTAGGAAAAAATTAAATAAATATGAAAACTTTTTCTATTTCAATTTAATCCGGATTCTGCATTAGAAAATTAATAAAGCTAGTTCGTTTTCCTTTTGTGCTATTTGCTTACAATTCGATACTATCCCAAAATTGTGTAAACTCAAAAAAGCTGTCAGTTTTCAGTTATCAGTTTTCAGTTATTCAATGCGTTGACTCACTCTTCACTCTTTTCTCGGCACACGGCACTTATTTTTTATTTTTAATTGATTTTGACAACGAAGCTCCTAAACATTTTTTCTTAAGAACCGGTGCCGTACCGATTTCTACCAGTTCTTTTTTATTAAATTTATATCATTTTAAATATTCTAATTGCAAATTAACCATGAAAAATACAATCTTAATTGCCATATATAGTGTATTTTACAACATGCGGCATACACCCCCCTTGAACCAAGCTTGCTTGCGAAAAATAGTGCCTTGGTTGGAGTTCCAACCAAGCTTGGTTCACGCACGAACCAAGCTTGGTTCAAAAGCAAACCAAGGCGGTTTTTTTTTGAACCTAACTTGTTTCAAGGGGGTCTTATGCCGCATAAATACATTTGTATGTATTTCAATATCAAAAATATACAAAAATATTTTTAAAACATTAAATATCAAATAATTATGGAAATTAAAGTAAAAATAATTGAAAAATCAAAACCCGGATATCCGAAAGTTAATTTTTAATTCTTAATTGATTTCTTCTTTGCCCACGGAACAACTAAGAAAGCGGGTGAATCCAAATCACCAACTTTCTTATTCTCAATTACAAATTGTTTTTAATTCAACGCTCTAAAAAACTGACAACTGATAGCTGACGGCTGACAGCTTTTCAAACTGACAACATTTAAACATTCACAAATCTCAACCCCGTAGGGGTGATATTTTTGTAGCATGAATTACGCATAGGATTACAAAACCCCGTAGGGGTGACATTATATGAAAAGATGGTATTTTCCTTCCCACGGAATCACCCAAAATAAATAAAACCTGAATGTAAACAATAAACCCTATGTAGAAATCTAATTTGTTTATTTTGTAACATCTTTTTATTGAAAGAAATATGTCGCCCCTACGGGGCTTAAAAGGAGGATGGATTGTTTTCGTTCTACCAAGATGTCGTCCCTACGGGATTTATGAACAGGGAAAATGGATTTTTATATGTAAATTCAATTATCTGTCTTACTAACAATTTCCGCCAAAAATATCCCAATTTTTTAGGCAAAACGCTGTTTAAGGCCATTTTAACGCATTTCTACGGCATTTCATATCTAAGCTTTACTATAGCAAGGGGAGGGGTTAATGTGTCTAAAACGGGCTAAAAACGATTGAAAACAAGTCAAATAAAAATAATGAATTATAAATGGTGAATTGGTTTTCGTTCAGAAAAACGTTTAGGATGTCGCATTGTCGAAGTCAGGAAAAGTTGCCGATTGTAGGCGATTTTCTATCAAGTTACACAAAAGATGAAGCGGGCTACAACCCTTGAATAACCTACAGTCTCGGCAATTATTTTTGCCGCGTGTTAACGGTTGTTATTTATTATCAAATTTTTTCTGTTTATTCTTAATCCTCTTTTTTTATAATAACAAATCGTAATTATGATTGTTAAAGCAATTGTAATGGCTCTAAATATATTCGTATAAATTCCACCCAATGCGTTTTCGCTAACATTAAATAAAGTCCAAGATACATTCATCATTATGTGAAGAAATATCGGAATCCATAAATTATTTTCCCATTCAATATATAACCAAGCAAACCAAATTGCTCCCATTGCTGTTATAGAAAAAACAGCTATTATATCTATGAGTGTGGAGCCTTGGTAAATATGTCCTAATCCAAAAATAACAGATCCTAACAATGATGCAGGAATAAATCCCCATTTTAATTTTCGAAATAATATACCGAATAAGAACCCTCTAAAAAAGAATTCTTCAAAAAATCCTGCAAATATAGTTTTATGAAGTAAAACTCCAAAATTAAGATTACCATCAATTTTCCCTATTATTGCGGAACTAATAATCATTGGGGATACAGATATTGTGGAAAACAACAACCCTATTAACAACCCTCTGTTTAATCCTATATTATTTAAGATATTCTTAAATCCATATAAAATTCCAACTAATAATGAACTCGGCAAAACCCAACAAGAATATGAGTACAACGCTTTCAGAAAAGGTGATGAGTGATTTATTGTGACAAAAGAATTCATAATGTTTATTCCGAAAAAGGATATTATGAAAATACTCACTACTAATATTGAATTTATGATTATTTGTTTTCGCATGCTATTCGTTTAATTCTAACTAACGTAAAAATCTCATATTATTAATATTTAATTATCAGCGTTATACAAATTTAAGCGTTTTCATAAGCGGTAAATGCCTTTGGCTTCTTTTTTATTTTTCTTGTTATCTGCCATTTTGTGTTTTTATTGTAGTTTTAGTTCTTTTTATTTAGCCCACAAATTAACACTGCTACAAAGAACAAACAGTTATTTTACTTTGTTTCTAATCCATTCTTCAAGTTCTCCATTATCATACATTTCAACTAAATCGTCCACATCTTCATCTTTCTTAATGCCGATTCCTTTTTTGTAGACATTAATAATGCTTTTAAGTCCTTCGTAATAACCTTTTTGTTTGTCTTTGCTATAATTGTTTTCTAGTGCGTAACGTGTCCATCCTCCCATGAAGATTGTTATAAAATCGGAATTTTTATCGGTATATTTTGAAGTGATATCGGCATCAATGGAAATGGTAACGGATTTAGTTCCTACTATCCATTCCAGGAAAAATGCATTTGCCTCTTTTCTTTTCTTTACTTCTTCATTTAAAGGAGTGTTTTCGAGCCAATTAATGCACGCTATCACATCCGGTTCGTATTTTTTAAAATCGCTTGCACGTTTCAAAACATAATTCTTGGGAACTGCGAATTCTTGTGCATACATAGTCATACAACCTAAAAATAAAATGCTAATCATTACAATTCTTTTTGTCATAATGCAATAAATTAAAATGTTATGTGATTGATATTTAAAATTATTAAAATATAATGGTTTGATTTTTTCTTTTTTTCAAGGCAAAAGTATAAAATTTTATTAAATAAGATGTTTTTATGGATATTTTATTTTCTTTCGTGCATTTAAGACATTATTAACAAGCTGTTAGTTTTTTGGTTTTCTTTTGTAAAATATATTTTCGTTTCCGCAGTGCAGGCATTTGTTTTTATGTACGCATAAAAGTTGACCGCATACAGGGCATAGCCATTTTATGGTTTCTTGTTTTATAAAAGCATCTAATCCGATTTCACGTATAAGCATCAGGTTTTGTATAGGACTTTCGCTATAATTTGTTACATAGCGTTTTTCAAGATTATTCAATCTACGGCAGGGAAATTTTTCACAGTCGAAACAAAAGAAATGTGAATTGCCTTTTTTTTCGGGACACATTTTAAAACTGCATATATCGCAACGATAAGCTTTATTTCCATCAGCGAGACATCCCACACAGGTGTTTTTGTTACGTTGGAATCCATGGCAAATATTACAAATAATACCGCAAGGGGCTATATGTAAGGGTTTCATGTTAAAGTATGAATATTTTTTATCCTTTACTTTCGATGTTTCGAATTTCGGTTGAAAGATTTCCCCATTCTTTTTCGCTGAATTTGGGTCCGATCACCGATATGATGTTAGAGGAGAGGAAGGAACCGAGTTTACCACAAGTTTCTAAGGAATAGTTTTTTGCTAATCCGTGCAGGAATCCGGAGGCGTAAATGTCGCCGGCTCCGGTGGTGTCTCTCATAGACGATTTGTAAGGTTTCATACAGTATTGATTATTCTTCTGTTGTATAAGCGATCCTTTAGCACCGATTTTAACAACGGCAATGTCGCACATGGCAGCGATGGTTTTAAGGGCTTGTTCCGGTTCTTGTCCGGTGAAGGCCTTGGCTTCTTCTTCGTTGGCAAAAACTATATCTACTTGTTTTTCAACTAAATTCTGCAAAAAGTCTATATTGGCTTCAACCACATTATAACTGGCTAAGTCTAAAGAAACTTTCAGGTTCTTTTCTTTGGCGAGACGGATGGCTTTGGTAATCAGGTCGTGGTTTTGAACGAGATAGCCTTCAATATGAAAAATGTCATATCCGTCGAAAAGGGTAGGTGTGATGTCGTCGGGGGTTAATTCGGCGGCTGCTCCTAAAAAGGTGGCAAAGGTTCGTTCCCCGTCGTTGGAAACAAAGGCGGTGGCAAAACCGGTCATGGAATTACTGTCAATAAGTAAAGGTTTAATACCGCTGTTTTGCATATCGTTGTAAAACAGTTTCCCTTTTTCGTCTTTCCCTACTTTGCCAATGAAACCGGCAGGAGTTCCGAGGTGACTAATACCATGGATGGTATTGGAAGCCGACCCTCCGGTGGCTAAAGTTTTAGGTAGTTCGGAAGTATGATTGTTTATCGTTAATGCTTTTTGATGATCAATCAATTGCATGCTACCTTTGGGTAATTGGAAAGTGTTTAATAAAGTGTCGTGTTCTAATTCTATGAGAATGTCGACCAAGGCATTCCCCATTCCTAATATTTTTTTCATCTATAAGTGTTGTTTATAGGATTATGATTTCAATTCTAAGATATAATAAGCTGCGGTCGTATAAAAGTTTCGCAAATAGGGTACTTTCGCAAGCAAAGGATGTGTTTTACGGGGTTTGAGGTTGAATTTTATTTCATAATTCGGATTGATGAAGTATAATTGCTTATTTATAACGTGATATTTTTTTTTGTGAATAATACGTTCAAAACGTTCGATAGAGATACCGGTTTCTTTAATTTCCAAGAGTCCGCCAGGGTCTTCGCCGTATTTCATTAATAATTTACGATACCACGAAGCGGGTAATAAATGGATATAAGGTATTTTAGATAGTTTGCTTTGGCATATCTGCTGATGGCCCCCGAAAGGATTTTGCCAAGGCGGAAAACCGAAAAAGAGTATGCCGCCGGGTTTAAGAAATTTTTTAACAAATTGCATAAACACTTCCTGACGGGGAATATGCTCAATCACATCTCTTAACATAATGAGATCGAAGCGTAAATCCTCTTTGTCGATTTTGTAGATATCGGATGCTATGAATTCGATATTTTGTTTTTGAGGATGTTCTTTATAGAATGTTTTTGCGTTTTCAATTTGTGTTTCGCTGATATCAATGCCGGTACAGGAACAACCTCTATCCAGGAAGGGTTTAAGGTTTCCGCCTTCGCCGCATCCGATTTCCAATACTGTGGTGTTTTCGGTGATGGGAAGGAAAGGTTGAATAAAGGGAATTACATATTTTTGGGTGGTGAATGTTTGTTCGTAAAAATATAATTTCCTGTCAACGTAACGGATATGCATAGCTTATTTTTTAGTTATGGCTTTAAGATTAAGATTGAGTTCATCAAGTTGTTCGGCGCTGATAGGGGCGGGAGCGTCGACCATCACATCGCGTCCGGCATTGTTTTTCGGAAAAGCGATGAAGTCGCGTATGGAATCTATACCGTTGAAAACAGAACATATACGGTCAAATCCAAAGGCAATGCCGCCGTGAGGAGGTGCCCCGTATTGAAAGGCGTTCATTAGAAAACCGAACTGATGTTGGGCTTCTTCGTCGGTAAAGCCCAAAGTATGAAATATTTTCTTTTGTAATTGATGGTCATGGATACGGATCGACCCGCCGCCTACTTCGGTACCGTTTATGACTAAATCATATGCATTGGCACGCACTTGTTCGGGATGTGTATCTAACAAAGGAATATCTTCCGGTTTGGGAGAAGTAAAAGGATGATGTTTGGCATAATAGCGTTGTGTTTCGTCGTCCCATTCCAACAGAGGGAAATCGAGTACCCATAAAGGTTTAAAAACATCGGGTTTGCGTAAGCCGAGTCGTTCTCCCATCTCCAAACGGAGTTCACACATCACTTTTTGTGTTTTCTCTTGTTTTCCGCTTACGATTAAAATCAAGTCGCCGGTTTTGGCTTGGCACTTGACGGCAACGGCTTTCAAATCATCTTGAGAATAAAATTTATCTACCGACGATTTATATGTTCCGTCTTCCAAACACAGGATATAGACCAATCCTGAAGCACCTATTTGCGGACGTTTAACGAATTCGGTGAGTTCGTCTAATTGTTTGCGCGTATAAGAACCGCATGATTCGGCACATATGCCCAAAATCAATTCGGCTTCGTTAAAGACTTTAAAATCTCTGTGTTGCAAAACGTCGTTTAGTTCAACGAACTTCATGTCGAAACGCAGGTCGGGTTTGTCGGAACCATAATATTTCATGGCATCGTGATAGCTTATGCGTTCAAAGGAATCGAATGCGAGGTCTTTCATCACATGGAATAAATGTTTAAACAGACCTTCAAAAGTTTGCAATATATCTTCCTGGGTAACAAACGACATTTCGCAGTCAATTTGCGTAAATTCCGGCTGACGGTCGGCACGGAGGTCTTCGTCGCGAAAACAACGAACTATCTGGAAATATTTATCCATGCCGGCTATCATAAGCAATTGCTTGAATTGTTGCGGTGATTGCGGCAAAGCATAAAACTGACCTTCGTTGGTACGGGAGGGAACCACAAAATCCCTGGCTCCTTCGGGGGTGGAACGGATTAAAAAGGGAGTTTCTATTTCAAGAAAACCTTCGTTGTTAAGATAATTCCTGACTTCTATGCCTAAATTATGTCTGAAAGTTAAATTTTGTTGCAGCGGATTGCGGCGTAAGTCCAAATAGCGGTATTGCATCCTTAATTCATCGCCGCCGTCGCTATGGTCTTCGATGGTGAAAGGAGGAAGTTTGGATGGATTAAGGATTTGAATTTCGTTTACATTGATTTCAATATCACCGGTAGGTATGGATTTGTTTTTACTGTAACGTTCCACCACTTCACCTTTGACCTGAATCACATATTCTCGTCCCAGTTTACGTGCTTGTTCGCATAATCCGGCATGGGTTTCCATGTTGAATGCTAATTGCGTAATGCCATAACGGTCGCGTAAGTCAATAAAGGTCATCCCGCCTAAGTTCCGTATGCGCTGCACCCATCCGCATAAGCTGACGGTTTTATGTATGTTGTTAAGGTTTAATTCTCCGCATGTATGTGTCCTATACATTGTATTTGTGTATTATATGGTATTTCTTTTAAGCATGCAAATTTACATAAAATTATCTAATCAAGCTAAGCACTTTCATAAAAATCCGTTTCAATCCCCTGCATGCACTTCATACGTGTGCTATCCATAAAAACTGAAAATTGATAACTTTTTACTTCTGTAATATAAAGACCGGCTAAATTTAGCTCTTTTTGTATAAGTTTTTTTTTTACTTTTGCGCAATTACAATAAAAAGAATTAAGGTCAAAAATTATTAGTGTACATGAAAGTCTTAGTTGTCGGAACAGGATATGTAGGATTGGTTACAGGTGCATGTTTTGCCGAGATGGGCATCCCTGTGATATGTATAGATATAGATGAAGATAAAATCAATAAATTAAAACAAGGGATTATACCTATCTACGAACCCGGCTTGGAGTTTATAGTTGATAAGAACGTTAAAGCCGGTCGTTTGCATTTCTCTACATCGCTGGCAGATAACATTGATGATGTGCAGGTTATCTTTTCCGCTGTAGGAACTCCTCCCGACGAAGACGGTAGTGCCGATTTGCAATATGTGTTGGAAGTGGCTCGTACGGTCGGTCGGTATATGAAAGATTATAAACTGATAGTAACAAAAAGCACGGTTCCCGTGGGTACCGCCGCTTTGGTGCGAAAAGCTGTTCAGGACGAATTAAATAAACGAAACGTTAATATTGAATTCGATGTGGCATCGAATCCTGAATTTTTAAAAGAAGGCGATGCCGTCAACGATTTCATGCATCCCGACCGTGTGGTGGTGGGTGTGGAATCAAAAAAGGCAGAAGAGATTATGACCATGCTTTATCGTCCGTTTTTATTGAATAATTTCAGGGTAATATTCATGGATATTGCTTCGGCCGAGATGACCAAATATGCCGCCAATGCCATGTTGGCAACACGTATCAGTTTTATGAACGATATTGCCAATTTATGCGAAAAGGTTGGTGCTAACATCAATATGGTGCGTAAAGGTATAGGTAGCGATACACGGATCGGAACCAAGTTTTTATATGCCGGTGTAGGTTACGGGGGTTCTTGTTTCCCGAAAGATGTAAAAGCATTGATTCAGATAGGAGAGAAATCGGGTCATTCGATGCAAATTCTTAAATCTGTCGAAGATGTGAACGATCGTCAGAAATCGGTACTCTTCGATAAACTTAATCGTTATTATAAAGGTGATTTAAAAGGAAAAACCGTAGCCATGTGGGGTTTATCCTTTAAACCCGAAACCGATGATATGCGTGAAGCTCCCTCGGTGGTGTTGATACGTCAACTGCTTGATGCAGGTTGTGTAGTCAAAGCTTTTGACCCTGTGGCTATGACCGAAGCCAAACGTATTTTGGGAGATAAAATAGTGTATGCAAACGATATTTACGATGCCGTTAACGAAGCTGATGCCTTGTTTTTAGTTACCGAATGGAAAGAATTCCGTATGCCTACATGGACCATTATACAAAAGGTGATGAATAAAGCACTTGTATTCGATGGAAGGAATATTTATGATCCCAAAGAAATGGAAAAACAAGGATTTCAGTATTACGGTATCGGACTTTAATTTGTAATTAAATATAAAACATATAGTCATGAAGAAGATTTTTGGCTTATGGCCTGAGCTTTTGTGGATAAATGATGAGAACCTTAGAACAAAAACCGCCGAAACATGGAGGTTGGCATTATCGAAAAGTGTATTAACGATCGAAGATTTACAGAAAATTCCTTTTACATTGTTGTGTGGTCCCGATTTGCAAGTGAGTTTTATGGCTCACAAACGCTGTGTGGTGCAAGTGGCCTATGAATCGGCAAAAAAAATGCAAATGTTTTTTAAAGATGAATTACCCGTCAACATGGATTATGTTGTTGCCGGTGCTATTTTAGCCGATGTGGGTAAATTACTTGAATATGAGATGAAAGATGGTAAATCTTGTGTGGGTAATTATGGCAAATACCTTCGTCATCCTTTTTCGGGAGTTTCCTTGGCCGAGCAATGCGGTGTACCCCCTGAAGTATGCCATATCATTGCCGCTCACGCCGGTGAAGGCGATTTGGTGAAGCGCAGCACCGAAGCCTATATTGTACATCATGCCGATTTTATGACTTTTCTGCCTTTTAAAGACCGTTTGAAGATTTAATAATAAAGATAATATGAAACGTTCAGATATCCTTACGATAGTGGGAGTGGTGCTGTTCTTGTCGCCTTTTTTTGTTTTTGACAGTGTGTATGAATTTTATAATGATTGGAATCGATCCAATCCCATGTCGATGGCGTTCCTGAAATTCGCCATCCTTGCCACATTCGGCGAGGTGTTGGGTCTACGCATAAAAACAGGTAAATATAGCACTCCCGGTTTCGGGTTGTTACCCCGTGCTGTCATCTGGGGTTTCCTCGGTATGTGGATTGCCGCCGCTATGGGTGTTTTCCGTAGCGGGATACCGGCATTTATGGATAAATTTACCGTTTTTAACGGTATGGCTGCTGCTATGGCAGGTGAATTTACAGCTATGAAGTTGCTCGGTGCCTTCTTTATCAGTGTGATGATGAACACCAGCTTCGCTCCCGTATTCATGACTTTACATAAAATTACCGATACTCACATTACAAACAACGGAGGTAAAATAGCCTGTTTGCTCAAACCCATTCCCATACGCAAAACCATCACTTCCTTGAATTGGGATGTACAATGGAATTTCGTATTTAAAAAGACCATACCCTTTTTCTGGATACCCGCTCATACCATTACCTTTATCCTGCCTACTCATCTGCAAGTTTTATTTGCCGCATTATTGGGCGTTGCCTTGGGTGTGATACTTTCCATCGCTGCTTTGAAGAGTAAATAAAATTCTGAAATAGAACTAAAAGATAAAAAATCGTGAAAATACTCGATATTTTGCTTTATTTTGTTCTATCGTAAAATTAACAGAATACTACCTCACCAGCGTCATTTCCTCAACGAGATGTTTGGCGCCGGCGAATTTATCGATGATAGTATCTGATAAGAATAGTAGTTTGTTCTTCGATTTTGTTTTCTCATTTTGCTTCTAAAATTGATGGGAAATTACTAAGGCTATTTCAAGATTATTTCAAGAAGTAACTTTATTTGATTGATTGTTAGTTTTTAATAATTTATTAAAAAATCGTATCTTTAAATAAAAAAATAGTTATGTTTGCAAAAAATTGAGAGAACAAATATAATTGGGAAAGATGAACCGGGTAAAAGAATTTATTATTTATATTTATCTGTTTTTATTTAAAATGCTTCCCGCATGTATGGTTTTATTGTCTTATGACCATATATTAGCGGATTTTTTAGTTGATAGCATACGAACGAATAAATATAAGACAGATAGTATTTATGTTTTACATAAGACAAATTTAGGTGTATAAAGCTGTTGCAAAGAGTGTCCCGTTTGCAACAGCCATAACACGGAAGTCGAAGGGATAAGCACCGAAACATTCAGCGTATAGTACTTATCCCTTGCCTACTTCCTAGGAGGGAAAAACCCTAAAGTTTTTATGTCTTTGACACTTTTTGAACCTACAAAGGTGCGAAAAAAACAGATAAAAAAACATGCAAAGAATATTTCAAAATCAAAATAAATATTAAATACAAAATTTAAAATTATTAAAATGAAAAAGTTATGTATAATCGCTACACTATTTGTAGTGGCAATAGGAGTAGTTATGTTTTTTAGTTGTGAAAAAGAAAAAGAAAATTTTAATACCACAAAAAATAGTATAAAAAATCAAAAATCAATTGAAGAAACAACTTCATTTGAACTATATACACCAAGCAATGATTCAATCACATTATTATTGACGAATATGACTAATTATATGAATAATGCTGAAGAAAATCCAATGCCAAATATGGAATTAAGTAAAGCCATTTGGATAATGGAATCCTTTTTTAATATTGGTATCTGTGATAAACAAAATTTATTTTGCGATGAAGCTACTAATTCTGAAAAATATGAATTATCCTTGAATTTTATTTATGATAAAAATTCTAATATAATGATAATAGGGAATGATTTACAAACGAAATTTCATAAGTTATTAAATACAATAATTAATGACATTTGTCCAGAATACGCAATGGAATTTGGTGATGTTTATGTAAATAGTCTGAAACTAACTGAAAACAAAGTATCAATTGGAATTGAAGTAAATTATGGATTAAAAGGCGGGACTCAATTAGAAAGAAATCTTTTTGCAGAGCAATCACAAGCAATATTTGCGACTTTTTCAAACAGCGTATTTTATCCCGCATCTGATTATAAAGATGATTATCATGCTGATTTTTTTTGGGTTTATTATGCTGTACGAGATATTTATATGGAAAAAGTTTTAAATTGCAGACTTTTAATGGGGTATGTTTCAAATATTATTTCATTTGATAAATATGTACTAGATACTTATTATCCAAATTTTAAATTTGATCGGTCTGGACCTGGTAGTTTTGTAGCACATCGTATTGAAACCATTTCAACAAGAAAAGGAAGTCCAACATTATCACACTCAGATTACTCTTATTATGGAGATGTATATAGAGATTCAATATATGGAAACATAGTTCCTTTAATTCCCTCAGAATTTATACCATATAAAGCTGCTTGTTTTTATTTGGCTCTTTGGCCAGTTTCAGACATGGATTTTCCAACTATTGATTATCATGATTTTGGTATTGAGTATATTTGTAAGTATATTGATATTACAGAAATACCTCGACGAGATGATTTAATTACAGTAAAATTCAATCCTGTAGATATAAATTGTCAATGTTTATGCGAATAATTAGAATTAAAATATCAATATGTATTGCTTTGGCAGTTTTATTAGAAACTGTCGCTTTTTCTCAGTCCATTGATTCGGTTTACTATACTTTAATAAATGAAGGGGATGTGTTAACTGCTTGCCAAGATGTTATTGAAGAGGATTCATGTTATTACGCTTTTACACAAAATATAATAGATCCAATTGCGCATTTTTCAACACTTTTAAAATATGATAAAAAATTAAACCTAATTCATAAAAAACAATTAATGTTAGGAGATAGTAATATGATAGTAAAAGTGTTGCCTACTAAAGATGCATTTTGGTGTTTTGGCAGTATCCGCACTGACAGATCAGACAAGGTTTTTTCAGTGAAATTGAATAAGAATTTCGATGTAATGCATCAACCTACTTTATACTATTTAGAAGATACAATTGACTACGGGGTCGTCGACGTAATAATGAACGAAAAAAATCAATTTGTTCTATTAATGTATGGAATGCAGAATGAACTAATGCTTTTAGATTCAACATTACAAGTATTAAAAACAAATAAATTAGATGCTTATAGCTATTGTTGCTCTATTGAAGAATTCCAAGGTAATTATATTGTGGATTTAGGTCGGTTTTTATTTATTATAGATAAGGATTCATTATCAATTATAGATACCGTTAAAACGGATATTTTATGTATTCATCCTGTTGGTAATTTATTGAAGTTAAATGATAGTGTTTTTATTCGTTCAGCCGATTTTTCAAATTCAACTCCTGAAGTATTTGAAAGAGATATGGCTATTCTTTTTTATAATAAACAATTTGAAGTATTCAAACAAGTTCAAGTTGGACAAGTGGGCTATTTTGATGAATATGGATATTCAAATTTAGATTTTATTACAAAGGATTCTATTTACTATGCGTATTCTACACGTTTATCCAGTCCAAGTATACCGGTTGAGGCTTCATCGGTGAGCATTGCCTGCATGAATGAAAAAGGAGAAAAACATTTTGATTATCAATTTAATATTCCAGAAGATTTGAATACGGTAAAACGTATTTGTGGAATTATTGCTACTTCAGATGGGGGGTGTCTTGTTCACGGAATTTCTATTCGATATACATATGAAGGGTCAAACGACACAGGTCAATTTAAAGGATTTTTGCTTAAATACAATCCTCAATGGCAAAAAGCTTCCATAACGGAATTGCCTAAACAATATGAAATAGCTGTATATCCAAACCCGGCATCCAATCAAATTGTTATATCTGGGAATGAAGTTCAAATGCTGGATGTTTTTGTTTATACAATTACAGGGCAAAAAGTAAAACAAGTTGTTGTAAACGCTACCCAAACAACCATAGATGTTAACGACTTATCTGTTGGAATGTATATTCTAAAAATCAATACTAAGCAAGATATTCTTACAAGAAAAGTACAGATAATAAAATAAATGATTTAAGTAAAGGATTTAATATAGTTGGAAAAGGAATTAATATCACCAAAAAAATCATTAAATAAATATTCGCATGAAAAATATTGTTTTATTATTTTTATTAGGATTCATTTTTTATACAATTGATTTGTCAGCCCAAAACTTGGATGTTAAAGTACTTCCCGTATGGGACGGTACAACAGAAGAGATAATTGCCGTAAACGATACATTTAAAATTACCAATCCAAAACAATTAGCTTGGATTTCGGAACAACATGTATTATGGAATAATCATAAATTTGAAAATAAAGTAATATTTTTAATGAATGATATAGATTTGGAGGGTGTTAGTACGCCTCCCAAATCATGGGTTCCGATAGGTTTAAGTCTAAATAATAAGTTTATTGGAAATTTTGACGGAAATAATAAAAAGATTTTGAATTTGTATATAGATATTTAATGCCCTCTTTTTAAACAATAATAATATGACACGGAAAAGTATTTTATTTGTTTTTTTAATGTATTTTATGAATAATATTTATTCCCAAAATACATGTGATACCTTGAAATGGCAATGTACAGGAATGTATTTTTGTGAGAATACTACTGTTGTCGATACACTTCCACAAATGCAAATAGATCAGTCGATTTATCCTGATTTGCAGTTTAAATGTGTTTATAAAAACATGAGTAATCAAACATATTATGTAGGAGAAGAGTTGACAGTGCCTATTTATGTAAACATTTCATTAAAAGATGTCGGTTTTATCGGATATGTGAAAATACCTATGAAAGTAGTATTAGATAAAGATATCATTCCTATGGGTACCGTAACTTCTATTTCAGATAAATCAAATATTAAACAATTTATATTTGATCCTATTGAAGAACAATATGGCGATAATTGGTATAACCTTATTGATTTTTGTAGAGTAAAAGCCTATGTGGATGGTACAACGACAGATGGTAGATTTTCTGATTCAATTTATTATACATATGCTTATTCAACGGATATAACTTTTAAAAGTCCGGATAATATAGCATCCCATTGTATTGAAAAGAATATTGCATGCTTCCCAAATCCTGCTTCTTTTGTATTGACTATTGAAAGCAAAGATCTTATTATAGAGAATATTTGCTTTTATGATATTTTAGGTAAAAAATTAAAATGTATACAAGTGGAAGCAAATAAAACCGTTATTGATATCGATGACTTACCGATAGGTATGTATATAATAATAATAACAACGGCCGAAGGTATGTTGACACGCAAGATACAAGTGGTAAGATAAATACCCTTTTAAGTAAAGTATTTAATTTAAAATCTCCGCTGTGTCGTTTTTCTATTGTAGATTATTAAACCCTACCTCACCAGCGTCATTTCTTCAACAAGGTGTTTGGCACCGGCAAATTTATCGATGATAAACAGCACGTAACGAATGTCAACGGAGATGTTACGGCATTGGTCGGGGTCGTATTGGATGTCGCTCATGGTGCCTTCCCAGCAACGATCGAAGTTTAAACCCAGTAAATGTCCTTCGGCATTGAGTATCGGACTGCCCGAATTGCCGCCCGTGGTGTGGTTGGTGGCGATAAAAGCAACCGGCATTTCACCTTTGGCATTGGCATAGATACCGTAGTCTTTCTTTTGATAAAGTTCCTTGAGTTTATTTTCAACTACATAATCGTAGATATCGGGATTTTCTTTCTGCATAATTCCTTCAATGGTTGTGTAATACAGGTATTCAACACCATCGGAAGGGTAGTAACCGTCGACTTTCCCGTAGGTTACGCGCAAAGTGAGGTTGGCATCGGGATAAAAAGTCTTTGCAGGCTGCATTTCCATCAATGCTGCTGTCCATATCCTTTCCAAACTGTCCATGCTTTCGTTTAAAGCGATTAAACGGGGATAGGTTTCCTCGGCATATTGTAAACGTAAAGGATAAATCAAACGCAAAGCAATATCGTTTTCTAAAGTCTTATATTGCGACGGTTTAAGTCCGCTGAGGAAGTTATTTAGTTTTTCTTGGTTGGCGAAAATCGAGCGTTTATATACCTCTTCGGCCATGGTTTGAATGTTGCCCTTGTATTTTTTAAGTATTTGCGTGAATTCATCCGGTAAAGTTTTTTTATCCACTTGATTGTAATACGCTTGCATTAACAGGACAAATATTTCTTTGTCAAGATTCACATTGTAGTTTTTATAAAATCCTTTGGCTACATTCGCATACTTATCCCTGAGTTTTTGTAAGGCGTCTTCCTGCATAACGGGATTGGTTTTGCATTCGTTGATTAAGGAAACGAAATTCATGGCAAAGGACAACAGTTCAATGTTCACCACACTTTCTCGGAAATAGGTGGCACTTGCATTGAGGGGGGTAAAGGATGAATAGAAACTTTCAAATGCGGGGAGCAAACCTTCATACCTGCTTTTGCGACTTTCTTCTTGCTTTATCCATTCCGTAAACTGTGCTTCAAGGGCTTTCTTTTGATTGATAACATCCAGTCGCTTCAAGCCTTTGGTTTCGCCTATCCATTTTTTCCAGCCGTTGGCAATGCC
>Ga0172382_10005582_pt1 | contig 18713 bp, 16 predicted proteins | sample Leawel138RmetaG_FD_122245 | JGI IMG/M metagenome (GOLD analysis project Ga0172382, IMG submission 122245) | Leachate microbial communities from a municipal landfill in Southern Ontario, Canada - Leachate well 138R metaG | ecosystem: Engineered > Solid waste > Landfill > Unclassified | place...
GGTATCCATGTCGATAAAATCTGGGTCGATGCAGAGCAAGGGGTGTGGGCTTTAGTCTCCTTTCCCGTCAAAAACTTAAAAGCAGCCTACAAAGAACAGAGCGAAAAATTACAGAGAGAGACCGAAATCGCAAAGAGCGAGCTTTTAATAGAGTACCTAGAAAAAGAGTTGGCTAAAGAGGGGAAATGAGATGAAAAATAAAATTATAATAGTTTTGCTGATAGCCCTGATACTTTTTGGAGTAAGCTGTGCTTCCTCTATCCAAGTAAAAAGAGTCGCCAGTTCAAAGCAGATTGATTTAAGTGGTTCTTGGAACGATACCGATATCACCCTAGTGACAAAGGCGTTAATTAATTCTTCACTTAAATCAAACTGGATTGATCAATTCAGAGTCCGGCATGCCAAGAACCCGACAGTTGTTATTGGGACTATCTTAAATAGAAGCAGTGAACATATCGATACGGCAATTATTGCCAAACGGTTTGAGATGGCTCTGGTAAATACAAACAAAGTCGACATGGTTGCCGATATCCAGATGCGCAGTGATGTCCGCCAAGAGAGAGAAGAGCAACAGTACTATGCCAGTGAACAGAGTGCCGCTGCCTTGGGAAAAGAAATCGGAGCCGATTTTTTATTGCAGGGGGCAGTCAGAACTGTTGTGGATCAGATTTCCGGTACAACCGTGAGAACATACTATGTAAGTGCCGAACTGATAGATATCGAAACAAGTCGCAAAGTATGGGTTGGCGAAGAGAGCATCAAAAAGGTGATTCAACAATCTAAATACAGTTGGTAGGCTATTATCATGATTAGAAACCCCACTACTCTCATTAAGAATCTCTTACTGCTTTTGGTGGTGTTTCTCAGTTTCTCATGTACCACGTTTTTACCGTTAGATACTGCGCTTAACAGCTACAGGGAAGGAGATTACAATTACTCTTATCAGCTGCTGCTTGAATTGGAAAAAGAGTATCTGAAAAAACAGGGGCCGCTAATCTATGCCCTTGATTTAGGTTTAATGAGTCACTTCAACACTCTTTACAAAGAATCGAACAGTTATCTGGACAGAGCAGAACAACTTATTAAAGAACTTTACACCGAAAGCGTCACTGCCAATTTAGCCAGTTATTTAGTTAACGACAACACAAGAGCATACCAAGGGGAGGATTACGAAGACCTTTATTTAAATATCTTCAAAGCTCTGAATTATATTAAGCTCCAAGAAGGGGAAGCCGCCTTGGTAGAGCTGCGACGATTAACCGAGAAGGAACAGTTTCTAAAGACAAAGTATAATATTTTTTACGAAAAAATGGAGAGTCAGAAAAATACCTTAGAGCTTAAAAAAGGGCAGCCGATAAAATTCAGTACCAGTGCTTTGGGACGGTGGTTAAATATGGTTGTCGCCCGTGACTTAGGAGAGTTCTATGATGCGCAATTTTACCAAAATCAGGTAAAAGAGGCTTTTAAGCTGCAAAGTTCCCTCTACAATTTTCCCATCCCGAGCTCTTTGGACAGTGAGTTAGACAGGAAAGAGAAAGGTGACTACAGAATTAACTTTGTGGCATTCAGCGGTCTTGCCCCCTATAAAAAAGAGGTGGTTGAGCGGTTTTGGTTCTCAAATTACAACTGGGTAAAAATTGCTTTGCCACAGTTGGTACAAAGAGAGAGTGAAGTTGCCTCGGTTCAGGTAACCCTCAGCGACGGATCTAATTTTAGATTGGAGTTGATTGAAAATATCGGTTTGATTGCCCAAGATACGTTTGAACTTAAGCGTTCGGCTACCGAATCTAAGACGGTTCTAAGAGCTTTCTTAAAAGCAACCGGAACAATGGCAATCGATATCGCTTCTGAAGTGGCAGTCTCTACCAGCAATGCCGATAACCGCTCTAAGATTGAGTTTTGGACTTCCTTGTTAGGTTTTGCTTCCCGGGTTTTCAATGAAGCAAGCGAGCAGGCAGATTTAAGAATATCCCATTTTTTCCCCGACAAGGTGTGGGTTGGGGGAGCGTTTGTCAAAGAGGGGTTATATGACGCAACAGTTACCTACCGAAATAAAAGCGGTAAAATAGTAGGCAGTGAAGTATTATATAATTTGAAAGTCACTAAAGAGAGAATAAACCTGTTTGAATCGATACACCCCAGGTAATGGAGAAGACAAAATGAAAAAGAGAATATATCCAATAGTCGTCATTTTATTTGCACTTTTTGCCGTAGGGTGTTTAAGTTCAAATACTTCAGGTAAAAGGCCTGTTTGGATTGAGTTATTATACGATCGGAGTTATCCCCAAAGCAAATATCTGTGTGCAATAGGTTCAGGCAGCAATTACGAAAATGCAGTCGGTTCTGCCTACTCTTCTCTTTCCCAATCTTTTTCAGTAAGAGTGGAGTCTACCCTTCAAACATTCAGTGAAAGTTACTATTCAGAGACCTCTTCTTACTTTGGTGACAGTATGATTGACAGTGGAATCCTTTCAACCCAAAGCGAGACGATATTAGGAGCCAAGGTTGTAAACGTTTGGGTCGACAAACAAAATATGGTTTGGGTTAGAGTTGCCCTAGAGAGGGCAAAAGGAGCTAAGCTCTACGAAAAAGAGATAAAGCAGTTGGCTCAACAGATAGAGAAGATCCAGCTTTCTGCTATGAAAGAGAGTTCTTCTTTAAGCAGATACTTCAGATTGCAAAAAGCCCTCCCTTTGGCAGAAAAGCACCAACAACTTATTCAGCAGCTCTCAGTTTTAAAAGGAAGTACTGTAAACCCTCTTTTAAGAAATCTGGAAAGCCAGTTAGACAGTATTGCCTCGGCAGTTACCGTTACCGTTACTGTTACAAAAGCCCCCAATCAAGAGACTAAAAAGAGGATAGAAAACGGCTTTATTGCCCTGCTGAATGATTACGGATTTTCAGTGGGTCAGGGGGAAGCGGTTGTGGAAATAGATTACGAGAGTACAATTATTTCTTCTGCCAACAGCCCCTATACCCACAGCAGTTGGTCTGTTGAAGCCTCAATTACTGAAAAGGGTAAAACAATCGGCAGTTTCAATAAAAGTGGGCGGGCCACTGCTTTAAATGAGAAAGAAGCTAACGACAAAGCTCTAAAGGAGGCTTTAGCCGTTGTCATCGAAGGATTTGGCCCGTCGTTTAGCCATTAGGCAAACTTGACTATATAAAGGCTATCGTGATAGGTTTAACGGTACGTAAAATTTTAAGAGCTAAATAGTGAGGGTATAGTAGTATGAATGCATTACTGACAACCTTGGGAGCCCAAGGATCTGCTTCCGGAGGATCTGCTTCGGGGGGGTCAATGACGACCACGTTTATCACCTTTGGTCTGATTATTCTGATTTTCTATTTTTTGATTATCAGACCGCAGAAAAAAAGGGATAAAGATGCAAAAGATATGCTTGCTTCAATGAAAAAAGGGGACAAAGTTGTCACCATCGGAGGCATTCGGGGAACGATTGTCAATGTCAAAGAGACAACAGTGGTATTAAAAGTTGATGACAATACCAAAATCGAATTCTCGAAAAACGCTGTCGGACAGATACTTGACAAAAAAGCCGAAGCTGCCAGTGAAAAGGCTCCCGAGAAAGTTGAGGCACCGGAAAAGAAAAAGAAGACAACTTCTACAAAGAAGGTGGAGCAAGAGAAATCTGAAGAACCCTCCGGCGAAGAAGAACCAACACAAAACGAAGAAAACTAATAGATCACCATACGGAGAGCATCATGAAAAAACGAGGACGATTGATCATCGTTATTCTGGTTGCGGTTATGTGTGGGGTTTTTCTCTACCCAACCGTGAAGTGGTACGCCTTTGTACCCCAGGAGACAAAAGATCTTGCAACTGGTTCAAAGATCCAGATAAGGGAGTATGCATCGGGACAAGCCACCAGAGACTTAAGAGACCTTAAAGCTTTGGTCGTCTCAGACAGCCAACAGCCCCTGCCCAGTCAATACAAGTTTTTATTACAGACCGTTAAAGAGAACTACAAAAATGCAAAGCTCTCGGCACCCCGACAATGGAGTGTTGAGGCGACTTTCAGAGGCTTTAAGAGTGAACAAGACCTTTTTGAAGCTTTAGAGAAACACTACAGAGTTCTCCTTCTCGATTTGAAAAAACTCAGCGCAAAAGTGTTGCAACTGGGTCTCGATTTGCGCGGGGGAATGAGCATCCTTTTAGAGGCTGACGTGGCTGCTTACGAACAGAAACACCAAAAGAGTTTAAGCAGCAGTCAAATCTCAGAGTTAATCAATGAAGACATTGCAATACTCAACGAAAGAATTGACCAGTTTGGAGTAACCGAACCCGATATTCGTCTTCAGGGAAGTTCGCAAATACTGATTGAGATTCCAGGTGCTGCCGACCCCGAAAGAGTTAACTCCTTTCTTAAAGGGAAAGGCTCTTTAACATTTCAGATTGTTGACCGGGAGCTCACTGCGACACTTAACAACTACTTAACAGAGAACCCCGGAGAAGCCTTTACCGATTCGGGTCAAATCAGGCAACCCGATTTTCTCCCGGCAGGGAAAATTGCAACAGCTTACTATGTTAACGACGCCTATGGCTTAGATGAATTTTCGAGTTTTGTCGTCCTTGAACAAGAGGTTGGCTTGGATGGAATTCACATCGCCAATGCAGTAACCGGCTCTAACCCGATTACCGGACAACCAACGGTAAACTTTGAACTTGATGCAACGGGTGGAGAGCTTTTTTATAAACTTACCTCGACAAACACCGGCGAGCTGATGGCTGTTGTCCAAGACGGAAAAGTTAAAGCCATGGCCACGATTACTGAACCGATTAGAAACAATGTCCAAATAACAGGATTCGGTTTGGACGAGGCACGGGATCTCTCAATCGTCTTAAAGACTGCTGCTCTGCCCATCGAGCTGATTGTTGTCAGCCAACAGGCAGTCGGGGCAAGTTTGGGTGAAGATGCCGTAAGGTCGGGCTTAATTGCCATTCTGCTTGGTTTGGCATTGGTCTTTATCTTCATGATTGCCGTTTACAAAGGAAGCGGGATTTATGCAAATATAGCACTGGTGTTTAATATTACAATTTTGCTGTCGGTTCTCTCTGCATTTAATTTGACCCTCACTCTGACCAGTATAGCCGGGTTGGTTTTAACCGTCGGTATGGCAGTTGATGCCAACGTTATTATCTTGGAGCGAATCAAAGAAGAACTTGCGGTAGGTAAAAGTGCCGCTGCTTCGGTAAAAGCCGGTTTTGAGAAAGCATTTTGGACGATTATGGATGCAAACATTACTACTATAATTGCCGCTTTGGTTCTCTCTCAGCTTGGTTCCGGTTCGGTTAAAGGGTTTGCCAACACTTTAGCGGTTGGGATAATAAGCTCAATGTTCAACGCCCTGTTTGTTGTTAAACTTATGTATGATGCTTCGATTTCGGGGAAAAATCCTCGGCTAAGCGTTAGCTGGAGGAGGAAATAATAATGGCAAAGAAAATTTACCCAATCACCAAGTTCCGTTTTGTTGCCGTAGCCGTCTCTGCACTCTTTTTAATCGCAGCGGTAGCAGCCTACATAATTTTTGGCGGATTTAATTTAAGCATCGATTTTCAGAGTGGATTTTCTCAGAGAGTCCAAATAGCAACTTCGGCAATTTCCTTCTCTTATGAGGGCTCTGACAGTGTCACTTTGAATATCAGCGGTTCCACTGTTACTTTGGTAAAAAGGGACTTAAGCGGGACTAAATACCACGAATTCAGTAGTGCCAACTATCCTACTATCGGCCAATTGGCAAATGCCATTAATAAAGAGGTAGAAGGTGTAAAAGCCGTAGCAATTGATGAAAGTGCACCAACTAACGATTTGATTACCGGTTTTGGCCTTCCCGCAACCTTAAAAGCCGAAGCTTATATCTTAAAGAGTGCAAATCCGGCAACTGCCAACTACATTACCATCGATGAAGTGCGCCAAGTTTTAGGTGGTGAAGCGCAAGTCCAAATAGTCGGAGAGGCATATCGGCAGATATTCCAATTCAGATTGTCCAACGATGACAACCTCAGTGAAAGTGAGATGAGCAACTATGTCTTAAGCTCTCTTGAAAAAGCTTTCGGAGAAGACTCTGTTGTTGTATTGCAATCCGACTTTGTCGGTCCAAAGTACTCCTCTTCGCTTGTCAGCGGTTCTATTTTAATTGTCGTAATCGCCATTGCACTTATACTCCTTTATATCTGGTTCCGTTTTAAACTCTCATATGCTCTGGCTGCTATTATTACACTCGTTCACGATACCCTCTTTCTGATAGGTTTTATCGTTCTCTTTAGGTTGGAAGTCTCTACGACAACCATTGCAGCGATTCTTACAATAATCGGGTATTCATTGAACAACGTAATCGTAATATTTGACCGGGTAAGAGAGAACAGACCGATACTTAAGAAAGTAAAAATGAGAGAGATTATAGATATAAGCGTCTCCCAATCTCTCACAAGAACTATCCATTCTTCCCTTACCACCGCTATTGCTATTTTACCGTTGGCATTTTTTGCCGGCGGAGCCATTCAGCTTTTTGCAATTAAAATGGTCTTTGGTATTGTAGTGGGAGCTTACTCCTGTAACTTCTTAGCCCCGGCTCTTCTGATGTGGATTACAAAAAGCAAAAACGAGCCCATAATTAAAAAAGTGGAAGCTGAGGTGAAAGAGCTTCCGGTTACTGAAGAAGAGGACAAAAAAGAGGAAGTTGTTACCGATGTTCCGATTCCGACAATTGAGAGAAAACTTAAAGGGAAGCGGCAGCAAAAAAAGTAGAAAGATTATAATTTAAGTTCAGGCCGCTCAAAAATTGGGCGGCTTACTTCTTTGGAGGGGGCGATGGTTGTAAAACAGTCGCAAGTTACCGGCTATTGCAGCGGAGTTTCTGAAGTTATTAAAAAGGCTCAAGAGTGTTTAAAAACAGCCAAAGAAAAAAATCTGCCGGCCTACTCAATAGGATGGTTTATCCACAATCCGACAGTTGTAAAACAGTTTGAAAGTGAAGGGATGAGCACTATTGAAAGTCCCTATGGGAAAAAGCCGGGAGTAGCCTTAATCAGAGCCCATGGGTTGGCAGACCCTTTAAGGGATGAATTTTTGAAAGCCGGTTTTATCCTAATCGACGGAACATGCCCTACGGTAGCCTACTCACAGAGACTTATAAGAGATTCAAATGATGACGAAAAAATTATAATCTTGGGACTCAAAGGGCACAGTGAAGTTGTTGCTTTATCAAATGTGTATAACAAAGAGAATAAAATAGTTGATGTTGCGGTTGTTGAGACAGAAAATGAGGTTGAAAAACTCCCCCCCTTTGGTGATAAGAAGATAGTGATGCTCAGTCAAACAACTTTTCCTTACCTTCAGTACAAGCTGCTTAAAGAGAAAATAGAGCAAAAGTTTCGAAATAGGGTTACCGAGAAAAACCGGTTATGCCCGACAACATTTTTACGGCATCAGGCTATCAGGGAGTTGTGTAAAGAGGTGGAAGCTGTTTTGGTGGTTGGAGGGAAGATCAGTTCAAACACCGCCACATTAGCCCAGATTGTTAAAAAAGAGGGACTGCCTGTTTGGCACATTGAATCGGCACAAGAGATTCCCAAAGTGATTTATGATTACAACATTGTGGGAGTCGCCGGGGGAACCAGCACCCCCCCTCTTGATATAGAAAGAGTTGTCACAACCCTCCAAAAAATAAAGGGTTGTTAAAGTTTTAGGTTTTTAGTTAAAATAGTATAAAAGAGAGGCGCAAGAAGATGATCTCCATCCCGACAATTAAAAGGTTTCCTTCCTATCTAAGACTTTTACGGCAGTACAAAGGAGAGGGGGAGATTTGGGTCTCTGCTACTCGTTTGGCAGAAGAGCTGGGCTTAACAGCTATTCAGGTCAGAAAAGATATGGCCGGAACCGGCGTTGAAGGAAGACCCAAGGTCGGCTTTGAAATTGATTCTCTCATTAAAGCCATCGAGAGGAACTTGGGATGGGATAACTCTACCGATGCAATCTTAATCGGTGCAGGCCATTTGGGAGTTGCCCTCTCCCGATACGAAGGTTTTGCCAGCTACGGACTCCAAATAGTGGCAGTTTTTGACAAAGACCCCAATAAACACGGGAAAATAATCGGCTCAACAACAGTTTATCCGATGGAACAATTAAAAGAGTTTGTTGCAAAAAAGGCAATCAACATTGCCGTTATAACAGTCCCGGCAGAATCAGCCCAAGATGTTGCCGATCAACTTGTCGAAGCTAAAATAAAAGCAATCTGGAACTTTGCCCCAAAAGATTTAAGGCTTCCCCCCCATATTGTTTTGCAGAGAACAGATTTGGCGACAAGTTTTGCGGTTCTGTCGGCAAAATGTCGCAGAAGATTGGACAACTCCTCAATTGAATTTAGTGAATCCGATTATGATGTTAACTAGTCAAAGCTAAATTCCGTAAACGAACCTTTTTTGACTTAAATGTAGAGTAAATTCTTTGGCATAACTAAATTTGCTTGACTCTTTTATAAACTCACCCTACTATCAGTAGCGTACTGTAAAGTACAACACACTATATATTGAGCATGCAGGACAGGGAAGTTGGGTGTAAAGCCCACGCGGTCCCGCCGCTGTAAAGGTTAGAAGAGTGTCGTATCCACTGGAGAAATCTGGGAAGGGACACTGCTTTGTTGAGCCTGAGCCAGAAGACCTCCCTGCATTGCCTAACGCTGCCACGGTGTATGGTAATGGCGTTAAGAGAGATAAGTCTCATCTTAATCATTTCATCGTGGACTCAGCGAATGGAGGAGAAGATGGTTTATCTCGTTATCAAAAGAGATGGCCGACAACTCTTTTGCGATGGACAAAAGATTGTCAATGCTGTTACAAAAGCAGCCAATGCGGCTAAAGAAGATCTTGATGCATCTTTTATTGCCACTCAGGTTCTGGATGAGTGTAGTTCCCTGGGACAAAGAGCTGTCGATGTTGAAACTATTCAAGACACTGTTGAAAGAGTTCTTATTAAAAACAACCACAGTAAAACTGCCAAAGCTTATATCCTTTACCGGGAACAAAGGCGCAAAGTAAGGGAAGAGCAAGTTCTAATTAGTGCGGTTCAAAACTTGTTTCACGACTATTTGGATGAGCGGACATGGTTAATAAAAGAGAATGCCAACACACGTAAATCGATAAACGGGATGAATAACTACATCCGTGAACAGTTTACCCGCCACTACTATCTAAATGAAGTTTACCCTAAAGAGATCAGAGAAGCTCACCTTGGCGGTGATTTTCATATCCACGATTTGGGTTTTTACGGTCCCTATTGCTGTGGGTGGGATTTGCAACAACTGGTTACACTCGGTTTTGGCGGCATTGACGGCAAAGTATCGTCACGCCCGGCAAAACACTTTCGCTCGTTGTTAGGCCAAATTGTAAATGCAACGTTTACAACCCAGGGAGAGTGTGCTGGAGCGCAAGCTTGGTCTTCGATAGATACTTATTGTGCCCCATTTATCCGCTACGACAACTTAACTTACAAAGAGGTAAAACAGGCTCTTCAAGAGTTTGTCTTTAACCTCAATGTCCCCACAAGGGTCGGTTTTCAGTGTCCTTTTAGCAATCTGACCTTTGATTTAGTTGTCCCCAAAAGGATGCAAGATCAGAATGTAATTGTCGGGGGTGTTGTTCAGGATGAAACTTATAGAGAGTTTCAGGAAGAACTAAATCTGTTTAATCTCGCTTTCTGTGAAGTTATGATGGAAGGGGATGCTTCACAAAGACCGTTCACTTTTCCGATACCAACAATTAATGTCACCAAAGAGTTTGATTGGAATACAAGCGTTGCCGATGCAATTATGAAAATGGCATGTAAGTATGGAACTCCCTACTTTTCTAACTATGTTTCAAGTGATTTAGATCCCGAAGATGCTCTTTCAATGTGTTGCCGCCTCCGTTTGGATACAACCGAACTGAGAAAACGGGGAGGGGGATTGTTTGGCTCTAACCCATTAACAGGTTCGATCGGTGTTGTCACTTTGAATCTGCCCCGAATTGGGTATCTGGCTAAAGATGAAGAGGATTATAAGAAAAGAGTTGTAGAGCTTGCCGATTTAGCGGCAGAGAGTTTAGCCCTGAAACGAAAAATCATAGAATACGAAAGTGAAAGGGGAATGTATCCCTTCAGCACCCGGTGGTTGAATTCTATTAAACAAAGGGAAGGCACCTATTGGGCCAACCATTTCTCTACCATCGGCGTTGTCGGAATGCAAGAGTCCCTCTTAAATTTCTTTGGCGCCAAAGAGAGTTTAACAACTGAAAAAGGGCAAACCTTTGCCCTTGAAATCATAGATTTGTTAAACGGTAAAATAAAAGAGTACCAAAAGCGGTATGAGACATTCTTCAATTTGGAAGCAACTCCGGCAGAAGGGACAAGTTATCGGTTAGCAGCTTTGGACAAAGAAAAATATCCTGGGATTATTTGTAGCGGAACAGATGCTTTTTATTACACAAACTCAACCCAGCTGCCGGTAAATTACACTACCGATATCTTTGAAGTTCTCGATTTGCAGGATGAACTGCAAAGTTCTTATACGGGTGGAACTGTTTTACACCTCTATCTGGGAGAGAGAATTGAAGAAATTGAAGTTGCCAAAACTCTGTTACAAACAATTTTTAAGAATTATAAACTGCCGTATGTCTCTTTAACACCAACGTTCTCTACCTGTAGTGACCACGGTTATCTGGATGGGGAACAACCGATTTGTCCTACCTGTGGCAAAAAGACAGAAGTATGGACCAGAGTTGTCGGCTATCTGAGACCGGTTGGTGATTTCCACGTCGGCAAGAAAGAGGAGTATAAAGAACGTCTTGTTTATAAGGTAGCGCAGTGAATATAGCGGCTGTCGAAAAAATTTCTTTATTGGATTACCCAAAAGTAGTCAGCGCCCTTGTTTTTACGCAAGGGTGCAACTACGACTGTTTTTACTGTCATAATCGTCTTTTAATAGCGAAACATAAAAAAGACGAGAGTCAAAAGACGTTGGAATTTTTAAAAAAACGGATTGGAAAGTTGCAAGGAGTCGTTATAACCGGAGGTGAACCGACAATACAAAGTAATCTAATCCCTTTTATCACAGAGTGTAAAAATTTAGGTTACCTGATAAAACTCGACACAAACGGCAGCAATCCACAACTGTTAAAAGAATTAATAGCGGACAATCTGCTTGATTATGTTGCTTTGGATGTTAAAACTACCGCAAACTCATACAAAGAAGTTTGTGGGCTGAAGGCAGATTATAAAAAAGTTGAGAATTCTTTGAACATCTTAAAAAGATCAAAATTAGAGTGGGAAGTTCGGACAACCCTTTATCCAACGATGACACTAACAGATTCAACAGAAATTAGCCAACAAATAAAAGAGGTTCCTTTATGGCGTCTTAATCTATACCGCATCCCCATTCTTTACAAAAAAGGGGATGAGATGTTGGTTAACAGCAGGGCTCTGAGTAAAAGCGAAGTCACCGGATATTTTGAAAATTATAAGGGAAAATATATCATTGCATGAAGGCCTCTGTTTTTAGAAACTATCAACAGGAAAAAGCGACAAACTTATCAAAAAAGATGGCCCAATTTTTGCCTATATAATTGACACTTAATCGATAAAAATATATCTTATAGGCATGAATAAAATTGATGTCGAATTTTGTATGGGAAGCTCGTGCTTTGCCCGGGGGAATGCTAAGGCCCTTGAGTATATAGAGGCATTTTTAGAGGTTAACAAATTGACTGAAAGGGTCAATTTACGTGGTAATCTCTGCCTTGGAACCTGTTCGGAAGGTCCGAATATTAGAATTAACGGAAACTTAATCTCCAATGTCAATCCTGAGTATGCAGTCTCTCTGCTGCAACAGTATTTAGAAGCCGGAAAGGAGGAAAGTTGTGGGTAAAGGTAATCCAAGACTCTATCCGATTTACACCGAATTAACCGAGTGCCGTGATTGCTATAAATGTGTAAGGGTATGTCCCGTTAAAGCAATTCAGGTTGTTGATCAAAGAGCTACCGTGGTACGCCAACGGTGTATAACCTGTGGTAAATGTGTAGATATTTGCCCCTCTCATGCAAAGAAAATCAGAACCGATGTTCAGAGAGCCAAAAACCTTATAAATACCAATAAACGGGTTATTGCCTCACTGGCGCCCTCTTATGCATCTGAGTTTCCGACAACAAAAGAGGCTCTTTTAGTCGCTTTAAAAAAGCTCGGTTTTAGCGATATCTCGGAGACTGCCATCGGAGCGACTCTGGTTTCATCAGCTGTCGATAAATTTATTGAGAGAGGGGAAGCAAGTAATACTATCTCAAGTGCATGTCCTGCCGTTGTAGAACTTGTCCATCGCTACCATCCAGACTTAGTAAAAAATCTCTCTGCTGTCCCCTCTCCTTTACAGACCCATTGTGCCTATTTGCGCCACCTTTACGGAGATGATATTAAAGTTGTTTTTATCGGTCCCTGTATTGCCAAAAAAGTAGAAGCTGATCAAAACCCCGGTTATCCCGATATAGCTTTAACATTCAGAGAGCTCAAACAGTGGCTGGATGAAGAACATATTGATTTAGATGCGTTGAATAACGATGATTTGGTTTTTGAAAAGCTGATTCCTTTTGAAGCTGCAGAGAGCACCCTTTATTCGGTTGAGGGGGGAATGATTGCCTCTTTTGCCATCGGTAAAGACCCGTTTCAAGACCAGGCGGTCTCTGTTTCGGGAGTTGAGCAAATAATGATGACCCTTAATGAACTTAAAAAAGTGAATAATCCAAACAGCCCATTTTTGGAACTTCTCAGTTGTGAAGGGGGTTGTGTTAACGGACCGGGCAGAAGTCATTTTAGCTCACCGGCAATAAACAAAGCCAATGCCTCTAAGTTTACTAAAACTAGAATTTCAACGAGAAAAGAAAAGGGTGGCTCCTATACCACCTTTGTCTCTGAATTGGTCGACAAAGGGTATAAAATCCTTGCAAATGAGGCCCCCGCAAGGGGATTTGCGATTGAGGCAACACCAAAAAGTAAATTTAGCGAAGAACAAATTCATAAAGCATTGGAGCAGTTGGGAAAACACGATATAGCCGATGAACTTAACTGCGGAGGGTGTGGTTACAACTCTTGTCGCGATATGGCTGTCGCTTATCTTGAAGGGATGGCAGAACAGGAGATGTGTGTTACCAGGATGCGTAAATTGGCCCAAAGCAAAGTTGATGTTTTACTGAGAACTCTGCCGATGGGTGTTGTAATTGTTGATCGACATTTAAATATAATGGATTGTAACAGTGCTTTTTTACATCTATTCACCGATTTAGAAAGCGATTTGACAGATCGGGGTGTCGATAAAATCTCCGGTTTGCCGTTGAAAAACTTTGTCCCTTTTTACGGGGGATTTGCCAATCAGTTTGAACCGAATGCAAAGCTGAGGGAATACCGCCTCCATTATAAGGATAAATTTTTAAAAGTAACATTTTTCAGTATTGAAAATCACCGCTTAGTCGGCGCAATTTTCCAAGATGTTACAACTCCCACTGTCAGAAGGGAAACCGTTGTTAAAAAAGCCGATGCCGTAATACAAAAATCACTTGAGACTGTGCAGCAAATAGCCTCTTTACTGGGTGAGAATGCAGCCGAAACAGAAATTATGCTTAACTCATTAATAGAGGCTTTTCAAGTTCCTTATAAAGAGACCAGTGAAGCTTTCACTGCCGATTTAGAGAAAAGGAAATCATGATGGAGATTAATTTCATCGATGTTGATTACAGCCAAAGCTTCAAAGAGGGGCAGAAAATATCAGGAGATGTATTTTTGCAAACCCGCGAAAGTTCAGTTGACCATGTGGTTTGTACTCTCAGTGACGGTCTAGGCAGTGGGGTAAAAGCCAATGTCTTGGCTAATTTGACTGCCAACATGGCTCATAGGCTCTCATTCAGTCCCCTCAATCTCTCCAAATCGGCAAAAATAATTATGAACACTCTCCCTGTTTGCAGTCAGAGAAAAATCAGCTACTCAACTTTCACAATTGCCGATATCCGTAATACAGCAGAAAAAAAGATAAACGTGCAACTTGTCGAGTATGATAACCCCAACGCCCTCTACTTTAAAAAAGAGAAACTGATTAAATTAACTCCTCAGAAAATTAACCTCCAAAGAGAAGGTGCCCAAAAAGAAGAAGTAATCAGAATATGCTCTTTTGACATGGAGGAGGGGGATCGCCTAATAATGTTTACCGACGGGGTAACCCAGTCCGGTATGGGCAAAGGTTTTGCATTGGGGTGGCGGGAGGAGGGAGTTGCCACTTACATTGCAAGTTTGATAAAAGAAGACCCAAACATCTCATCACGAAGATTAGCTGAGGCAATAAACAAAAAAGCACTCTCCTTGGATGGCTTTGGTGCCCAAGATGATATCACCTGCGCAGCAATTTATATCAGAAAACCCCGTAAAACACTTGTTGTGACTGGTCCTCCGTTCACTAAAGAGAAAGATTATCTGTTGGCTAAAAAAATTGAAGAGTTTGAGGGTAAAAAGATTGTCAGCGGGGGAACAACAGCCCAAATAGTGGGCAGATTGTTTGATAAAAAAGTGAGTGTTGATTTATCCAGTTGGTCTGCCACAGTTCCTCCCTCTTCAACTATGGAAGGAATTGATTTAATAACCGAGGGGATGTTAACCCTCAGTAAAGTTGCAACTGCCCTTGAAGAGAAAAAAGATCCTAACAGGATGGCTAATGATGCTGTAAAGAAGTTTGTCAGCCTCCTTTTAGACAGCGACCATGTCTCTTTCATAGTAGGAACGAAAATAAACGAAGCTCATCAAGATCCAAGTATTCCGGTCGAAATAGGGATACGCCGTTCAATCGTCGGGCGATTGAGGACAGCACTTGAACAAATTTATCTGAAAGAAACTACGTTGGAATATATCTGAAAAAGAGGAATAAAAGATGAACGAAAAGAAAATTGAAGTAAAGATTTGTGTCGGAACAGCATGTTTTGTCCAAGGGGGAGCAGACCTGCTTCTTTACAAAGAGTTTTTAGATTCCTCAATTTTAGAAAGGTGTCACTTTGAGGGAACATCATGTTTGGAAAGTTGCAAAAATGAGAAGCCAAATGTTAGATCTCCTTTTGTTGAAATAGACGGAACAATTTATGGAAATGTTAACCCACAGTTACTGAAAGAATTGTTGGAGGAGGCTTTAGATGCTGGAAATTAATAACCAATATACCCTTATGAAGCGGAGAATTGATACCGAACTTCTCAAGCTTTATTTTAACGGCGATTTAGAGAAATCGATCGATTATTTGCCGATAGACATAATTCCCCGTGACAGGGATGCCAGCAGATGTTGCCTTTATAAAGAACGGGCAATGGTCCGTTATCGAATAATGGCACTTTTGGGGGTGGATATAGAGAAGGAAGATGACGAGTACAAAAGCTTAAAAGAGTTTGCCTGTAACTCTTTAAATAAAAAAATCGAGGTGTTTCCGACACTTACTACCATCAAAGAGAGTTGCAGCGGGTGTCCTGATGAGCAGTTTAAAATAACAGAGAGTTGCAGAGGTTGTTTTGCACGCCCCTGTCTGGAAAATTGTCCTAAAGATGCAATAACATTTGTTAACGGTAAGGCACAGATAGTAGAAGAGTTGTGTATCAAATGCGGAAAGTGTCTCAATGTATGTCCCTTTCATGCCGTAATTCATATTCCGGTTCCTTGCGAAGCATCCTGTCCGGTCGATGCCGTACATAAAAATAGTGAAGGAGTCGTTGAGATAGACCATGAAAAATGTGTCGATTGCGGTCACTGTTCGCGTTCATGTCCTTTTGGAGCCATAGTTGAAAGAAGCTCTCTGATGCATGTCGCCAAAATGCTGAAAGGGGAAGAAACTGTTGTGGCAATGATTGCCCCCGCTATAGAGGGACAGTTTCCCGGGACGTTGGATCAAATAATTTCTGCCATTAAAAAACTTAATTTCAGTGATGTTGTTGAAGTTGCCGAAGGTGCCTATATCACGGCAAATCATGAAGCCCAAGAACTTAAGGAGAGAAAAGGATCTTTTATGACAACCAGCTGTTGCCCCGCCTACGTAAGTTTAGTCGAAAAGCATATTCCCTTTTTAAAAGAGAACGTTTCAACGGCGCTATCTCCGATGGCTTACGCAGCATTGTTGTGTAAAGAAAGATATAAGGATGCAAAAATAGTCTTTATAGGGCCCTGTTTAGCAAAGAAGGCCGAAGCTGCAAAACTTGGAACCATCGATGCGGTAATTACATTTTCCGAACTGGCTTCCCTTTTTATCGCAAAAGATATAGATGTAAACAAAGAGGAAAAAACGGCTCCCTCAGACGATAAATATTACAGTGAATGTCGGGACTTTGCTTTTTCCACCGGGGTAGGACAATCGGTAATGCGCTATAGCGAAAAGATAATTAATATTGAAAACATAGACGGTGTTGACAAGAAAAATTACAGAGTAATGAAAACTTGGGCTAAAAAAGCCCCACAGGCTGATTTGGTTGAAGTAATGTACTGTGAGGGAGGATGTTTAGCCGGTCCCGGTGTTCTGGTTAATCCCAAAATTGCAATGCGCTTGAGAAATGCCGCAACAGTAGAGAAGGTGGTTACGGATGACAACAGAGAGAAAAAACGAGCTTGAAGTCATTAAGTCATTAATCGGTAATCCCACTGCTGCTTTACAAAGGCTTTCTGCCCTTTGTAATGTAGCAGCATATTTAAACTCTATTCTGAAAGAGATTAACTGGGTTGGTTTTTATATTGTCGGTGAAGATAAGAGACTCCATGTCGGTCCTTTTCAAGGAAAAGTAGCCTGCAGTGAATTGGAATGGAACAAAGGAGTTTGTGCAACTGCCTGGAGATCTAAAAAAAGTGTAGTAGTTGACGATGTCTCTAAGTTTGAGGGGCATATAGCCTGTGACAGTGAGAGTAAAAGTGAATTGGTTGTCCCTATTATCAATAATGACAAAGTTGTTGCGGTTTTAGATGTCGACAGCCCCCTTTTAAACAATTTTACAATCTCAGATGTAAATTTTCTTGAAAAAGTTGGGCAGTTAGTATCTGAATTATTTAGCTTCTCTTGACACAACCATTTTTCATTAACATTATAAAGTCAGTAGCAATGACGAAGACGAGTAGCCGAATAAAGTTGTCTTAGAGAGGATGTCCTTCTGATTAAATAGTTAGATGGGTGAGAGATATCTGTCAGCCTCCGGTGAAAACCCCTTCCGAGCTGTGGGTCGAACAATTTTTCAGTAGATCCACCGTGTTTCCTACGCAATGGAGAAAATTGAGTGCCTGTAGCAATACGGGAAGTAAGGTGGAACCGCGGAAACATGTACCTCCATGTTCTCGTCCTTACCTAGCCCTAAATGGGATTGGTGGATAAGAATGTGGAGGATTTTTAATTTGTATGGTTAAAAGAGGAGAAGCTATGGACGAGAAATTATTGAAAGTGAGACACTCTATGAGTCACGTTATGGCCGAAGCGGTTTTAGAGATGTTTCCTACCGCTCAAATAGCTATTGGTCCGGCAATAGAGAATGGATTTTATTACGACTTTGAGTTACCTAGGTCTCTGACAAGTGAAGATTTAGATGAGATAAGTTCTAGGATGAGAGATATTATTAAAGCCGACAAAAAAATTGTAAGGTCGGTTGTTTCACGAAAAGAAGCACACAAGATATTTGGTGACCAAGTTTATAAACAAGAACTTATCGATGCTATAGAAGAGGATCAGGAAGTGAGTTTATATTCTCAGGGTGGATTTACAGACCTCTGTAAAGGGCCTCACGTAGAATCGACCAAAGAACTCAATCCCGATGCCTTTAAGCTATTGAATATTGCAGGGGCTTATTGGAGAGGCAAAGAGACCAATCCGATGTTGACCCGAATTTACGGAACTGCTTGGAATAATCCTAAAGAGTTGCGCCTTTACCTACAAAAATTAGAAGAGATTGAAAAAAGAGACCACCGAAAGCTCGGTAAAGAACTTGATCTGTTTAGCTTCCACGAAGAAGCCGGTCCCGGTTTAGTCTACTGGCACCCTAAAGGGGCCAGAGTCAGAATGATCATAGAGGAGTTTTGGAAAAAACAACACTATGCCAACGGTTATGAGATGGTTTATACCCCACACGTTGGAAAAATGTGGCTTTGGGAGACCAGCGGACACCTTGGATTTTATAAAGATGGGATGTTTCCCCCAATGGAGATGGATAAGTCAGATTACTATACCAAACCGATGAACTGCCCTTTTCATATCATGATTTATCGTAACTCAAGTCGCTCCTACCGCGATTTACCATTTAGATGGGCAGAGCTGGGAACTGTATACAGGTATGAAAAGGCAGGAGCTCTGCATGGATTGCTCAGAGTTCGGGGCTTTACCCAAGACGATGCCCACATTTTCTGTACTCCCCAACAGATGGACTCTGAAATTGAAGAGGTTCTCCGTTTCAGCCTCTTTATGCTGCGCTCTTTTGGCTTTGAGGAGATAAATGCCTATCTGTCTACAAGACCTGAACATAGTGTGGGAGAGCAACAAAGGTGGGACGATGCCACCGAAGCTCTTAGAAGAGCAATTGTAAAAGAGGGCTTAAGTTACGAAATAGATGAAGGCGGCGGTGCTTTTTATGGCCCGAAAATCGATTTAAAAATTAAAGATGCTCTGGGAAGAGAGTGGCAATTATCAACA
>Ga0172382_10005583_pt1 | contig 18711 bp, 6 predicted proteins | sample Leawel138RmetaG_FD_122245 | JGI IMG/M metagenome (GOLD analysis project Ga0172382, IMG submission 122245) | Leachate microbial communities from a municipal landfill in Southern Ontario, Canada - Leachate well 138R metaG | ecosystem: Engineered > Solid waste > Landfill > Unclassified | place...
GTTGTATCTGCCGGTTGAATGCTCATCGTTAACTAATGTTCTCACCAACTGGCCTTTGAGGTTAAAGACATCCAAGCGAACTTTGCCGGGCTCTTTAATATCATAGCTGATGGTGGTTTCAGGATTGAAGGGGTTGGGATAGTTGGAGTTTAGTGCTGTCACGGTGATCTCGACCACGTCTTCGTTACTGGTGGGTGTCATAATGAAGTTCAAGGTGGTGTTTTCGCCAAAGACGACAACGATATCCTCGTGGCTCACCTGAGTGAAGTTCGGGTGAGTTGCGGTTACTGTATAGGTTCCGGCAGGCAGCGAGAGGTTATAGAATCCGCTTGCCATGGTGGTTGCACTAAACTGGCCTGCACTCACGGTTGCGCCGGCGATGGCTATGTTACCAACAGAGCTGCGGACAGAGCCGGAGATGGTGCCATTAGTGTTTTGTTTGGTCAGGGAGTTCGAGAAAACAGGCACAGACATCACGTCTGAGGTGTAAACAGCTCTGATTGCCCAGAGGTAATCACCTTGAGCAAGGCTGCTCCAGTTTGTGTCCTCAAAGCCAGTTTCGGTGAGCATCTCATCTGTGATAAGAACCCAGTTATTCTCTGCTTCTTCTTGACCGGTTCTCAGTCTCCAAACGCGATAGCCAATCAGCCCTCTGTGTTTGCCGTTATTGGCTTTGAGAGCGAGTTTGGCATTGGTTTCTGCGATACTTACGCCGCGGGTGATTTTCACTGCTTCGGAAGTGTCTTTTGCTGAGATCGCTGAGCCTAAGTTAGCCAGCGTGCTGAGCTGTTCTGTGCGCTGGAAGTTACCGATATAAACGTTGTCGATATACCAATTATACCACATCCCAAAGGCATCCACGCCGTCATCAGCATGCCAAGCGAGCTTGACGGTCAAGCCGGCATACGGAGTGAGGTCGATAACGATTGGGGTAGCGTAGTTGTTCATACCTTCGGGCTGTGCTGCGCCATCCCAGAGGACTTGCCAGTTTGCACCTTCATCCAGAGAGATTTTGACGTAGTAGTGGTCTCCACCTTCCGAACCCATATTGAGGTGAGTGTCGAATTTCACGTAGGCATCGGGTGGGCAGGTGAAGCCGGGGGTAAACAGCCATTCATCCTGATGTTCGGCAACCCAAGCGAGTCCGGCTTGATAGCCTCCTTCGGTGGGCGTCACGCCTTCGGCAACGCTGAATCTGCACCAGGTGGGACGTACTCCGTGCATATTGGGCACACCGTTATTAGTGATGGTCTGCGTCCAAGTATCAGGCGGGAAGACCACATCCTCAAAGCTTTCGTTGATCTCAAAAGCGTCTGGATCAGGCGGGTTCCAAGCGATATTTACTGTTGAATAATCAGGGCTGAGCGTGGCTACGACTTGCGTTGGCGCAAAGGCGAGCTCGTTCATAGAGATGGTTCCCATGTTGTAATCCTGAGGACCAACCTCGATGGAGCCCGTTCGCGTGGTGTAGCCAGTTGCGGTGATAACATAGTCGTAGGTGTTATATGCATATACGCTCGCATCTACGATAAAATCACCGGCCAGGTTTGTAGCGACTGTATAGTCCGCATATCCCGTGAAGGATAGGGTTGCGCCCTCAATTCCGTCTCCGGTATCGCTGGCGATAATTGTTCCCAAGATGGATACTTTCGGCATCTCTTCCATGGTGATATCAAGCTCTTCGGTGACGTCTTCCTCAACGGTTACGTTCACGGTTTGAGTGAGATAGCCATAACGTGAAAGGGTCAAGGCATAGTCGTTTGGCAAGATATTCATGAGATGGAACTCGCCATATTGGTTTGTGATGGCATTAACTCTCAGGTCGAGACTTACGTTCACTCCTGGGAGAGGTGTGCCGTCTTCACCGCGAACGATGCCTTCGATGTGTCCCACGCCACCGGGGATGACCTCAAAGGTGATCTTGGGGAATTGGCCGCTAAGCGTGCCACCATCCATGCTGGCGGGGTTAAAGTCCGTACTATCACTATAATCATTTCTACTGCGGGTTGATCCCAGAGTCTGACATAGGAAATAGTCTGAGGAGCTGTGATATTCTGTGTCCATAGGTCTGTTGAACAGCATGACCAAGTTTCCTCCTTCGATAAAGAGGAAGGGGTCCGGGAAGTTGATCGAAATCGTGTTTTCACCGGAGGGGAAGTTCACGTTTCCGTCAAAGACTAAGGTCATGTTATTTGAGGATATCCAGCCGGCAGAAAGGTCTGTTTGTGTGGTGGCGGCCAGCCAAATCTTAACCGGTTTATTAGTTAGGCTTGAATAGAAGTTATTATAGAGCTTGATTCCGGTGATCATACCGATGAAACCATCAAGGTCTGTGGAAGTGAAGATGGTTTGGAATATGGAGTTTTTCCAATAGAAGTTCAGCGGGATGAGAGCATTTTGGCTGCCATCTCCAATGCTTATGCTGTGCACGCCGTTACCGAAGATAGAGATTTCGTGAGATTCTCTGCTTTCTCTGCCTTGATTGGCAACGCTAAGTCTGCCTCCGGAGCTTCTCGTTGCAACATAGCGGTTGTTTTGGTCATCAACGATGGTGATGGTTGCTTCGAGTTCTCCTAACAAAGCGGGAGCAAAGTTCACTCTGAGGGTGAAGAAATCCTCTGATCTCAGAGTAATCGGTAAGGTTGGCAGTTGGGTCATGGTGAATGCACCGCTTCCCGAGATTTGGATGGAGCTCACCGTTAGCGTTGAACCGCCGGCGTTCGAGACAATGAAGTCTTTGTTTGAGCTGCCACCGATGGTGACGTCTCCAAAGTGCCAATCGGGATCGCTGAAGCTAAATTCAGGTGTTCCCACCATGATGAAGTCTTGCGTGCTCGTCTCGTCTTCGACTATTTCCACAGTGTGGCTAACGGAGGTATAGCCGTGCTTGCTGGCAACAACAGTCTGGGTTCCAACCGGAGCAAAGGGGAAACTGTAATAACCATTGTTATTTGTTAGCGCGGTAAATACAGAGCCTTGGATTGATACGGTGACGTTCTTGAGCGGCAAGCCATCTTCGGTGATGTTTCCGTTTAAGGAGCCCATGCCATCAATGATCATGAATAGGCGCGTATTTGGTCTGCTTGACACGGTGCTGCCTGAGGTGCCATCCAGGCCATTTCCGCTGTCACTTTGATATCTCAAGGTGCTTGCAAAAGTCGTGGCAGTATTGAAACAGATTGCATTGCGAGTGTACGACCCGGGAGTTTGATCTGTAACAATATCCACAAGGAGGTTATCTTGTCCGTTCCAAATGAAGGGCTCGGAGAATATATGGAGGTTCCAACCTGCTGTGGGCATGTAGGAAGCAGCTTGGAAAACTTCCGTATAAGCTCCGGTTTCAAAAGAGGAAGTTAATGCCTGCTGACTGGTGTGTTTGAGTCGGATACGATAGTTTGGCATGGCTGAGCAAGAGCCTACTTCGCTCACGTCCCAACCAATGGAATTGATCAGACCGGGTGCACCACCAAGCGCAAATATCTCGTCTGCCTTAAAGAGATATTGCTCTCTGAAACAGCGATACCAGCTTCCATAGGGTGCAGGGTTTGAGGTGTCACCGTTCACATTGGTGCCATTACCAAGCTGCAAGACCAAAAGCCCTTGTTCCATGGTGCTTGCACTTAATTGTGTCATAAATTCTTCGCCTTCATAGGTGATGACGAAGTTTGCATTGATGGGCCCTTCCTGCGTGCTTTGGACATATACGGGGATTTGTGCAAAAACGCCTGTCTGCAGGTTGAGAGGAAATCCGCTGTCATCAAAGCTGAACATGGAGGCATGCTCGCCGGTGATTGAGATGTCAGTAGCATTGAGCGTTAAGGTGCCGATACCACGATTACCGACGTTTACGTATAATGGCCCGACTTCCACGTCATAGGATACAACGCCAAAATCCAACTCATAAGGGTTATAGGTAACCATTGGGCTATCGGGGATATCGAATAGCAGCATTCTGATGTTTGGATAGCCCTGCAATACGGTGGGCGTGGGAGGAGCACTGGGGTTGGGGTTTTCGCCGTCGCTATAAAAGCGCAGAGCACGGCTGGTGGTGGTGTTTGTGCAATAGTAGAATTGAGCAGAGCCGTCATAGCTGGGTGTGTTCTCATCTACTGCAATCACCAAGTTATCCACGTTGTTATAAACAAAGGGGATGTCTAAATCAATGGTTATCCAACCGGGGCTTGCACTTGCCAAGACTTCTCCATCAAAGACTTGCAGCATGTTGTTGATGGGCAGATAGCTGGAGAGTGAGGTTTGGGATGTGTGCCCCATCCAGATAACCCAGTCTTTTGTGAGCGTGCCCACTCCGGCGCCATTCCAATAGAAAGCGATTTGCTCAATCTGCTTATCCGGCATATTGATTTCGCTTTGCAGATAGAGCTGCTGAGTGTAGGAATAGCCATAAAATGGATTCACGGGGAGCTTGAGGTCTGTGGTTCCATCGCCGATGATGAGCAGTCCGGGAGGCAGGATGGTCGCACTCATCGTAGTCGTGAATGTTTCACCTCCCCACGCGACATTGAAGTTTGCCGTGAAGGTTCCAGGCTGAGTTCCCATCGCATATAGAGGGATTTGGAATGACGATGCAGAATCAAGCACAATCGGGAACACGGAATCATCGTAGCTAAACACAGCAGCGTTTGTTCCGGTGATCGAGACGTCATTCTCCGTGAGCGTGATTGTTCCGCCGCCGATATTGGCAACCGTCATAAACTTAGGTTGTGAAGCTATTCCATTAGCCACTTCCCCAAAGTTTAAAGCATCCGGGAAAGAAACCAGTTGTGGGTCTCCGCCCAATTCACCTAATGCTATCATGAGGTTTGGCCTATAGGTGTTTAAGTTGCCGTTACCGGTGGGCTGGCTACTGTCTTGGTACCAATACATATGCGAGCCTGTAGCGCCGATAGAATATTGGAAATAAGGTGATGTGCCTCCGCCTGAACCGCCATAGTTGGTCTCTACTGCAATGACGAGATTATCGCCCACATAGGGGATGGGCATATCAAGCTGGAACAATGTCCAACCTGTTTCGGTGAAATGGTGAGAACCTTCCTTGACCAACATCATATCCGCTGTGAGCTGCTGGAAGGTCATTGCTGTAAGAACGGTCTGCGTGGTTGTGCCCACATAGATCTTATACGGGATGCTGCTACCACTGCCGGATTGGCAATACCAGCCGACCTGATGAAGCATGCCCACTCCGCCTATCTCTTGAGCGGTATAGACTGCAGCAGAACGTTCATAACCCCAGACGTGCCCAAAAGGCTGACGCTGGGTCGCTGTGCCATCTCCGACGATTGCTATTCCCGGAGGCAAGACATTGGCGAGAAGTTCCACGTTGTGGATTCCGCTCGGATGATTCACAGTAATCATAGCTGATATATCGCCCGTCGTAGTTCCCGTAACATAGACGGGTATTGTGATTGTTTCTGCAGACTCCAAAATAGCAGGAAGATTACTTGCATCAAAGCTAAATTGAGCGGCATGAGTTCCGCTGATGGTGATATCGCCGGGGTTAACAGTGAGGCTTCCACCGCCGATATTGGCAAGAGTGATGTTACGAGGTCCTATCTGTGTGTTATTAAACACCGTGCCATAGTTTATAACTTGTGGGCTTACAGACAGTTGAGGGTCTCCCGTGAGATCACCTAACATGAGCCTGAGGTTTGGCCTCAAGGTGTTAAGATTGCCCCCTGCAGTAGGCATTGAGTTATCTTGCTGCCAATAGGCATGTGAGTTTTGTCCGCTGGTGGTGTAATAGAAATATGGATAGCCGCTCGTTCCGGAGCCACCATAGTTGTTTTCCACTGCAACGAGCATGTTTCCACCTGTATAAACAACAGGAGTGTCTAAGTTAAAGGTATGCCAGCCGGTGTTATTGAAGGTGTAGTTACCTTGTTTTACAAGGGTCATTCCTGCGGTAAGCGTCTGGAAGGATTGACTCGGCACTTGGTTTGAATCAGTGGTGCCGATATATATTTTGTAAGGAATGGGTACTGTTCCTCCTGCTGAGCAATGCCAACCTATGCTGTGAATCAGACCCACTGCACCTATGTCGTCCATGGTATAGACGGCGGCAGAGCGTTCATAGCCATATAGATGGCCGAAGGGGAAGCGTTGGGTGGCTGTACCATCGCCAATGTCAATCGTCCCTTGAGGAAGCACATTTGCACTCAGCGGGATATCATGGTCTTCCCCGCCGTAGGTGATGGTTAGTGTTGCACTTACTGCTCCTGCCACGCTACCTGTGACTGTCACGGGGATTTGGACGTTTTCTGCCATATCAAGAGCAGCGGGAAGGGCTGAAGCGTTAAAATCAAATAGGTCTGCATGAGTTCCCGTGATCGAGATATTTGCTGCGGTGAGATGTAGCGTGCCTTGGCCATAGTTTGAGGCAGTTATATTAACGGGATCGGAGGTCTGTCCAAACCGCACGTCTCCGAAATCTATTGACGTTGGATATGTAAACAAAGTAGGCTCATCAGGAAATTCCTGAGTGGCGTGAATCTGAATGTCAGGACGGTTATAGGTGATGGTGCCGGCACCCGTGGGAAGACTGGCGTCAGACTGAGCATAAGCTGCCAGATATGTCGCTGTTTGGGTGTAATAGAAGTTGGGATATCCTGAAACCCAAGCTCCATCGTTATTGATCCAGACGACTTCTATGTTGCCTGCCCCATCCCATTGGAAGGGCGTGGTAAACTGGACTGTGAACCATCCACTTCCGTTGAAAGTGACGTTGTCGTTATAGACCTGCACATAGTTTGAAACAACTGGAGCACTGTTATCTTGAACAGTGAGGTTTGTGTTACGAAGATAGATTTGTTGGTTTAAGAAAGTGTAGCTTGCCGGAGTGTTGGAAACGTTAAATCCCACGGCTGTAATGACCGCAGGATTGGTCAATCCGACGGAATTAAGCTCGGGGACGGTGTAGATAGTCTTACTCCAACTGTAGTTATAGAGTCCATTCACCGGGGTGGTGTATGAACCTGCAGTTCCGCTTCCTATCGTATAGATTTGAGCGAAGGAGAAGCTAACTATCAGCATAAGTACTACGATTAGCAATGTCTTTTTCATACGGTCTCCTATCATATCGAATATAATCTTATTTTATATCGGTTATTTTGTTTGATAAAGCTCAGGCTTGATAAATGTTCTGTGCTTTGTTTGAGTTTTGACTTTTGGTTCATCATTTGTGTACAACATTGTAGAAGATTAGAGTAAAAACAGGTTAAAGGGGTGTGCGATTATTGCATTGTAAAAATATGGATTTCATGTTTATGCTATACAAGTCTATCTTTAATGTCATGGCATCGTTTCTCATGGAATGGTTGTTAAATACATAATTCATAAGATGTTTCTCCATTACTAAAGATTAATATTTCTAAATATCCTTTCCTTTTGCTTGTTTATTGTATAAAGCTGAGCTTCACTAATAACAAGATTAGTAAGGTTAAAAATATTGTCAAGAAAAAGCTTGGTTTGTGGAAAAATACTTGAGATGAATGCTAAAAACACCCAGATGTGCTTAATTTCCCATAGCTTCCCTATTGGGTTCAGCTCAACGCGCGCTTATGATATGCTCATGGTGATGACCACATCATGACCATATCATGACCAGAACCCTCTAAGGAAGACATGGAAAAAAAGCAGAAAAAAGAGGAATTGTAGCCGTCTTTTGAGTCCTTGTTGAATGGTTTTAGAACATGATTTAGGCTTGGAGTTTGTTATATATCCTTGCTCTATTCCCGTCTGAGTGCTCTTTCTTTCTCGCGTTGCAGGTCTTTCTGCTGCAGGGCATCGCGCTTGTCGTAGGTTTTCTTACCTTTGGCTATGGCTATGGTGAGCTTGCAGCGACCTTTCTCATTGATATAGATATCCAGCGGGACGAGTGTCATGCCTTGTTCTTCGACACGGCTTCGCATGCGACGTATTTCATGACGGTTGAGCAGGAGTCGGCGCGGGCGAGTGGCATCATGATTGAAGAAAGCCGCCTTTTCCCAAGGAGAGATGTGGAAATTCATCAGCCAGCATTCACCGTCTTTGATGCGGGCATAGCTATCTTTGAAGTTGATGCTTCCGGCGCGGATAGACTTGATCTCCGTCCCTCTTAGGGAAATTCCCGCTTCAAACTTTTGCACTACTTCATATTCATGCAGGGCTCTTTTATTTTTGATTAACATCTCGTATCTCTCTTAAGATCATTGTCTTATATTCCTCGGCGCGGTCGATGATTGCTTCCTCGTCGAGCGTGCTGAGCTTGCCTTGTTCCATGAGCAATCTGCCCTCCACCATCACGTGACTGATCTGTTCTTTGCCGATGGCGTAGATGAGGTGGGAATAGGGGTCATACATGTTTGCGCTCTGGAGATTGCGGTGGTTTATCAGCAGGAGGTCGGCTCTTTTGCCAATCTCGAGGCTGCCGGTGATCTCGTCTGTGCCCAAGGCTTTGGCACCGTGTATGGTGAGGCGGGCAAGAGTCTCTTTGGCGGGCATAAATTGGGGCTTATTGTTGATAGTCTTGTGCAGTTGGGAGGTGAAGGATGCCTCGCTGAGGATGTCAAGATCGTTGTTGCTTGCCACTCCATCTGTGCCGAAAGCGAAGTTTGCGCCTTTTTGGGAAAGAGTCATGAGCGGGGCGATGCCGCTGGTGAGTTTGAGATTGCTCTGGGTGCAAATGCTTACCGCTGAGGGCGTATCTGATAGGAGTTCAATCTCTTCCTCGCTGAGCCAAACGCCATGAGCAAAGATGCATTTCGCCTTTTCAAAGCCGAGTTTTTTGAGGTAGAATAGCGGGCTGAGTCCGTGAGCCTTCCGGCAGTCATCGACTTCCTGCTTGGTCTCGCTGAGATGGGTGTGCAGGATGGTGCCGCTCTCTTTTGCATAGTCAAAACAGGTGCTGAATATCTTGTCGCTGCAGGTGTAGATGGCGTGGGGAGCTATTGCCCAGGTGATCGTGCCGTCTTTGTCATAGAGCTCGCGCATCTGCTCAAGAAAGCGGATTTCTTCGTCAATAGTCTCACCCTCGGGATTGATGATGAGCTTGCTGATGAGTGCTCTCATCCCTGCTTTTGATAGTGCTTTTGCGCTTTCATCGCTGTGAAAATACATGTCGTTGGTCATGGTGATGCCGTTTCTGATCATCTCGGCTGCACCGTGGAGGCTGGCGTCATAGACGAAGCTTGCATTTGCCAGTTTTGCTTCCATCGGCCAGATGTATTCGCCGAGCCATCTTTGCAGAGGGAGGTCGTCGGCCAAGCCTCTCAGATAGGTCATGGGTAGATGGCTGTGGGTGTTGATAAAGCCCGGCGTGATCAGGCAGTTTTTGGCGTCGATTGTCTTATCTGCGGGGATGTTTTGTGCTTGAATTGCGGGGATGATGTCTGTGATCTTTCCCGAGCTGATGAGGATGGCGTGCTCTTCCAAGACCTCGAAAGCGGGGTTCATGGTGAGAATCGTTCCGCCGGTGATGATTGTATCTATGTTCATGATTGCACCTTTAGCGCTGCTTCCTGCGGGTCAAAATTGCCCAAGGGGGTGATGATCTTGGTGATAAACTCAGCCGGCGTGACGTCAAATGCTGGGTTGAGCGCCGGTGATCCGGGATTAGTGATGAGCTTGCCGTCTATATATTTGACTTCATTCTCATCGCGAAACTCGATGGGGATATCCTCGCCACGTTGGCAAGAGAAGTCGAAGGTGCTCTTTGGTGCGGCGATGTAGAAAGGAACATTGTGATGCTTTGCCATGACTGCTTTTTCGTAGGTGCCAATCTTGTTTGCGATGTCGCCATTGAGGCATATTCTATCAGCGCCGGTGATCACGAGGTCGATTTCATCTTTCCAGAAGTAATAGCCGGCGGCGGCATCGGTGATGATCGCATGCGGGATGCCTTCTTGCTCGAGCTCAAAAGCGGTGAGTCTTGCGCCTTGCAATCTCGGACGAGTCTCATCTACATAGACGAATATATCCTTGCCTTGATTGTGTGCAGCGCGGATCACTGCTAAGGCGGTGCCGTGATCCACTGTTGCCAGAGCTCCGGCATTGCAATGAGTGAGGATGCGCGCTTTATCGGGAACCAAATCCGCACCATGCAAGCCGAGTTGATAGCATTGTTCTTCGTTACGACGGACGAATTCATGAGCCGTCATCAGTGCCATCTTGCGTGAGTTTTCATAGTCGGGGATAAACCTGAGGGCAGCTTCATAGACCTGCATCACTCCGATGGTGAGATCAACCGCCGTGGGTCTTGCCTCGATCAGCTCTTGCTTTGCCTTCTTGAGCGCACTGCGGAAGTCGGCATCATTTGCATTTTGAGCGGCCATTGCCATGGCATAAGCACCTGCCGCCCCAATTGCCGGAGCACCACGCACAGTCATGATCTGAATAGCTTTCACCACTTCATCATAATCCGTATATCTCTTGATTTCAAGCTCATTTGGCAACATGTTTTGGTCTATGAGAAAGAGTGAGTCTTCCTCGAAATATACTGTTTTATAGTCTTTTCCATGTATTTTCATCTTGTTTTCCTGTTATTTATTATCCAAAGGTCAAGGCTTCGTGAAGGCGATGTTTATGTCAATCATCTTTTTTGTTTGCGATATTTCAAGGCTGTATCTTGGGGCAGTTTCGATGATTATGAAGGGACGAGGGGTTTGGAAAAGTTATGGGGTTGGATGCCTGGGTGAGGAGAGTGTTTGGGATTTTCAAAGGGGGTGTCATAGATTGGGGTTTTTGTGGGGTACTGGGTTTGTTTGTGAAGGTGAAGAGGGCGAGGTGGTGGCATGGGGTGAATGCTCTTTGATACAGTGTTTGGGGGTGTTTGTCCCTTTTGTGATCGATATCACCGTCGGGCTGACAGGATTGAATCAGACGGTGAGTCCGGGGAATCCGGGGAAAGTGATCCCGGGAATATCTTCATGAATTTGAGGTATATCATGTATCGGATCGGTGCTGATCCCGGTGAGATTGAAATTGATGAAGCGGTGGCTTTGGCTGAGCTTTATTATGAGGAGAGGGTGCAGGGAATGTGTCCTTCAGCGGGGATTACTTGAGCAAGTCGTCCATTTCTTTTATGCCGGTTATTTTATTGAAAGGATCTTTAAGTCCTGCGGAGCCTATGCGGTATAAGATATACACGAGTGCTATTAGGAATATGATGAATAGGATGAAAGCTAACATGGTGATCTCCTTGTATTTATTCTATCTATAATTTAAGTGCATTATTAAGGATATGCAAATGGAAAATTCAAAACTTGTTGTAAAATTGGAATTTAAGGGCAAAGAAGAGCTACAGCAACTGATAACCCAGATCGGGAAGAAATATGATATCCCTGTGGATATCGACTTGTCTAAGGTTAAATTAGGGGTATTTAAAGAGTTTAAAAATAACTTTCATGAGCTTTATACTTCGGCAAGACTGTTTACCACTCAGACAGGTTTGGCCATTCAGGGCATCAAACAAATATATTCCGTCCTGCAACAGGCTATTGGTCCTTTCATAAAGACATCGAGCGAGTTTGAACAGCTCAGATTGAGGCTGTTTAACCTCTATCAGGATACGGATAGGGCTACTGCGGCGTTTGAGAAATTTAGAAAGGTTGCGCTTGAGACTCCGGCTACATTGCGTGAGGTGGTGGAGGCGGGGGCGAATCTTAAAGCCTTTGGGCTGGATGCCGAGGATGTATTGGAAAACGTGCAGGACTTGGCGGCATTCATGGGAATAAATGTAGTGGAAGCGGCAAACGCCGTAGGCCGTGCATTCGCGGGCGGTGCGGGTGCGGCGATGATGTTGCGCGATCGGGGAATCTTAGAATTGATCCGTAGTTTTTATGGTATAGAGGATTTGAGTAAGCTAACGCTTCCGGAGTTTAGAGAGGCGATGCTTTCAACGTTTAAGAGCGCAGAGACGGGGATAGCGGGATCATCTGCAAGAATGGCGGATTCTTATGCCGGGGCGATGGCGCAGATGCAAGATGCTATGGAAACTCTCTATGCGGCGGTTGGAGATCGCTTTACACCGGCTATTGCAGGAGCGGCGAGAGTGCTGACGAGGTTTGTTGAGAAGCTTGCAGGTGCGAAATCCGGAGTTGAGGCAGTGAAGGCGTCGCTGACATCTCAGCGGGTGGAGTTTGAGCGTTTGGTGATGGTGTATAAAGACTTGCATCACAATCAGAACCGTAGCACTGAAGATAATATCAAGTATCAGAAAACTATTAATGATTTGATGAATAAATATCCGAATTATTTGGGGAAGATTGACTTGGAGAAAGGGGCTTGGAATGATGTTGAAAGAGCTATAAATCTTGCCAGAGATAGTTTGCAAAAATGGATTCACGTTAAAATAAAGGAAGCGGTGATCGACAGTAGGAAGGATCAGATGGCACAGCTTTTGGCTAAAGAAGCGACAGATCAATTAGAATTGGAGACTTTACGAGCTGAATTTGAGTTGGGGAAGAAAAGCCGTACCAGAAAACAGTTGGTTACCGAATACGATATGTTTGGGAATAAGACGGGGCTTGGGACTATGGAAGTAGCCTCTAAACATGCGTTGAGAGAAGAAAAGTTAGATCTGCAAATCAGGAAATATAAGACACAATATAGCGAGCTTAATGAAGAGATCGAGCGAATAGTGAAACTCATGGCCGGAGAAGATGTCTCGGCTCCGGGCGGTGAAGGGGGCGGTGGAAGTGAATCGGGCGTGACCGACAGGACGGAATTTTCTCAGACAGAGATTGATTCTATCATGAGAGAGATCGAGGCATATCGTGTGCTTCGTGAAGCTAACTATAATGAGGAGCTGGCTCAAATTAAGACATTGAAGCAAGAGTATTCCTTAAAGCTTAAGGCGGTGGCGGTGGCTCCCAGGACGGGTGGTTTTGCGGCTGGTGGGCATGTTGGGAGTGCGGCGGAGCGTGTGCGGGATGTGCAGATGAATGTCGTTCTGAAATGCGATGGAAAGGAACTTGCGCGGGCTGTAGCGAGAGGAAATAAGAAGATAATTTCTACTTGAGGATTTCCAAAGGGGTTGGCAATCTGACAGGGGGATTGGTAAAGTGTCAGGGTTTGTGCGCGTTATTTCCAAAGGGGTTGTCTAAAGTGACCAAAAGGGTTGTCGCTGGATACTTTGATATGCACAGCTCAAATGCCGATAAAAAAGGGCTTGACTTGTTTGAAAGAAAATAAAACAATGCAAAAAAGTTGTTTAACCTTATTTCTTGCTCTTCGTAAGAAAGCCATAACGTGGAAACATTGTCTTAAGTTCTCAGCCTAATTGAGAGATTAACAGCATAATCTTTGTGAACCTTAAAGATATATGTGAGGCGAATGAAAGCCACCTCAATATCTTGCTAAATAAAGCTTTCGATTAGTGATATAATTAACCTAAAAAGAATGTATTTATTCACCCAAAAAGGAGAAAACGCAATGAAACGAACACTCTTGCTAAGCTTGCTGCTCATCTTAATGATGTGTTTTTGCGGCAATTTGTTTTCACAAGTGACATTAGAGATCGGGAGCGGGACTGCTGTCAACACAACTACCGGTGCTCCTTCCCCTTATGGCACTTGGTATAAGGCATTTCGCCAACAGTTCCTCATTCTATCTTCAGAGCTATATGACGCGGGTGGCGGTGCCGGTAGCATTAACGCTCTCGCTTTTAATGTTAGCGCTTTGAACAACATTACTCCGATGAACAACTTCAGAATAAGGTTTAAACACACAGACCAAGCTACTTTAACAACCACTTTCGAAACCGGAGATTACACTCAAGTTTTCCAAGCCGCAAGCTTCACTCCATCGGTCGGCTGGAATACCCACAACTTTAGCACTCCCTTTATATGGGATGGAGCGTCCAATATCTTGGTAGATATCGTCACGGACCTAATCACGGGAAGCTATGCGCAAAACGCTTCTACTTATTATAGTACAACTACCTTTAACAGCAGTCTTCGCTTCCAGAGTGATACTGCAAGTGGAACCACCGGAGTCACCGGCACATTGTTAACCAATAGAAGCAATATGCGCTTATCCATGGATATAGGCGAGATCGGCTCACTCAGAGGAAGCGTCACATCCGGCGGTATTGAATTGGACAACGTTCAGATCACTGTTTTAGATACTCCTTGGAGCCAAACCACCAATCCGGATGGGGAATATTACTTCCCTGCTTTGCCTGTGGGAGACTATCAGGTTCGCGCCCAAAAGATTAGCTTTGAATCTCAGGTTCTACCCGTCACCATCATAGAAGGCGAAGAAAGCATTCTCAACTTCGATATGCAGATTTCCAGCAGTGTCATGCTTACAGGAACGGTGGTCGGCAGTGATAACCCTACATTTGGATTGAGCAACGCAACGGTCTCTCTATCGGGCTTGATTAATTATCAGACCATCACAAACGATCAAGGACAATTTGCCTTCATGGTTCTTTCCGGCAACACCTATAACTGGCAAGTTGCACGAGATGGCTATCAGATCGGCACCGGCACTGTAGAAGTGGGGGGCAGCTCACAAAACATGGGTTATATCATTCTTGATGAGCTCACACTACCCCCGGGACCTGTGGTCGCAGAGCTGAACGCCTCGGAAACCGCTGTTGAGCTTACATGGAGTCCTCCTGGTGGAACAGGTGGACACGCCATGTATTTTGATTTTGAGAACAACGATGGCGGATGGGAGCCCAGCGGAAGTCTGGCAGGTGCAAGCGACTGGGAATATACCGACAACTATAACGTTGCAAACTTCGTGATCGTTGAATATGAGACCGACACCATTCCCCCGCCCTCAGCCTATTCAGGTACGGGAATGTGGGGAACGGTAATTAACTCCAATCACAGCAACTCGAATAGCTTCCACTATTTGAGCAAGACCTTTGACTTCTCAGGTCTCTCAGACGCCACTCTGCGCTTTATGAGCTTTGAAAACGTCTATGGGGACTGGGACTACTGTCAGGTTTCAGTGAATGGCACCCTCGTCTGGGGTCCTATTTGGAATGATATCAACACAACATGGGTGGAACGCATCGTCGATATCTCTGCCTGGGACGGGATGGAGAACGTGACCATTCGCTTCGAGATGTTTGCCACCTCCGTGCGCGCCTATGCCGGCTGGTATATAGACGACGTAGAGATTGCTAACGCTGCAATGTTTGGGCCTCCCACGGTTAGCGTTCCCAATAGTGATCTTCGCTTTGCCGGCTACTTAGAGACCGACCGCATTCCCACTTCAGAAAGAATTGCGACAAATCGTTCTAATCCTCAAATTAGCCCCGGACTGAGCTCCTCACAAGGCAATAGCCGCCTGCCCATTGGCTATAGAGCATGGCGCTTGACTGCGGGACAAGAAGACAACGAAGCCTTGTGGACGGAACTCACCACCGCCACGATCACCGATACTACCTATATTGATCCATCTTGGCCTACTCTGCCTCAGGCCATCTACAAATGGGCGGTCAAGACGGTATATACAAATAACGTGATCTCAGAGCCACGCTTTTCAAATCCTATTCGTTTGCAGCCCGATGACCTCTCTGCACTTGAGATATATGGCAGCACTACCCCTGCGCAAAACTCTCCGGTGACTTATACTGTGGTGATCAAAAACACGGGAACTGCTCCTCAAGTAGCCGGTTCTTACACCGTGAAGATCATGCGCGGTGATACCGAGCTTGCCACCGGTACAGGTCCCGCGCTTGAAGTAAACCAGCAAGTGGAAATACCCCTTACGTGGACGCCTACCACTACCGGCCCCATGATTATTTATGGACTTGTGATCTTGCCGAATGATAGCGAAACCTCAAATAACCAGACTCCTCCTTACAATATCACGGTGATGGATGAAGGTGTATTTGTGCTACAATTAGGTGACGGAACCGCCGTGAATACTACGTCTGGCGTTCCTACCCCCTATGGAACATTCTACAAAGCATTCCGTCAACAATACCTTTATAAGGCAGACGAAATCTATTCCTTAGGTGGCGCACCCGGACTCATTACGGCCTTGGCTTTTAATGTGCAAGTCCTCAACACTTGTTCGCCTATGCCGAACTATCGTATAAGACTCAAACACACCACTCAAACGGCACTTTCTACAACGTTTGAGACCGGAACATACACACAAGTCTTCCAAGCCGCAAACTTCATGCCTGAGGTCGGCTGGAATATGCACGGCTTTACAACGCCATTTATATGGAACGGAACGGATAACATCATTGTAGAAATCATCACGGACGTTTTCCAGAGCACCTACACACAGAATGCTTCAACATACTACTCCGTTATGCCCTTCAATAGCTCGGTTCGTTTCCAAAGCGACTCTGCGGCGGGAGATACGGGCGTCACCGGAACGGTTTCGGTGAATAGAACCAACGCACGCATCTATATGGTGATAGACGATATGGGAAGCCTCAGCGGAACAGTGACGGAGAACGGACAGCCTGTGCCTAACATGCTCATAACTGTGGAAGATACAGTTTTTAGTACCACCACAAACCAAAACGGTGCATACAGCTTCTCCTTCGTGCCTGTCGGAACGCAGATAGTCACCGCCAGCAAGAATGGCTATACAACTGTGAGCCATACCGTGGTGATCGAAGAAAACCAGGAAACTGTGCAAAACTTCAACGTGATAGGAACCCCCGAGTTTGCCCTCAGCGAGGATACTTGGAACTTTGGCGGAGTAACCATCGGCGCAACTGCAAGCAAGACCTTCCAGATCATGAATGCGGGCGGTGGAGAACTCACCATTCAGTCCATCACCCACTCCGGAAGCGGCTCCTTTGTGCTGACACAGCCGACACTTCCCGTCACCTTGCGCACAGATCAAACCCTGAACCTACCCATCACTTTCACGCCTGCCACCATGGGTGAAGTGACGGCAACATACACGATCACAGACGATCAAAACAACCGCTATCTCGTCACCGGCAGATCAAACTCTGTAGCAGATAGAGCAAATACAGCGCAAACCAGCAGGGATGTGCATGAATTCATCGTCTCCGGCAGCGGCGTGAACAGCATCTTCATCGGTGATGGCAGCCAAAACGCCCGCATGCCCTTGGACTTCTTCTATAAAGCGTCCATGTTCCAAACCATATTTACCAGCGCAGAGCTCAACGACTTCATGGGTTTGATCACCGGATTCAAGCTCTATAACGACTTCACGACCAACTTAACAAATATGCCGGTCAAGGTTTGGATAGGCAGCACCACCCAGACTGACCTCTCCGCCGGCTGGATATCATCAAATAACATGACCTTAGTCTTTGATGGAACCTTGAACTTCCCCAGCGGTCAAAATACGATTCACATCGAATTCCCTGACCCCTATCTTTTCCTTGATGGAGGGAACTTGGTGTTGATGATGCACAGACCTTTGGACGGAGCATATTATAGTTCCTTAGACTATTTCAAGTGTCAAACCCTGGGAACAACCCGCAGTAGAAACGTATATAGCGATTCAGTGGTGTATGACCCCACAAATATGAGTGCAGGAACTCTCACCGGTCAATATCCCAAGATCACCTTCGAGGTTATCCCCGGCGGTGTGGGACATATTGATGGCATTGTCCGCGGTGAAGACGGCACACCTCTTCCCGGCGTCAATGTAAACGTTGATGTGCGAGTATCGGCCACCTCAGACCAAAATGGCGAGTTCTATATAGCCAACCTCTTGCCAAACGACTATCAGGTGACTTTCTCCCGCTATGGATATCTCACTCAGACTGTTGACATCACGATTGAAGAAGATGAAGTCGAAGAGATGGATATCACCATGGTGGAGATGCCGAAGGTTTCTGTTTTGGGAACCATCATCGCCAGCGATACCGGGGAAGGCATTGAAGGCGCAGTCCTTAGCTTTACGGGATATGCGGACTATAGTACGACGACGAATGCCTCAGGTCAGTTTGTGGTAGATTCAAGTGTCTATGCCTATAACACTTATGACTATGTGATCACCGCAACCGGCTACACCGCTATCACGGGTTCAATCGAGGTCGGCCCTCAAGATCATAACATGGGAACCATCTCAATGGACGAGCTCGCTTTTGCACCAACGCAAGTTGTAGCCGAGCTCAATACCGATGTTAACACGGTTAGCATTAACTGGAACCCGCCTGATCCCGACGCTTTTGAGATCAGCGAAAGCTTTGAGGGGGTAGTCTTCCCGCCTGATACTTGGACGCAGACCATCACCAATAACGGCGTTCCCAACATGAATGGCGTACGTCCCACCTGGTGCAGATTCAGCGCTGCCGAAGGCGTGACGCCCAGCGAAGGAGCTTATCAAGCCGGACTCACTTGGGTTGCCGAACATCAAGACGAATGGCTGTTTACCCCCGGCTTTACCTGCCCACCTGATGCCTATGTGAAGTTTGACACTCACCTGAATATGGGCTCTGAGGGCGGAGACCACTACTACGTCAAAGTAAGCCTCGATAACGGCGCAAGCTGGCAAGTCCTTTGGGATGGCGCAAATCAACCCGCAGGCATGAACAATTATACCACTCCCATTGTCATCGATCTCTCTCCTTTTGCCGGTGCATCCACCAAGCTCGCTTGGCATGCGGATGACGGCGTGGATGCCTTTGGGATGTGGTATAATTGGTATATCGATAACATCTATATCGGTAACTTCCAGCGCACAGAGCAGCTCAGCACTCTGACCAACTTAGGCTCAGCGATCTCAGCAAAAGACACTTCCGAAGCAGTGAAA
>Ga0172382_10005584_pt1 | contig 18710 bp, 17 predicted proteins | sample Leawel138RmetaG_FD_122245 | JGI IMG/M metagenome (GOLD analysis project Ga0172382, IMG submission 122245) | Leachate microbial communities from a municipal landfill in Southern Ontario, Canada - Leachate well 138R metaG | ecosystem: Engineered > Solid waste > Landfill > Unclassified | place...
CGCCCTGGTGGCGCGCCATCTCACCACCTTCTACAACGGCCTGTACGCCAGCCCGGCCTATCTGGCCCGCCACGGCATGCCCACGACGCCCGCAGACCTGCTGGAGCACATCGGCCTGGTCCTGGTCACCAGCGGCGGTGATCACCAGCACTGGCTGCTGTCACGCGGAGAGGAGAAATGGGAAGGTTTGCCCACGCGGATGCTGGCCGCCAACTCCATGGGCCTGCATCAGGCCTTGGCGGAACAGGGGCTGGGAATTGTGGGGCTGTCGGATCAGTTTGCGAACACGCTGGTCAAGGAAAAGGCCTTGCAACGCATTCTTCCGGACTGGAGCCTGCCTCCCACGCCGGTCTGGTGCGTCACGCCCGGCAGGCGGCTGCTGCCGCAACGCACGCTGGCCTTCATTGATAAATTGAAAGCGGTGTTGAAAGAATGAAGCAACGCCGCTGGCGGCCTGCGCGGCCAGCGCCGTGTTGTCAGCAGGAGCGCCGCGATTACAGCACGCGATCCAGGACCCCATCACGCTTGACGAAGTGGTGATACAAGGCCATGACAATATGGCCCGCGCTCATCACCACGAAAATCCAGGCCAGTGCCGAATGCACGCCGCCCAGCGTGGGCATCCAGGCAATCGGCTCGCCCCTTGGCACGAGCTGCATGCCGAATGCCGCCAAGCCATAGCCGCCGCCCAGCAAGATCATGATGCCGGTCACCGGCAGCAGGACCATGCTCGCATACAGCAGGAAGTGGCCCAGCCTTGCCCAGACGGAGAGGGACGCGGGACGGTTGCCGCGGTTCACGCCCGCCCAGATCAGTCTCAGCACGACCAGCAACAGCAACAAGGTGCCAATCGACACATGCCAGGGCACCAGTGCCTGGCCAACCCAGTGCTCGCCATCGTTGATGCGGTCAAAGAACTTCAGGAACTGCCAGCCGATGAAGACGGCCATCCCCCAATGCAGCCAACGGGAAAGCGTGCCGTAACGGTGTTGGGTATCACTAGTCATTGTTCACTCTCTTTAATGAAACTGCCCGGCCCCGGACCAGGCTTGTGGGTGGAGCTTGATCGTCCCGCTCCTAGGGAACGGACCCTGTGCGCAACGCGGCCAAGTACGCCTCAGGCAATGCTTTCCACAATGCCGCCTTCCACCCGCAGCGCCGCGCCGGTGGTCGCGCTGGCTTGTGGCGAGGCCGCATAGACGCACATATTGGCCACTTCTTCCGGGCTGGCAAAACGCCGCAGCAGCGTTGAAGGCCGGTTCTCTTTCAGGAACAGCGCTTCCATTTCCTCCACACTGACACCGCGCTCGGCCGCCAGGCCTTCCATCATGGCAATGGCGCCTTCGGTACGGGTCGGGCCAGGCAAGACGGTGTTGACGGTCACGCCCGTCCCCGCCAGCACCTTGGCCAACCCGCGGGACAAGCCTTGCAAGGCCGTTTTGCTGACCCCGTAGTGCACCATCTCGGTCGGGATGTTCAACGCGGACTCGCTGGAGATGAACTGGATCCGGCCCCAGCCGCGCGCCTTCATGCCCTTGGCGTAGTGGCGGGCCAGCCGCACGCCGCTCATCACGTTCACGTCGAAGTAGTTGTCCCAGGTGGCGTCATCAATGTCGAAGAAGTCCTGCGCGCCATAAATGCCGAGGTTGTTGATCAGAATGTCGGCATCCGGCTCGGCGCTGATCAGCGTCTGGCAGCCTTGCACCGTACCCGCATCGGCCACCACGCCGGACACGTCATCCCGGCCGCTGGCCTGTCTGACCCTGGCCACCGCCGCATCCACCCGGCTCTGTTCGCGGCCCACGACCACGACCCGGGCGCCCGCCTTGGCCAATCCGGCGGCAATGGCCAGACCAATGCCGCCTGTCGAACCCGTCACCACCGCTGTTTTTGATGAAAGATCAATAATCATTGTCCTGTTCCTTTTCCTCTGTGTTCTGATCGTTACTGAAGCAGGTCGGCCAAACCGCCGACGCCTGGCGCACGTTCAATCAAACCGATACGCCGAAATCATGGTTTCCATGACTCTTTCCGAATACACTTTTTTCCCGACGCTGCCCTGGGCCGCACCCGCCGCCACCAGCAAGGGCAGCAAGTGTTCTTCGGCTCCTGGCGGGTGGCACAGCCGCGCCTGCGGGGCCTGCTCCCATTGTTGCAAGGCAAGATGACGCGCGTCGGACGGCCCTTCCACCACCTGCGTCAACCAGTCGTCAAACTCGGCTGAAATCGGCGTGAAGCGGGGATCGCCATAGCCACGCATATTGTGGAAGCTCATGCCGCTGCCAATAATCAGCACCCCTTGCTCACGCAAGCCGGCCAGCGCCTCGCCCGCTTTCAGGTGCACGGCGGGATCCATGCTCTGATGCAAAGAAAACTGGACCACAGGTATGTCCGCTTCCGGAAACACCAGCTTCAACGGAATGAACACGCCGTGGTCAAAACCGCGATGCGGATCCATGCCCGCGTCCACGCCAGCCTGCGCCAGCAACTGCACGGCCGCCTGCGCCAACTCGGGCTGACCCGGCGCCGGATAACTCAATTCGTAGGTATGCGCCGGAAACCCGTAATAGTCATAAATCAACGCGGGCTGCGGGTGGCCGGTCAAGGTGAAGCGCGGCGCAAGCCAATGGCCGGACACCAGCACAATGGCGCGCGGCCGCGCAGGCAGCGACGCGGCAATGCCTTTCAAGAAACCGGCCATCCTGCTCCAGGTATCCGCCGGACTCCAATCCATAAAGGAACACGGTCCAGCGCCATGCGGAAGGTAAAACACCGGCATGCGGGAACGGGCTTCAACTGACTCAGTGGGATGATGTTTCATGACTGACCTCCATGGACATCAGTATGCATTTCTTCCCACTGAAACAGAACCGGCTAAAATACACCAAGACTTCCCACTAATAGTGTGAGATGCAATGGATAGAGTGACCAGCATGCGCGTGTTTGTGCGCGCCGCCAGCGCGGGCAGCCTGTCCGCCGCCGCCCGCCATTTGGGTATGTCTCCTTCCATGGCCACCAAGCATATTGATGCGCTGGAAGCCCGGCTCGGCGTCAAGCTCTTTCACCGCAGCACCCGCCGTCTGAGCCTGACCGAAGCGGGCAGCAACTATCTGGAAGCCTGCCAGCGCATCCTGCCCGACATTGATGAGGCCGAGGCCGCCGCCTCGCAGCGCATCAAGGCAACCGGCCTGCTGCGCATGAACGTGCCGCTGACCTTCGGCTACCGTTTCATTGCACCGCTGATTCCTGCCTTCAATCGCCAGCATCCGGAAGTCACGGTCGAGCTTGGGCTCAGCGATGCGCAACTCGATTTGATCGAGCACGGCTGGGATCTGGCCATTCGCATCGGCCGCCTCAGCGACAGCCCCCTCCAGGCCCGCCGCCTTGGCGACAGCGCGATGCTGGTTTGCGCCTCGCCCGCTTACCTTGACCGGCGCGGCGTCCCCCGGCGCGTGGCGGAACTGATCCACCATAACTGCCTGAGCTACACCCTATCGTCCATGCAGAGCAGCAAGCACTGGTCATTCGGCCCACAGGGCGAACACCGTGTGCCGGTCAACGGAGACCTGATCGCCAACAATGGCGACGCCTTGCTGGCGGCCGCGTTGGGCGGCCAAGGCATCATCTATCAACCGCACTTCATCGTCGGCGAAGCGGTGGATCAGGGCAAGCTCATGGCCTTGACGCTGGACAAGCCGAACGTTGAGCTGGGCGGCGTCCACGTGCTGTACCCGCCGGACCGGCGTCCACCGGCCAAGGTGCGGGCCATGATCGATTATCTGGCGGCGGTGTTTGAGCACAGTCCGCCCTGACGTCCCAGGAGGAATGAAGCGGGTAGAGAAACCGCCCGTCTTAGTGCCCGTTCGCCTCCTCGAACAGGCGGCGTTTATTGTCCCGGCTGCGGCGGGCGTGTTCACGCATCAGGTTTTCAGCCCGGCTGCCCTCACGCTGCGCCAGCGCTGCGACAATATCCACATGGTCCTGCTGCGATCGCCAGGCAAATTCAAGCTCCAATTGCGGCCGGTCTCCGTGCATGACCAGTTCGGCGGCTCCCACCAGCGGCGCTGTGGAAATGTAATCCAGCGCGGCCTCCAAGGACGAATTGCCCGCCGCGCGCACCAGCACGCGATGAAAGGTCGCATTCATGGCTGACCAGCGCGCCCCATCGATCAAGCCATCGCGCTTGGCCGCTTCATCCAGCACGGCCTGACCTTCTTGCACGCAATCGCGCATGATCCGCAGATCTTCTTCCGTCATGCCGCGTTCGGCGGCCAGGCGCGCCGCCATGCCTTCCAGCGTGCCGCGCACATCCACGGCATTGATCACTTCCTGAATATCGAACGCCCGCACCCTGAACCCCCGCTTCGGCAGACGTTCGAGCAGCCCCTCCTTGGTCAGTTTCTCAAACGCCAGGCGGATGGGGGTACGGGATACGCCCAGTTCAGCGGAGAGCTGCAACTCGATCAAGCGCTCGCCCGGCTTATACATGCCTGACGTAATGCGTCGGCGCAACTCGTTGGTGACAGTGTGGATTTGCGTGCTCATGCGAAATCGTGGCAAGAAAAAGGAGTCCTGACAAGCCGCCATCTTACCTTGTGCATGCAATGGCCTGGGCGACGCGCTGAAACCGGGACGGCATCCGCCCGTCCAACGGTTAATCAACCGATATTGCACGCAATACTTGCAATAAAACCAATCAGCAGACTATTATTTAATCTCATTGCATGCAATTGAACACGATACTGATCTCAGCCAAAGACAAAATCATCGGAGACTTTACGCTCATGAATGCCGCCTTGCTCGCCCTCAAACCGCTCAGCCGCCGTTTCCCGGCCCTGTTCCTGAAAGGATCCCTGGCCGCTGCCACGCTGGCGCTGGCGGCGCCCGCTGTCCACGCCCAGAAATGGCCGGACAGCCCGATCACCTTCATCGTACCGTTCTCTCCCGGCGGCGGCGGTGACACCATGGTCCGCTTGTATGCCACGCAACTCAGCAAGACCATGAACCACAACTTCATCGTGGACAACCGCCCCGGTGCGGGCGGCAATATTGGCACGGTGGCGGCTGCTCGCGCCAAACCCGATGGCAATACCATCGTCTTCGGCACGGCGGGTACCATGGGAACCAACCATGCGCTCTATAAGAACCCGGGTTTCAAGGTCACCGATTTCGACCCGATCGCGCTGTTCGGCACCACCGCCCTGACAATGGTCGTCAGCCCGGACTCCCCGTTCAAAACCCCCAAGGACCTGGTCGACTACGCCAAGGCCAATCCGGGCAAACTGACCTGCGCTTCCGGGGGCAACGGCACGATCTCCCATTTAGCCTGCGCCGCCCTGCAGCAACAGGCCAAGGTGGAAATCAACCACATTCCCTACAAAGGCACCTCCACCGCCCAGATTGACATCCGCAGCGGTCGTATTTCTTTCATGATCGATGTCACGCCGCCGCTGACCCCCCAGATCAATAGCGGCGCGCTGCGTCCCTTGGCCGTGACCAGCGCGAAACGGGTCGAGTCCATGCCGAACGTCCCGACCCTGGCGGAAACGGTACTGCCCGGCTATGAGATCTTTACTTGGGACGGTATTTTCGCCCCCAAAGGCACGCCCGCCGAGCGGCTGGACATTCTCCATGCCGCCGTCCAGAAAGCCTTTGAAGATCCCGAGTTCAAAAAAACCATGTCGGATCGCGGCATCAATTTGCAGCCGATGCCCCGCAAGGAATTTGGCGAGCTGGTGATGCGCGAACATGACCGCATGGGTGATCTGGCGCGCTCACTCGGCGTCACCATTGACTAACCGTCTTCGCGCATTGAAAAGGCAGTCATGGCAGTGATAGATCAAGCAGGCGCCATTGTGGTCGGCGCCTATGAACACCCGACCCGAAAAGCCCCTGACAAGACCGTTGCCCAACTGCACTTGGAATGCGCACTGGGCGCGCTCGCCGACGCAGGCCTGAGCCTGAAGGATGTTGACGGCTATTTCTGCGCGGGCGACGCGCCCGGCATGGGCGCGATCCACCTGGCCGAATACCTGGGCATCCGCCCTCGCCACATCGACAACACCGAACTCGGCGGCGCGTCCTATTTGTCCCACCTGGCCCACGCCCGCGACGCCATCCGCAACGGCCGCTGCTCGGTCGCACTGATCACGCTGGCGGGCCGCCCGCGCTCGGACGCCGCCTTGGGCAAAGGTCCCAAACCGCTCGGCCCGCATGTGCCGGAAGATCCGTATGAAGCGCCGTACGGCATCAATACCGTGGCCAGCTATGCCCTGCTCGCGGCGCGTCACATGCACCAGTACGGCACGACCAGCGAGCAATTGGCGTGGATCAAGGTGGCGGCCTCGCAGCATGCCCGGCACAATCCGCACGCCATGCTGCCCACGCCTGTCACGGTGGAAGACGTGCTGGCCTCGCCGCGGGTGTCGGACCCGTTGCACCGGTTGGACTGCTGCGTAATCAGCGACGGCGGCGGCGCGCTGGTCGTCGTCCGGCCCGACATCGCGCGTGCGTTGAAACGCCCGCTGATTGCGGTCAAGGGCTGCGGCGAAGCTATCAAAGGCCATGACGGCGGCCGTGTCGATCTCAGCTACACCGCCGCCGCCTGGTCAGGGCAGGCCGCCTTCGACGAAGCAGGCGTCCGACCAGCCGATATCCGCTACGCCTCGATCTATGACAGCTTCACCATCACCGTGCTGTTGCAGCTGGAAGACCTCGGCTTTTGCAAAAAAGGCGAAGGCGGCCGCTTCGTTGAAGATGGACAATTGATTGCCGGTGTAGGCCGTCTGGCCGTCAATACCGACGGCGGCGGTCTGTGCAACAACCATCCGGCCAACCGGGGCGGCATCACCAAGCTGGTTGAAGCCGTCCGGCAACTGCGCGGCGAGGCCCATCCCGCCCTGCAGATTCCCGACTGCGACCTGGCGCTGGTGCAAGGCCTGGGCGGCCGTCTGGCGGGGCGGCACGGCAGCGCAACCATTATTCTGGAGCGATGCTGAGCCATGGATGCCATCCAGCACATTTTCGACCCCATGGAAAAAGCCTTCCGGGAAGGCGCGCAGCGCAAGGAATTGCTGATTCCCCACTGCGAATCCTGCCAAGCGCCGCACTGGTATCCCCGCCCGGTCTGTCCCCACTGCGGCCATCCTGGCATGGTCTTTAAAGCTTCCGCAGGCACGGGGAGTATTTATTCACTGACGCGGCTGCGCCGGAAAAACGCCGCGCCGCACACCCTCGTCTATGTGGCGCTTGATGAAGGCGTCACCTTGCTGTCCCAGCTCATCAATGACAGCGCGGAGCAGACTCGCATCGGCCAGCGCGTCGAGGTGGACTTCGTGCAGCAGGACAATGGCCTGAACCTTCCCGTGTTCAAGCTGATCCAGTCGTAAAGGTAGGTAAACATGATCAACAAAATCGCCGACTCCGTCATGGATGCGCTGGGCCGCATCGAAGATGGAGCCATCATCATGACCAGCGGCTTTGGCACCGCCGGCATCCCCGACGCGCTGATCCAGGGCGTCCTGGACAGCGGCGCGCGCGAGCTGACCCTGGTTGCCAACAATGCCGGCAATGCCGACGACGGCATCGGCCAGTTGCTGCAACAGGGCCGTATCCGGAAAATCATTTGCAGCTTTCCCCGCCAATCGGACTCGTGGAACTTCAATGAAGCCTACGAGGCGGGCAAGGTCCAGCTCGAACTGGTCCCACAAGGCAATCTGGCCGAGCGCATCCGCGCCGCGGGCGCGGGCATTGGCGCGTTCTTTTCTCCTACCGGCGCCAACACGCTGCTGACCAAGCACTGCGAAGTCCGGACCATCGATGGCAAGGACTATGTCCTGCAATACCCGATCCATGCCGACCTGGCCCTGGTCAAGGCGGAAAAAGGGGATCGCTGGGGCAATCTGACCTACCGGATGGCCGCCCGCAACTTCGGTCCGATCATGGCCACCGCCGCCCGCCACACCGTGGCTTCGGTCAATGAAATCGTTGAACTGGGTGAACTGAACCCGGAAACCATCGTCACGCCCGGCATTTTCGTCAACCGCATCGTGCAGGTGGAATACACCGCCACGCGCCCTGGCGGCTTCAAGAGGTAAACCATGTCATACCAACTCAGAACGCGCGAAGACATCGCACAGGAGATCGCCCGCGACATTCCGGACGGCGCAGTGGTGAACCTGGGCATCGGCATTCCGACCTATGTGTCGAACTTCATTCCGGCGGGCCGGGAGGTCATTCTGCACAGCGAGAACGGCATCCTCGGCCTCGGCCCGAAACCTGCCGAGGGCGAGGAAGACTACGACCTGATCAATGCGGGCAAGCAGCCGGTCACGCTGCTGCCGGGCGGCTGCTTCTTCCACCATGCCGACAGCTTCGCGATGATGCGGGGCGGCCACCTCGATATCGCCGTGCTTGGCGCGTATCAAGTCTCTGCCCAGGGCGATCTGGCCAACTGGAGCACCGGCGACCTAAGCGTCATTCCCGCTGTCGGCGGCGCCATGGACCTCGCGGTGGGCGCCAAGCAGGTGTGGGCCGCCATGCCGCTGTTCACCAAGCAAGGCGAATGCAAGATCGTCGACACCTGCGGCTACCCGCTGACCGCCGCCCGTTGCACCACCCGCGTCTACACCGACTACGGCACGTTCGCCTTCGATGAGGACGGCCTGTATTTGCTGAACGCGGTGACCGGACTTGCGCACAGCGAGCTCGAAGACCGCATGGGCATGACGCTACGCACACACGCCTGAACCGCATCGCCGCTTTGGTTCGCGAGCAGCGCTCGCGAACCAAAGCCCCTTCCTCCTTTTTCGACACACGCCATGATCATCAAGAAAAACGTACGCATTCCCATGCGCGACGGCGTTCACATCGCCGCTGATATCTACCTGCCCGACGGCGACGGCAAGGTCCCGGCTCTGCTGGCGCTGAGTCCCTACGGCAAAGCGCTGCAAGCGCAGGCGCTGACCCTGCCGCCGCAGGCCCGCCCCAGCCATTTGTGGAACGGCGCCATTGAAGCGGGCGACATCCGCGCCGTCACCGATCGCGGCTATGCCCACATCATTGCCGACGTGCGCGGCACCGGCCATTCCGAGGGCGAGATGTGCGGCAACTACAACTCGGGTGGTCATGGCGACGGCAAGGACATCCATGACATCGTGGAGTGGATGGCCGAGCAGGACTGGTGCGATGGCAACATCGGCATGATCGGCATCTCTTACTTCGCGTCGGTGCAAATCCTCGGCGCAGCGGAAAAACCGCCGCACCTGAAGGCCATTTTCGCCAATGGCGGCCACTTCGATCTGTACGAACTGTGCTATCACGGCGGCATCATGTGGCTGATGCCGCGCGCCTCGCGCGAAGGGCGCGGCGGCGACAGCGGCAACGCGTTCATCAAGGTGTCCAGTAAAAGCGCGAAGGTCTATTCGCCGGAAGAACTGGAACGCATCACCCAGGAGCGCCTGCGGGATCCGGACATTGCGCACTGGTCGGACTTCGTCCACCTGCTGCACTATCCGAACCGCCACGAGCTATGGATGGACTACCTGCTGAATCCGCTTGACGGCCCGTTCTGGAAAGAGAACAGCGCCATTGAAATGGGCCACAAGGTGGACATTCCGGTTTACTTCCAGGCCAAATGGGGCCGCGGCTGGAACGTGGAGGGCACGATCGAGATGTTCCACCGGGTCCAGGGCGTCAAGAAACTCGACATCCAGGCGCTCCCGCCGATGCTGGAGCGGCCCTTTCACGAATGCCACGATGAAATGTTCCGCTGGTATGACTACTGGCTCAAAGGCATTGACAACGGCATCATGGAAGAACCCACCGTCCAGTTCTCGGTGGAGGGCTCGCACCACTGGCGCAAGGAAAACCAATGGCCGTTGCCGCAGGTCGAGCACCAGAACTTCTACCTGCGCCCTCGCCACAAGATCAGCAGCAAACCCGAACCGCTGAGCGCCGATTACGCGCACCCTGACGGCTTCTACCAGGCGCCGTTGACGGTCACCACCACGTCCGAAGTGATCACATGGACCAGCGACGTCTTCCGCGAGGACGTGGAAATGACCGGTACCGGCGCGCTGCACGTATTCGTTGAAATCGACACCGACGACACCAACCTGATCACCCGCCTGTATGACGTCGCGCCGAACGGCAAGCGCACGCTGATGACCTCCGGCTACCTGAAAGCCTCGCACCGCGAGCTTGACGAAACCCGCTCCAAACCGGGCGAACCCTGGCATCCGCATACCCGCGCCGTCCCGGTTCCGCCCGGAGAGATCCTCGAATACGCCATTCGCCTGTACCCGTTCTCTTTCCTGATCAAGGCCGGACACCGGATCGAACTGGAACTGGCATGCAATGAGTCGATTGATGGCGACGAGGCCAAGCTGCTGCCGCCGGACAGCTATCACCTGCCCAGCGGACGCGCAACGATGCACAAGATCTATCGTGATGCGGACCACCCGTCGCGCCTGATGCTGCCCGTCGTGCCCAAAGCGTTCATGGTGAAATAAGATGAAGCGGCATGCTGGCCGGACGGCTGGCCTGCCGCTTTGGAAGCGCGTTCATCAAGGCCCTGACGGACCTTTGCTCTACGCGCAAGACAAGGTTGCCAGCCATTGTGAAAAGGCCTCGGCCACTTCCGCCGACTGCCCCGAATACAGATGGTCCGCGCCATCAACGGACACTCGGGTTACCGAGGGCGCATTGACCAGCGCCTTTTCCATATCCACCGCAAAAGAATGCTGCGGCGCCTCCTCCGTGCCGGCCAGCAGGAAAACCGGCAGCGTAATCTGCGCCGCCGCCTTCAGCACCGTGGTCACCGCGGTGGGCCCATATTTGTTGATATAGGTTTCCGCGCTCATCAGGCCCTTCATGACCGGCGTATTGGTGGGCATCTCCAACTCCAGCAAGCTGCCTCCCTGTCCGGCGTCCTTCAGCGCCTCGCAGCGCGCCAGGATCTCCTCATGCTTCGCCCATTCCCAGACTTGGTCATCCGGCAAACGCGGTGAGGAGAACATGGCCAACCCCCGGAACGAACCGGCGGGCAGCGTACGCAGCGAATAGTTGGCTTTCAGCCCGCCCAGGCTATGCCCGCCAATGACAATATTCCGGTAGCCTTGCGTGCGCAGCCAATCCAGGCCCGCCTGGAAATCCAGCGCGCTGTCTTCAATCCGCTCATGCGCGGCGCCGATCCAGCGGGCGTCCACCGGATTGGCGCTGACCCAATCATGGCCGCGGTTATTGAACAAGGCCACGCCCCACCCTTGTTGATGGATCTGCTGCGCCACCTCCCACAAGGGCGTGTTGTAGAAAGCGTTCGCCACCCCATGGGTGCACAACACGACGGGCGTGTCTTTGTTTTCAGGCGGGAAAAAGGCCAAGTGCAAGCGCACATTGTCTTGCGTCTGTACGGCGTGAATCTGCATGGTTTCCATCAATCCTCTTGAATGCCCGCGGCTTTCACCACGTCGGTCCATTTTTTCAAATCATCCCGGGTCAAATCCGCCAGGGCTTTGGCTTCTCCGCCAGTGGGCATCAACCCCTGCCGCTCGAAGGTCTGCTTGACATTGTCCATACTCAGCACCGCGTTCACGTCAGCGTTCAAGGTGTTGACAATGGCGGCTGGCGTACCTTTGGGCGCATACAGGCCGTACCAGATGTCGCCATCCAGTTCGATGCCCGCCGCCTCAGTCAACGAAGGAACCTTCGGCGTCGCCCTGGCACGCTGGGTTCCGCCGGATGAAAGAATCGTCAACTTCTGGCTTTCCACGTGAGGCATGGCGACGTGGATCGGCAAGAACATCGTTTTAACGTGCCCGCCCAACAGCGCCTGCACGGCGCCACCCGTAGTCGAGAACGGCACGTGGGTCATGTCCGCTTTCGTCGCTTGCTTGAACAGCTCGAAGGTCAAGTGGTGGGGCGTACCATTGCCGGGGGACCCGTAGTCCACCTGACCAGGCTTTTCCTTGGCAAGCTTCAACAGCTCTCCAACGGTTTTCACACCCAGGCTCGGATGCGCAACCAGCGTCAATTGTCCAATAGCCACCGGTACAACGGCGTCCAGGCCATTGATCGGATCGTACTGGGCCTGGGGACGCAAACTTTTGTTCAACACGAGCGTATTGGCCACCAGCATCAGCGTATAACCGTCCGCGGCAGCGTTCTGCACATAAGCCGTCCCGATGCCCGTGCTTGCGCCAGGCCGGTTCTCAACCACCACGGCAACGTCCCACTTCGCTCCTAATTGCTGGCCCAGCGCACGCGCCAGAATATCGGGGCCCGTACCGGGATCGTAGGGAACCACGACACGAACGGGCTTGTCCGGGTAGGCTGCGAGCGCCGCTCCCGTCATGCCTGCGATCCCCATCAGCAGCGCTGACAACACTGTCATTTTTTTCATTTATGTCTCCAAAATTTCTAATTTTGACTAGTCAACTTTTATGTTTCGTGATTTTGCAACGGCTCCGAAGCGCGCCGACTCGGAACGCAAGGCTTCCAGAAAAGCACCCGCTTTCAATGCCGGAGCAAGCTCCGCACCATTAGACAAGATCGTTTTTTTCAGCGGTTCCGTATTCACCGCCCTGATAATCTCCGCATTCAGCTTTTCCACCAGCTCAACGGGTGTTCCAGCAGGCGCAAACACGCCGAACATGGACTCGGCATTGAAATCCTCAACGCCCAGTTCACCCAGCGTTGGCACATCCGGGAAGGCTGAAACACGCTGTTCTCCGCCGATGGCGATCAATCTTATTTTTCCGCTGCCAAGATGATTGAGGCCAACGCCGGGATCAAAGACATAGTCAAGCCGCCCCGCGAGCAAATCCTGCAGGGCGGGCGCAGCGCCTTTGTAAGGCACATGCACCGCCGACGTATTGGTTTTGGCCTTGAACATCTCGCCCGCCAAATGCGGCCCGCTTCCATTGCCCGCCGATCCAAAAGACATTTTCGCGGAGTTCTTTTTGACGTATTCAATAAACTCCTTGCCATCCTTCACCGGCAGATCGCTTCGAATCAGCAGATACTGGATACCACGCGACACGGCAGCCACCGGGACTAGATCCTTGAACGGATCCACAATCATTTTTGAATAGACCCAGGGACCAATGGAGAACAAGGTTCCCGCGCTCACCAGCAAGGTATAACCGTCCGCCGGTGATTTAGCGACATATTCAGCACCTATGCCACCTCCCGCGCCAGCACGGTTTTCAACCACTATCGGCTGCTGAAGATGAGTGAACATGGGCCCGCTCAACGCCCGGGCCACTACATCCACAGCGCCGCCCGGCGCGAAGTTGACAACCAGCCTGACAGGCTTGCTGGGCCAATCCTTCACGTCTTCGGCGGAAGCCGCGGCAAATGGCGTGCCCAACATCATCCCGCCAACCAGCCATCCATAGGCGATTTTGTGTATTTGCTCGTATCGCATAACCCCTCCTCTTGTGAAGAACGCCGCCCGTATCGGCTGGCGCTTCTCCGCCACCATACGGGGGCACCTGCGGTGCCATATTCAAAATTTGCCTCGCTTGGCCTCGTCCTGAAGGATAAGCCCGGGACTTAAAACAGTGCCTGCGCATTGTTTTAAGCCTGGCGCATCCGAGCGGCATGTAGGCCGCGAGCTGGACGAGGCTGGCGCCTAGGCCAGATGACCAAGCACTCAACTCACCAACACTTCAATCAATCTCGGACGGTCACCGGAAAATGCAGTCTCCAAGGCTTGCCTGAACGAACCGGCGTCAGCCACCCGCTCGCCGACGCAGCCTTGCCCAGCAGCGAGCGTGACAAAATCCAGTCCTTTCAAATCGCAGGCCAGCGCTTCCTCCATGTCAAACACCGCAGCGAATTTCTTCAACGCCGAATAACCCCGGTTGTTGACAATGACAAAAGTAATCGGCAACTGGTGCTCCACAGCGGACCAGATCGCTTGAATCGCATACATGCTGGACCCGTCGCCAATCAAGGCAATGACGCGTTTGTCAGGTTGCGCCATCGCTACCCCAATGCTCGCGGGCAGCGAGTAACCCAAGCTGCCGCTGCTGGCCGTGAAAAAGGAGCCTGGCTGCACGCAAGGAAGATGCTGCTGGATTTTTTCCCGGCTGCTTGGCGCCTCCTCAACGATGACGCTATTGGCTGGCCGCGTTGCCGACAGCACGTGGAGCAACGTGTCCACATCAAGAGATTCAAGGTCATTCACCGCACGCCGCTCAGGCAGTCTGCTTGCCGTCATGGGCGCGGACTGCCGAGCCTGGCTCAGTTCAAGCAAATCGGCCACGGCGGCCTTGATACTCGACAGGATCGAGGTTCCAACCGGGCTTCTTGCGCAAGCGCTCGGATCATCGGAAATATGGAAAACCTTCGCGCCTTCCGGCACGTGCGGACCGCAGCCTTCCACGTGATAAGTGAACAAAGGCGCCCCAATAACAACAAGCAGATCGCTTCCTTGCAGCGCCTCGACAATCCCCGCGCGGTTACGCGGCAGGAATCCGCCAAACAGCGGATGATTCTCGGGAAAGCAGCAACGGCTTGACGCAGGAGCAACCCAAACCCGGGCCTGATGACGCTCGGCCAGCTCAACCATGGCTTGCCAGGCTCCTTCTTTATCGACACTGGACCCGACGACAAACACGGGCTGGCGGCTTTCCTGCAAGGCCGACGCCACCTCATGCATGGCCCGTTTACTCGCTCTGACGTCGAAATCATAGGGCCTTGCCCTGACTGGCCTGGTCAACACAGCCCAATCGTCAACAGGCACGGAAACCAGAACCGGGCCCTGCGGGGGCTGCATTGCCATGTAGAACGCACGCGCAAGCATTTGCGGCACATCTTGTGCGCGGGCAGGCTCACAGCTCCATTTCACATAGGGTTTTGGCAGCTCGCTTGCCTCGGCGGAAGACAAATACGGATCAAACGGCAACATCGAGCGTGCTTGCTGGCCGGCGGTAATAATGAGCGGCGTCCCATTGCGGTAGGCCGAGAAAATGCTGCCCATGGCATGGCCAACCCCCGCAGCCGAGTGGAGGTTGACCAAAGCCGGACGGCCTGACGCCTGCGCAAAGCCATCCGCCATCGCCACCACCACCGCCTCGTTCAGACCAAGAACATAGCTAAAGTCTCTAGGGAAATCCCGGAACATCGGAAGTTCCGTCGAGCCAGGGTTACCAAACACCCGATCAAAACCAAGGTCTCGGAAAAGCTGGAAAGCAGCTTCTCGGACCGTCACTATTTCTGGACTGGTCTGCTTCGTTGATGCCTCTTCGAGGAGAAGGTCTGCTTCTGTTTTCACGGTTCAATCCCTTGTGCCAACAACGCTTGGATCTCCTGCGCATCAGGAGAGCTCGAATAGCCTTTCAGGGCTTGATTGTTATGATAGGCATCCCCGCGCATCAGTTAGATGTGGACCTTTTATCAATTGATGAGTGACCCACATGAATATCACCAGTCGGCAGCTTGCCGCTTTCGTCAGCGTTGCCCAGCTCGGCAGCTTCACGCGCGCCTCGGAAAAAGCCCACATGACGCAATCGGGCCTGAGTATCATGATCCGGGAACTGGAAGGACAGCTTGGGTGCCGCCTGTTCAACCGTACCACCCGGTCTGTCAAACTCACCGCGGCAGGAGAACGCCTGCTCCCCTACGCCATCAGCGCTACCGAAGGCCTGGCCACGGCGATGGCGGACATTGCCAAGCTGGAAGTGGAGCATCAACGCGCCTTGCGCATCGGATGCACACCCATGTTTGCGGCCTCCTTTTTACCGATCATCTTTCAAGACTTTCAGGAAGCGCATCCTCACATCACGCTGCAACTCATTGATGCCGACCCTGCGCTGATTCAGGAGCACGTCAAAAGCGGTGATCTCGACTGCGGCCTGGGCGTCTTTTACAAACCCATTTCAGGCATCCAGCGCACACGCATCTTTCGTTCCAACTTCATCTATGTCAGCGCGTCCACTGAGAGCCCATCACCCCTGCCGCTTTCGGAACTGCCCTCGTTGGAGTGGCATGACCTGCCAAACCTTCCCTTGCTCAAGCTCCCAGTGAGCAGCCCAATCCAGCAGTTGGTCGAGCATCAGATGCAGGCGTTCTGCCTGGAACGTCAGGTGCACGGACACTTCAACCATATTGAAACCGTCATCGCCATGGCGGCCGCCGGAGTTGGTGGCGCCGTCATTCCGGCTTTCGCCTGGCAGAAATGCTGCCACTACAATGTGGCGGGTGCCGTGCTGGTCAATCCGATCACCACGATGGACTTCTATCTCATCACCGCGCGCGGACGGCTGCCCTCCGACTCCGTCATCGAACTGGCGGACATGCTTTCAGCTACGCTGAAAAGAACGCTGCCTCCGCATCAATAAGCCCTTTTCCTTCCCCGCATTCGGCGCATCACAAACTCACAATCACGCACCATTTTCCCGTTGATCGCGGCCGGGCCCAGTGCTATACCTTGACCCAGCAATCACTTGTTCCTGACAGTTCAAGGGCGGGCCTGAACCATGATTGAACTCTTCACCGACCCCGCAGCCTGGGTGGGTCTTGCCACGTTGATCGTGCTCGAAATCGTCCTGGGCATCGACAACCTGATTTTCATTGCCATCCTGACCGAAAAGCTGCCGCCGCACCAGCGCGACCGGGCCCGCATCACGGGCTTGAGCTGCGCCCTCTTCATGCGTCTGGCACTGCTGTCGGCCATTTCCTGGCTGATCACGCTGACTACACCGCTGTTCAGCGTCTTTGGCCACGGGTTCTCGGGACGCGACCTCATTTTGCTGCTGGGCGGCCTGTTCCTGCTGTTCAAGGCCACGCGCGAGCTGCATGAACGGCTTGAAGGCGGCACGCATCAAGGGCCTGCGTCGGCGGGCTATGCGAGTTTTGCCGTGGTCATTGCCCAGATCATCGTGCTGGACGCGGTGTTTTCGCTGGACTCCGTCATCACCGCCGTGGGGATGGTGGATCAGCTTCCCGTCATGATGGCGGCGGTCGTGGTGTCGATTGGCGTCATGCTGGTCGCCTCCAAGCCGCTGACCCGCTTTGTCAACGCCCATCCCACCGTGGTCGTGCTCTGTCTGAGCTTTCTGTTGATGATTGGCTTGAGCCTGGTGGCTGAGGGCCTGGGCTTCCATCTGCCCAAGGGCTATTTGTACGCCGCCATCAGCTTTTCAATCATGATCGAAGCCTTCAATCAATTGGCGCGGCGCAACCGGCTCAAGCAGGACGCGCACCTGCCTTTCCGCGAACGAACGGCTGACGCCGTGCTTCGCCTGTTGAGCGGCCCCAGGGAGCAAACCGACACCGCGCCGAAGCACCCGGCCGCGCCCGCCTTTGCGCCAGCGGAACGAAGCATGGTCAGCGGTGTGCTGAACTTGGCCGAACGCTCGGTCCGCGCCATCATGACGCCCCGCCAGGAGATTTCCTGGATAGACCTGACTGAGCCGCCCGCCAGGCTTCGCGAGAAACTGCTCGACACGCCACACAGCCTGTTTCCCGTCAGCCGGGGCACGCTGGATCAGGTAGTGGGCGTGGCCCGCGCCAAGGAGCTGCTGGGCGACCTGACCCAACGGGGAGCCATCAACCCCGATCATCTGCATCCGCCGATTTATGTACAGGAAGCCACCAAGGCCATTGATCTGATCGACGTGCTTCGCCGCGCGCGCGGCCAGCTCGTCCTGGTCAACGACAACGCGGGAAAGATTCAGGGCCTGGTTTCTCCCATTGATCTGCTGGAAGCGATTGCGGGCGAGTTTCCAGATGAAGACGAAGTCCCTGAGATTCAGGAAAACGGGCCAAAACAATGGACGGTATCCGGTCGAACCGACCTGCACCAGCTTGAGCAAACCTTGCTGGTGCGCGGACTGGCGCCGGAAAACGGCGGCAGCGCCACCCTGCACGACTGGATCCGGACGCGCCTGGGACGCCCGCCTGAACAGGGCGAGCGGATCACCGATGAACAGATTGAAGTCCAGGTGCTGGACATGACCGGACAACAGGTCACGCGCGCCGTGGTGCGCCTGCTTGACACCCCGGCGCCAACGTGAAGACAGCGGTGATGCCGCGCCTCAGGCCAGCGCAAGCTGCCTGATGCTGTCTTGCAGCTCCTGCTCGCTGCGTCCGCCATGGGCGCCCGGATAGCTGAGCCAGCGTTTCTCCAATGAGGCAAGCGCCGCGAACAGCGCGTGGCAACCTTCACGGTCATGCGTTTGGCGGCTGCAATCACCTCTGGATGCCAATCGATCCGGCCCACCTCGGCGTCCCTCCCGCCAACGACCGAGTAAATAAGCAAATCGTGATCATTGGGATTACGAAAACCCCGCATGAGCCCGATCGGCACCGAAATGCAATCCCATTGATTCAACACCAATTGATGCTCACCGTTCTCACCCCAGAAAACGATCATTTTCCCGTTTAGAGGGAAAAAAACTTCCTCCGTTTTGTGGGCATGCAAAATGGCGCCCTGCCCAGGCGGGACCTCGATCAACGACACGCCAAAGCGGTGTTGCCCCTCAATCGCGGGTGAAACACCCGTGTTTTCCAGCACGCTTTTATTGATCAGCTTATAAAGCCGTTTTTAAATCCCGGCAGGCGGCCATCATCAGCGGCCCCAAGCCGCAACTGAACATTCGCCTGACGCCGCTCTTCGATGAAAAAATCTGCGCGATCGGGCCTGCCGCGGACAAAAGGCTCGACAAGCGCGTTCTCTCGGTCAAGCACATGCGGGATATCCC
>Ga0172382_10005585_pt1 | contig 18710 bp, 17 predicted proteins | sample Leawel138RmetaG_FD_122245 | JGI IMG/M metagenome (GOLD analysis project Ga0172382, IMG submission 122245) | Leachate microbial communities from a municipal landfill in Southern Ontario, Canada - Leachate well 138R metaG | ecosystem: Engineered > Solid waste > Landfill > Unclassified | place...
AAATTTAGGCTGATTACCCAGTTGCGCCGCCGCTAGAAAGGCAGTCCAATCGATGCCCGGTGCTTTGGTATCAAAGTCAGCACGGTTCCATACCCCCGAAGACTGGGTAAAATCTTCGCTTGCTTCACGGCTGGCGTGGGCCGCGGCAATCTTGTTTTCAAGGGTAAAAATACGATCGGCACGAACAGCGGCATCGCTCACACCAGCATCTTTGAGCAAGATTTCAATGTAAGCGCGGTAAGCGGTGCGAATGTCGACCATTTTAGGATCGGCAGACAGGTAATATTCACGCTCAGGTAAGCCTAAACCGCCCTGTAAAAAGTAAGGTAAGACTTCGCCCGGCGTTGCTAAACCTTGGGTGACGAAGATCCCAAATAGGTTTTCGGTATAAAAGTCAGTCGCGTTGAGAGGATCGACATCGGCGCGCAGATTTCCGCCTAACGCCGCAGATAAATCCTGCTTGCTCGCAATGGCCTCATAACGGGCAATATCCGCCTCGGCAGGCTTCATTCCTGCGGCATCAATAGCGGCGGTATCTGTGTAAGCCTTGTAGAAATCGGCGATACGCGCTTCGTCGCTCCCCACCGCATGTTGCGCTTTCACCAGATCGGCAATCAAACTGGTTTTATGCTTTTCGGTTGCTTCAAAGGCAACGAGGAAAGCGCCAGTGCTGGAGCGATCGGCTGGGATCATCGTCGTTTTCATCCATTCGCCATTGGCGTAGGTATAAAAATCATCCCCTGGTTTTACCGTTGGCGTCATAGCCGCGACATTAATGCCAATCGGCATTTGAGCCGCAATGTCTTGACTTTTTGGTGCGTTTTCGCTGGTTTTTACGGTGTTTTCTGTGGTGTTATCACTGCAAGCAGTGAGCCCAGCCAGTACTGAAGTTGACAGTAACAGCACGGGAATAAGACGGTCCGACATGAATGACTCCTCTCTTTTTTATTATTGTATTTATAGTGTGATTGCTAAGTTTGGCAGTGTAACTGGCACTGAATGAAGAAGTAAAACAAAGCCAATTTTTATGATAGAAAGTTAATGCAAACAATTTGAGCCAGACGCTTAAACACGCAGCTTAGTATCATCACGACCGCGCTCAACTGCAGGCACAAAAAAGCCGACACTATGTCGGCTTAATCAAGTTTGGCTAATGACTACTCTATAATTTGATCTGAGTGTACTGAGTCCACGCAAGTACTTGTCCCATCTGAGGAATGATCCATACTGCCGTGTGCTCATTTTGATAAACACGATAATAAAATAAATCTTCATCACGGATATCATGCTTACGAATTTCACGGTAGAACTGCATAGCAGAATGGCTGACTTCATCCGGTTTTGTCAGTTCTTTTTGTAACACTTTAACGTGAAAAACATCGACTTTAAGGTCATCAATTGTGGTCTGGTACTGCTCAAACTCACCGCGGATAGTGTATTTAATCGGCGTCGTTAAACAATCTTGATCTGTAATACAGGAGGTTGAATAAAACTTACCCTTATTTTGCCCTTCATAGACCAGAGACATACTGAGATCGTTACGAACTAAGAGTTCGCCCGCGACGGGAAAATAAATATCCGCATGGTAATTATGCTCAAGTAACTCGCCCATTCCTTTATCATCCGCAGGGAGGACGATACGGTTATAGCGAATGCGCTGCTCCATTATTTGGCTCAGCGGAATAAACTCCGCCATATTTAATCCTGCGGGTTTTGCATCTATCGCCGTGATATTGATGATGCCGTGATCACTGCAGGCATCGGCGTCCAGCTCAGGGCAAATCGCCATCGAATAATTTTTGCCATCAGTTGAGGTAAATGCACTGAAGTAATTAAGGTTATTGATGTGATTTCCCTCTGGCGCTAAATGTTTTTGCCACCATGAAGGATGTAAACGATCCTCATCGCCAATATAGAAGGTTCGCGCCGTCCCCAGCGTGCCACCAATATTGAGGCTGATATATTTATCGGCATGCCATTTAGCCACCTGTTTAACCACCGCATGATGGTCGCTCACATACCAAACGATTGCCAAGATAGCGCACAAGAGGGCAATACCAGCAACTTTAGTCCAAACCGACACCCCCACTAAGGCATCACGAATTGCATTAGCATCATTGATCGCCAACATCTTTACATGGGATTGTTCAGAGATATGCAATTGATAACCGCGGCGTGCCACGGTTTTAAGCTGCACTTCGGTATAGGGTTCGAGCTTTTTACGTAAGGTACTGATGCATTGCGTTAAAGAGGTAGGAGCAACCACCCTTTCAGGCCAGCCGACCTGCAGCAATTCTTCCTTAGTAAAAATGGCATTCGTGGATGATAACAGCAGCACTAATAAGGCCGTTTCGGAAAAAGTCAGGCTGATGGTTGTCCCATTCACATGATCGACTAATTCCTTAGCCTGTTCATCTAACATTAAATAAGATGTGATTTTATGCATGTTAAACGCCTGAAAGATCAGCCAATACTGATAAAGTTTGATTACACTAACAACATGCAATCATCATGTGACATTGTTTCTTTCCAAGAAAACGATGATATGCAATCACCAAGTCAAGATGGTTTATTTTACCTTTTAACAACATATAAGAGTGTGACTCTATACTCAGTTTAGTCATTGTTTAATAAGTACAAAGTTAGACTAATACAGAGGTCGCTAAACTAGATTTCTTGGTATTTAAAGATCCAAGAACAACACAAAAGTAATGCACCAATCCAGCCACCCAGCAAACCATACATTAAGGGTAAGCCCAGCCCAGTTTGAGCAAGCAGAGTGAGACTACTTTTAGCCGCGAGTGTATCCGAGGGAGTCGCGAGTAAATTTAAAGCACGGAACAGATCAGTAGGGTTCAACAAAATCAGTAGATTGAATACAGTACGATTAAACATCTCACTCATTCCAACCACAGCACTGAGTAAAATCAGATCATAAACCAGCACAAGCACAAACCATAAAATGAGCAATATCCCCAGCGCCTTGGCTTTTTCTCGCACACACAAGCTAACCCAATAACCCAAGAGCACGAACACTAATGACAGCAAAATACTGCTCATAATCAAATGGGTAAACCCGATAGCTATGGATAACTGGGCCTGAGTATCGCCCAGTGATATCAGTATTAATCCTGTTAAACCAAAGCCCAAAATGCAGGCAATGGTCATCACGCAGGCATGGCCTAAAAACTTGCCGCACACCAGATGCCAACGTGCTAATGGATAGGTCAGCAGTAACAACAAAGTGCCGGATTCTTTTTCACCAACAAAGCTGTCATAACTCAACAAAATCGCACCTAAAGGGAGCATAAATACCGATAAAGTGACTAACCCAGAAAGGATTTGGGCAGGCTCAAATACCACTAAGTTGCCGGACACTGCGCTGCCCATAAAACTCACACACAGAGATAGCAGCAACAAGATTCCCGCCATCATCCATAACCAACGATTACGTAAATTATCCTTAAACTCTTTGGCGGCTATGGTGCTCACTATGCTCAGGGCACTTAAACGGCGATGCAAAACCTCGGAACGGTTCATAGGACTGATTCCAAATTAATCGCCTGATTTATATCTGTTATGTTAATAGTCTTTGTGGGCATTTTTGGCGACTGAAGGGGGCAAAGACTTTCCATGTAATGATGAAACACACTCTGCAAACTAGGAGGTTCAATAGAAAAATCCCCCACGGGCACTTTTTGTAATAAGTGATTTAACACGGCTGACTTTTGCTCCTGTGGCACAGCGAGCGTGAGTCCCTGCCCCGCGTTTGCCTTAACACATGCCGCTAAAATGGGATCCGCTAGCAATGCTTGCCTTTGAGTATTAGATAGAAAATGCAACAAGATATGATTTGACAACTGAGTCGCCGCCCTCAGGGAGGTTAAGCTTCCCGAAGCCAACATTCGCCCTCGACCTAAGATCAAAGCGCGATCCATCTGATCTTGTACTAATCCCAACTCATGGGTACTGATAATAATGGCGCAGCCCTGCGCCCTGAGCTGAGCGATTTTTTGATACAGGAAAGCCGATGCCAAGGGATCTAGACCGACAGTCGGTTCATCGAGTAACAGTACCTTAGGCTCAGCCAATATCGCCTGTGCGAGCCCAAGACGTTGCCGCATCCCCTTAGAAAAAGTACTCAAACGCTTATCTTTAGCGGCCTCTAAACCAAATTCAGCAAGTAATTCATACACTTTAGGCAAGGCAACGCCCTTAAGCTTAGCAAAATATCGCAGTAGCTCATTGGCGGTCATATTGTCATAAAAACTCACATTTTCAGGTAAATAGCCTAAGGACAAACTCTGTCTGGCATTCATACTTCCGACACTATAACCTTGAACTTGGAGCAAGCCACTTGTGGGGGTAAGTAATCCCAAAATAAGCTTGAGTAACGTAGATTTACCCGCACCATTATGCCCAAGGAGTGCGATCACTTGACCCGCTAGCACCTCAAAACTCACATCATCCAGTGCCTTAAACTTGCCATAGCATTTACTGATATTTGTCGCTTTAACAACCACATCAGCATTCACTACAGGCTTATTCGCTGAGCAGGTCAAAGTTTGATGATTCATCGCGAACCTCCATCAATCAGTACGTGCGCGCCACTTTGCATTAGGGGAAAACGATCACTTATACCGCTCGTCACTTGGGGCTTAAATTGGCGTTCCACCCAACGCAGTAACAACACAACGGGGCTTTCCATCAACAGTTTGGCTTCAGGATAAAGCCAAAACAGTTTATCTAAACTGTCATTCGGCCTATGGACAATATCCCCGAATCCATCGCCATTCAGATCCCAACCTTGATATTCCGACCAGTAATTCCCCTGCCCCTGATAACTCCATTCAAGTTGAGTTTCTCCGACATATTTAACTTGGGTTTGATTGGCCATAATACGATTATGCCAAAGGCGATTTTCCTCTCCGCCCATGGCCATACTGATCCCGGTATCGCTGTGGCTAAACTCGTTATCTTGAATACGGTTATGTTGAGCGGCGTAAATAAAAATACCTTTCCCCTCATTGCCAAGCTCCACAGTGCCCTTAGGGTTATGGATTTGACTCGCAACATTGGCTTGCACATAGGATGCCTCAGTAATGTTGAGCAAAATGCCAAAGTCCCGCGCCTGAGTCACACGGTTGTGGTGCAAGTAAATATTGGTTGAATTCATTAGGGCATAACCGCCATCGACGGCAATCGCTTGGTTTTGCCACGCTTCGTCGGCTTGGGTATACATGTAGTGAATACCATATTGCAGCTTAGTGAATTGATTTTCATAAATGCGGCTGTGGGTAACGGACTCTAAATACACACCATCACGGACAAAAATCAGCTGATTCCGGTCAATTTGTGGCGAATTAACATGCTTAAGATAAATGCCATCACCCCGATCAAGCACATGAATGGCGCCGTTACCACTAATGCTATTGTCCGTGATGATGGGCGAGTTTAGCTGTTCGCCATAAATACCAAAACCATCACCCACCAAGCGGTTTCCCTTAATCTGCACATGATCCGCCCCTTTTTTGAGTAAAATGGCGGCATCACGGTAATACAGATCCCGTCCCCAGTGGCGGATATTGAGCCCCTCAATACTCACCTGAGGCGCCTCAATGACCAACGCACTGCCTTGGCGCAGTGCATCTAATGTCGCGCCTATTTCCCCCTTTAGCGAAATGGATTGCGTCACCTTAAAGGAGCCTTCATACACCCCAGTGGCTAGCACTAAGGTGTCACCTGCTTGGGCTTTGTTAAGGGCAAGAGTGAGTGAATCTGTATCTGTTACCCGAATGAGTGCAGCCCAAGTACCGAAAGAGGCAAAGCACAGCAGCCAAATAAGGACGAGACGCAGCTTCATCATCACAACCTTATTTATCACCCGCGAGCAGTTCTAAGGTGATGTCATCAAATCTCAGCACTCGGCCACCGTATTCCTTAGCAAAGGCTTCGGCGGCAGCTTTGGTACTAAAAGGGGCAACGGCAGGTCCCATCACAGCTTTCTTGGTCGTACCGTAAACATAGAAGGCACTTTGAGCATCAATAAAGGCGCCATCGTCTGGCTGATCCCAATCAGTCGTGCCCGCGTCATGCACCATCATGTAATCAATTTGTCTTTTATTTTCAGGCTGTAATGCAAAGTTAAACATATCGCGGCTAGAACAAAACTTAGGTACCGTTTTCTCAGCCTTGAGGTGCACTTGCCCTTTAGGTCCGGGATATTTAGTGATCACCATGCCACATAAATGACAACGGTCATGCTCGTGGATCATCTCGGCTTTATGAACATGGTCTGTGGCCTCGCTTTTATTACAGCCAAATAGCAAGGGCACTAACAGCAACAATGCATAGTATTTCTTCATCCTATTTATCCTTTTATTAAAATATCAACACCTCGCCAGATGCCTTGCAGGGACAGATCTTTACGGCGAGGGTTGATAGAAACGGGTTTCATCTTTCATTCATTTTGCTTTGTGCTTTTGCAATCGCATTATCGATTGCTTCACGGTTGATACTGTCCCCATTGTGTTTGAGCAGGAACTGCCAATGGTCAATGGCCTCTTGGTTACGAGCATGCAAGTAAGCATCTGCTGCGAGTAACATATGGGTTTGAGGCTCAAAGGGAGAGAGTGCTAATGCTTTGGCAATCACCTCTTGGGTTTCAGGTGTCATTTGCCGAAGCTCACGGTAATAAAGCGCGTTAGCTTTTGCCCCTAACACTTCGGCATCTTCTCCCCCTATTTCGAGTAATTTATCTAAGGTCAGCACCGCATCTGAGTACAAACCTCCCGCATTGTAAGCCTGAGCTAATGACATAAGTGCCAAGGTGTTTTGCGGCTCACTCTGAGCCCAACGACTGGCTTTAGTGATCTCGGCCGCCACTAAATAATCAATATTTTCATCAATCCGACCTTGATCCCAATCCCTAAAACGGCCTGTTTGACTGTAGATAGCAAGGGTAAGCAGCACTAGGACGATTCCCATCGCAAAGGGCACTTTGCTCGACATGTTTGGCAACTGTGCGATTCCCATGACTAGGTTTAGACGCATGTGCTGCCAGTAAATATAAGCAACAAACAACAGTAAACTGATGCCAATGCCTAGTCCTAAGCTCACCATTCCAGTCTCCATTTCACTCTTCAAACAACTCGTTTTAGGAGCCAGATTAACCGTGTGCAGGCATCATCTTTTTATTTTTCATCTCTTTCATTTCGCTGGGTTTCTCAATATTTTTCAGTTCAATTTCAAAGATAAGTGCTGACTCAGGAGGAATAATACCTACGGCTTCAGTGCCATAGGCAAGGCTTGCTGGTACCACAAAACGATATTTAGACCCCACAGGCATCAACTTTAATCCCTCTTCCCAAGCGGGGATCACCGACATTAATGCAAAGCGAGTGGGCTCTTTACGTCCAACCGTATTTTCAAACTCAGTCCCATCGATAAGAGTGCCAACATATTCCACTGTGACCACATCTTCTGGATTGGGTTTATGACCTTTACCTTGGGTTAAGACTTCGTATTGAAGACCAGAGGCGGTAACTTTAACGCCAGACTTTTTTTGATTTTCAGCAAGATATGCCGCACTTGCCTTTTTAGTTTCTGCCATTTGTTTTTCAGCAACGACAGTTCTTGCGGCATTGAGTTGTTCTGCTCTTTGGTTCAGGTAGGTCAGCACTTCTTCGTCGGTTAATTGCTGTTTATCTTTAAGCGCATCCACAAAACCTTGCACGACTAAGTCGACATTCACCTCTGAACCCAATTCAACTTGGTTGTAAACTTGACCAGAAATGTAATTCCCAATAGAAGCGCCAATGCTGTAGGAGGTTTTATCTGCATCGGTTTTCAGACTTGTGCCGGCAAAACTGGCTACCGAAACAAATAATGCGGCGCAGGTCGCCACTGTGATGCTTTTGGGGATAAAAGAAGTTGGCATACGTGTTTTCATTTTATGTTCTCTACAATGTTAACCCTGTGGGTTTCGCCTTTTGGCCCTGCAAACCAAACCGATAAAACATCGGTCCTGTGTGTTACTAAGGTTTTTCTGTTACTCGACCTGACATACGCCAGCCATAAATACCATCGGCCATATGACGCACACCTGTGTAACCTAGCTTCATGGTTTCTCTCGCCGCCATATTGCTGCTGGTACAAAGGCGGTTAGCGCAGTAAAACACCATGACTGCATCTTTATTCTTTGGAAGTAACTCTCTCCAATTCTGAACATTGAAAAAAACTGCTCCGGGGATAAAACCTTCTGCCCATATCTCCAGTGTATTTACGTCGAAAAAATAAACGCCTTGCTTGCCGACTAAGGTTTCCGCTTCCATCATCGAAATGGGATTTAATTGGATTTCGTTATAGGGCACTTCAGACATTTCTGATCCACCACCGGCGATGACTGGCATCGCAGTCACGCCTAAGGCCAACACCATCAATATTCGGCTTACACTTTGACGAAGCATGTTATGCATAATTAGGCTCTCATATTCCCCGACACCCAAAGGTGTCGGGGATAACTAGGACTCAAGTTAAACTATATTTTCTTCGCACTCAGCGCATTACCATCAATGATTGCTTGGGCTTGGGTCACATAGGTCAAGGCGGCATCTAAGCGTTTTTGTGAGTAACGCGCACCATGAACACCCCATGAACCATCGGCTTTAATCAGCTTGAGGACATCTTGAGCTTTATCGGTCAACAACAGCACTTGCGTCTTATCTTCTACCGATAACTTCGCCATATTGGGCGACTTATCGATGCTAATAAGGGCTTTTTCTACTTTGGCATAGGTTTCTTTCACTGGTTTTTGCCACTTCTGAACTTTGCCGTAGATTTGCTGTTGATCTTTAAAGTGCAGACCCTCACCCAACTTAGATTGGAATTGGCTATGGCAACCTTTATTATCCACTACATCGTGATCAGAAGCGGAAGTACGAGCACAGGTCCACATGAGATCGAGGTAGTTATGGCCATTTTCGTCCTTCGCCACAGTCCAGCCCTTAGTGGATGAGTCGCGAGACTTACCTTCAGGTGGGTTAAGTGTCTTACGCAATGGATCAACATCGATTTTCCACATGTGCGACTTACGAACGTTGTCGAAACCGGCCATATCAGGGAACTGGATCGCGGTGAAGTTTTCACAACTACCCATGTTTGGCATATGACAGCTTTGACAAGTTTGTTTACTGTGGGTTTTGGTATTACTCGCAATTTCAGCCTGTGCCGTATGGCAATCGGTACATTCTTTGATGAGTTTTGGTTTAGTAATACCGGATTTCCAATCACCATCAGTCACTTCGTGTGGATCATGACAGGTAGAACAACGCATACCCTTATCGTAGTGAGACGAGGCAAACATTTGCGAACCTTCTGTACCACAAGATGGGCACGAAGATTTCATCTTCACGTTAAAGGCATATTCCAGTTTTTCTTTACCCTGTGGGGTTTGCGCAAGTTCTTCTACGAAGTTAAAACGCTGGTGACAACGCTCACAGTTAGAAGGCATACCACCACCGATACCGCCGTCTAAATGACCACCTGCGCCATGACACTCTTCACAGGTAATACCGAGTGACACTGTATGTTTTTGGAGCTCTTTAGGATTACCAAGGGCTGCAAAAAACTCATCTTTAGTTTTAAAATCAAACTTAAAGGTGTGGCACATTTCGCAATAGGAGCTCGCAGGTTGGAATAAGAATTCCTTCTCGTATTTAGCACCATAGGAGCTCATACCCCATTGGTGTGAACCACTCGCGCCAAAATCTTCCATTTTAGTTGGAAATTCAGGAATAACTTTCTGAATTTTCTTCGCCATTTCAGGGGTTAACCATTCAGCCCAACCACGGGAGAATTGGTTACCACCGGCGACCATAGTGCCAGTACCATCTTTGAGTAAACCGTCTTTCACATGGAAAGTACCGCGTACTAAGTAGCTATCGATAAAGCCGTATTTGGTTCTTGGTGTTCCCACCGTCGCATAAATTGCATCAGGGGTAATGCCGTCTGGCAGGATAGAAGTATCCTTAGTGCCATACATGGTTTTGTTTAAATCGTTATCGACTTCGGGATGACTCCCCGGAAAACGTAAGGTTTTTGAATGGCGTGAACGTTTCCACTTTTCATATTGTGGGCCGTGGCACTCACCACATTTTTCAGGACCAACAAACTTATTTGGGAAATCCAAAATCGACTTGGCACCGAGGCGATATTGCAATGCCATAGGGCGATTGCCCTCTTGATGTTGGCTATATTTTTGGCTATCACCACCGTGTAAGTATTCTTCACCACGGTCACTGACCTTATAGGTTCCTTTTAAACGACCTTGCTCGGCATATTTAAATACCGGATGATTTTCAAAAAGAAAATCAAACAACTCTTTTTCCTGAACAATATAATCCTGCAGTGTTCTTACACCACGGGATTCTAGTGTTAGATCGGGATTAGCCATAATTCCCTGAGCTTCCGCACTCTGTTGTTTATTACCATAGCCAGGCTTTACCTCGCCCGGTTTAGCATCGGATGCTATTCCGGCCACACTGACGATAGTACCTAAACAAAACAGCACGCTGAGTGCTATTTTGGATTTCCATCGTTTCATCATTCACTCCTAATTATCATTAGTTTTTTATTTTCTACTGAACCTAACTGCTCACTGAAAGACATAAACAATTGACCAGTTACAGCATGGTGGAGGCAAAAAACCATTAAAAATCAGAGCTAGAGCACACTAAATTCCCGCTGATAAATCAAGATGAATAAAATCAATTAAAACAATTTAAATACAATAACTTACAAAATTAATGTCATTTATTTTTTAGAAGTTAAAAAGCACATTTCAGTTATAAAAAAAACTAAAAATGCGTTTTACTTTTCAAAAAACATCAAGCGTAAAAAGGAATGATTTAATAACGGATAAGATCACATTATTAAATGCGAAACTCGACTAATCTTAAAATCAACAGTGATTAAACCTTGTGATTAAAGTGACTTTTCCCAATAAGGTCTTATATGTAAATTTAAAATCACAAGAAAATAACTCAAGTTTCTGAGCGAATTGAATAAAAATCAGCATGTAAAAATCACACGGGTAAAATAGCCAACTGTAAACACTATATTACCGCGACCACATTATTCTAAGGCATAATAAATGACAACTATGCTTCCAGAAATTGGACATATATTACTGATCATCAGTAGCGTATTGGCATTATTTTCTGCAGCACTGACCTTAATCGGTGTTAAGCAGAATAATGCCTATCTGGTGGGATTAAGCCCGATACTCTTTAGAGCCATATTTACCTCAGTATTTGTTTCACTTCTTTGCTTAATTTATTGCTTTATTACTGATGATTTTTCTGTTGCTTATGTCGCAAACCACTCGAATAGCCAATTAGCATTGGGTTATAAAGTGGCCGCAGTTTGGGGCAGCCACGAAGGGTCAATGCTGTTTTGGATATTTGCGATTGCCCTTTGGGGCGCGATCATCAGTTATCGCATAAAAATGGCGGATTGCACTCAAGATAAGGCCAGCGATAAATACCAAGACGCCCTATATTTTGCGAGGCTGTTGGCCATTTTGGCATTAGTGATCCTTGGTTTTAACTTATTTTTACTCTTTACCTCTAATCCCTTTGCCCGCTTATTACCTAACATTCCGATTGAAGGGCGAGATCTTAACCCCATTTTGCAAGACATAGGGCTAGTGCTGCATCCGCCCATGCTCTTTCTTGGTTATGTTGGCCTCACAGTTTGCTTTGCTGCAGCGTTAGCATCACTGCTCGGTGGTGGTTTTAATACTCGTCAAATTAACTATTTACGACCTTGGGTATTATTAGCGTGGGTGTTTCTAACGGGCGGCAATGCCTTTGGATCTTGGTGGGCCTATAACGAACTGGGTTGGGGTGGTTGGTGGTTTTGGGATCCGGTAGAAAACGCCTCCTTTATTCCTTGGCTTGTGGCAACAGCATTAGTGCATTCCCTCATTCTCACTCAACGTACTCATGGCTTTAAACTCACGACTTTACTGCTGTGCTTATTGGCATTCTCACTCAGTTTACTCGGTAGCTTTTTGGTGCGCTCCGGCATAGTGCAATCGGTACATGCCTTTGCCGCCGATCCGACCCGTGGCATGTCAATCCTCTGCTTATTAGTGATTTTTGTTGGTGCTGGGTTACTGATTTTTGCGCTCAAAGCGCATCATTTAAAACAGGATGTGACTTTCGCGCTTTTCAGTAAAGAAACGCTGTTACTGCTCGGGATCGTTATCTTAGTCGTAGCAGGGTTTTCCGTATTACTCGGTACATTTTACCCTTTGATCTATGAGCTGCTCGATTTAGGTACACTTTCAGTGGGGGCCCCTTATTTCAACGCTATATTTGTCCCCCTCACTTTCTTGCTTGTCCTGTTAATGGGCATTGCGCCCTTAGTGCAATGGCAAATAGCGCAATGGCAAAATGCCTCAAAGACTCGTATTACTTCCCTGCTCATTCCTAGCCTAGTGATATTAGCCGTCGCAGGCTGGGTAAGCTTACAGGCCGCCTCGGGCAGTAGCTTATTTTTACTCCTTGGCACTGCCGCAGCACTTTGGTTGCTAGTGTGTTTATTGCTCACGATATTGGCAGCCTCGGGATTAGGTAGACGAATATATGCCCGGCAATTAACCCAAAACCACAATGAGCACGGCTTAAATCCTCCCGTTAAATCATCAAAACAAGGGTTTATAGCCATGCTATTCGCCCACTTTGGGGTGGCTATCACTATTATTGGTGCAACATCCGTCTCCTTTTTTGAACAGGAAGCCCTCCTCAGAATGGGCCCTGACCAAGGTAAACCGTTGGCGGGTTATATCTTAGTGTATGAAAGCACTGAGAATGTCGAAACCAATAGCTTTACGGCAATCCAAGCCAATATCAGTATCCGCGATGGTGCGAATGATGAAGTGATCCTCGGTTACGTTAGGCCGCAACGCCAAACCTTTAAAAGCAATGGGATGGAAATGTCCCACGCGGGTATCGATCATGGATTATGGCGGGATATTTATGTGTCTATGGGGCTGCAATTAAGTGACAGCGAATATCTTATCCGCATCAGCTATAAACCCCTTGCGAGTTGGATCTGGCTGGGCGCCATATTAATGATGCTAGGTGGGATGATTGCCGCTTGGCCTACTCGCCATTTTAGCTATCAAGCTGATTTAACAACCTTAGTTAACCTATCCCATCACAAACCACAGGAGACACTTGGCTAATGAATCCAATATTGCGCTTTTTAGTCTTACTGCTCCCTATCACCTTATGTGGGATAGGGATCCCATGCTTATCCGTCGCGCAAGCTCAGCCCATATCAAGCCTTTCCTACCAGCAACAGGCAATAGATATCAGTAAAGTGCTGCGTTGCCCTATGGCGACGAATCAGAGCCTATTTGAATCACAGGCGCCAATCGCCCACGAGCTCAAAGCACAAATATTCTCGATGCTGGAACAGGGGCAAAGCCAAGATGAGATTATCGATTTTATGGTGCAACGCTATGGTCAAAAAATCCGTTATCAACCTGAATTTAAAGCCTCCACCTTCGCACTTTGGTTTGGGCCACTGCTGTTATTAGTGCTTGGTGTTGGGTTGTGTCTCGCATTGGTAACCCGTAGAAAAACACAAACGACTATTTAAAAGTAAAGGATAACCAGATGAAATTACACTATTTTCCCTTTGTTCTACTCGTGTGTTTGGGTCTGTTTTCTAATAGCAGCTCAGCCCACTCACTAGACAATAAACTCTACAGTACAGGAGAGCCCCTTCCTAAGCCCCTTGTGATGACTGGTTTTATAGAAATGCAGCACGCACGCGGCGTACCAGAAGTTCCCTTTATTGATGAATCAGGACAAACCCAAACCCTAAAACAGCACCAAGGAAAATTGGTTTTAGTCAATCTTTGGGCAACCTGGTGCGCCCCCTGTTTAAGGGAAATTCCAGAACTCCACAAGCTTAAGCAGCAGTATCAAGGGAAGAATATCGCCATCATTCCAATCTCTATCGATGAAGAATCTAAAGATGTACGCCCTTTTCTTAACCAACATGGCTTTAGCGGCTATGCCACTTGGCTTGACCCGGAGCAAAACATAGAACAAATCATTCCCGCGAATGTCGTACCCGCCAGTTATATTTTTGATGCTAAAGGTAATCTTGTCGGTTTTGTGCGGGGATATCTCGATTGGGCTGATAAAGACGTTGGCCCTTATCTTGATCAACTGATTGCCAAATACGGCCAATAATCACCAAATAACACAGGCTCACAATATATTTCTCCATTCGGTCATCCGCCAAAATTTACCGAAACCCGCTGCCGCCTATTTGGCTGCGGGTATTTTTATCTCTACCCCATCTTTGTATTCTGCGACGCATTTCTTTAAAATTGCCGCCAAACTCTTTATTTCAAGGCAAATCAGATGAAACTCACCCGCTTAACTCAACCTATTTATGACCACTTATATCGTGATATCAGTGAGTTTCGTAGCACCTTCGACTTGCCAGTTAATGATGTTGATTCTTTAGATGACAAGGCCGATACCTTACATACTTCACTGATTATTGAGGAGTTAACTGAACTTGCCGAAGCCGATAGCCGTATCGAACAGGCCGATGCCATCGTCGATTCTGTGTATGTGTTAATGGGGCGTTTAGTGCATTTAGGCGCACAAGCCATGACCGACAGACTCGAAATCAGTTACCTGATTGACTTGTTGCTATGCGTGGCTAAAAACCGTGAAATCGACTTTATCGCCTGCTGGGATGAAGTGCATTCGAGCAATATGAGTAAAGTGTGCCGTAACGAGCAAGAACTAGCCGAGACCATTGCCTTCTATGCCAAGCAAGGTGTTGAAATTGTCGGTAGTCAGCAAGGTGATTTCATCATAGCCAAATGCGCTAAAGATGTGGAAATGGCAGGTAAAGTGGTTCGCCAAGGTAAGGTACTAAAATCGGTTTACTATCGCCCAGCGGATCTGACAACACTGGTTAAAGCCTAACCACGGCAAGCCTAGGATAGCACTTAACTAAGTGCGTCCTAGGATGTGTTGAACAAGGCTAAAACGGCAGAACTCAGTCCGATGTATCACTCTTACGATATTCTAAAATATCCCCAGGCTGGCACGACAGGTACTCACAAATACTCGCCAGTGTTTCAAAACGCACGCCTTTCACCTTGCCACGTTTTAGCAGGGATAAATTCGCTTCGGTAATGCCAACCGCTTTGGCAAGCTCCTTAGAACTCACCTTCCGTATCGCCATCATGACGTCTAAATTAACGATAATGTCCAAAATTACACAAACTCTTTGTTTTCTGCCTCAAAATCTCGGGCAGCTTTAAGCAAATAAACAATCAGCAACATCAATAAAATCGTGGTGATATTGCCAAAATCGAGCGCCAAGTCGATACGGGTATCCTCAAAAAGCGACTTGTGATAGTAACCTACGCCTAAGGTTTGCAGTATCTCTATCACTAAGGCGGCAACCTTAAGCCAAACCAACCACAGATAACAATGCATACTTTCGTCGCTAAAAAACAAGCCGTCTTGATAGTAGGCTAATAATTTTTGCAGCCAATAAACACCCAGTAAAAACGTGATAAACAATGGACTTAACATTAACAGCAACAGGGTTTGACTCGCATCAGGCGATACCCATAGCGCTTGGAACAATCCATTATTCGATCCAAAACGTATCTCATCATGGACTAAGTAGCTATAACCCAGATACACCACCACAATCGTAGCGGCCAACAAAATCACCCACCGGAAAAATGCACTGATTTTTATTAACTTTTCTATGTTTTTATTCATCACTCAATCCTAAATTTAATCCAATCCCAGTGCTCTTTAACCTTGGCTAGTATACTCGTTCGGTAAAATATATTGCAAAGAAATAAAATTTTATTGTTTTACGATAATTAATTTTCGTATTAACATGATGTCACTTCTAACAACCTCAAGGTTACAACAATGCGATTATCCTCCTTCACAAGCCAGTTATGCAGTGCTGCTATTGCCGCTATGCTACTCGCAAGCTGTTCAACCTCAACCACTGAGCAAAAAGCCAATACGGATAGGCTTAACAGCCAGCAAGCCCAAGTGCCGCTCATTCCCATCGAAGATTTTTTCAATGAGCAAAATATTCACCATTTAAAAATGTCCGCCGACGGTAAATGGTTAGCCTTCACAAAGGAATACCAAGGTGCGAGCAATATTTATGTAATAGCGGATAAAAGCGATCTTGCAAGTGCGACACTCTTAACGCAGTCCATTGAACCTATTAAAGAATTTGAATGGTCATCAAACAGTAACGAACTCTTTTTTATGAAAGATAAAGGGGGAAATGAAAACACCCAAATTTTTAAACTCAGCTTTGAAACTCCCCAAGGCAAAATAGAGCCAAAAGAGCAGCAACTGACGCACAATGACAAGGTGAAATACAGCGTCATGGAACAGCCTAAGGATAACCCTGAGCAGCTGGTTGTGATGGCGAACCACGATGAATCGAGTCGGATGGATATCTATTGGCTCAACACCCATGATGGCAAGCTAACGCCTATTTTTGAAAACCACTTAAACTTGGTGCAAATGAAGTTTAACAAACAAGGGCATCCCGTTATTGGCAGTAGCACCAATCTAGATAACAGCTATAGCCTCTACACACTCATTGATGGCACTTGGCGTAAAATAATCCACACAGCTAAGGGTGAAAGCATTGATATCTTAAAAGTAAACGATGCGAAAAAACTCGCCTATATCAGTGCCAACATCGGTGAGCGGGATAAACAACAACTGCTCAAAGTTGATCTTATGACGGGAAAATATGAAACCTTACATAAAGATCCTAACGATGAAGCGGATGTTTATCAGGTATTGTTTAACGATGCTGGTGAACCTTTAGCCATTTCCTATTACGGCGGGCGCTTAAGAACCTATCCACTTGATACTGAGTTTGCTAAGCACTGGGATGTGATCAATAGGCATTTTAATCAAGATGTTGAAATAACCATTACCGAACGTAACGAGAAAAATAATCTCTGGCAGATCAACGTCGCGAGCGATAGGGCATCGAGCTTAGATTACCAATACAATGCCATTAATGGTGATATCCACTTACTCGCAGATATTCCTCCAAGCATACAACCAGAACTGTTATCACCCAGACAATCCCTAGTCTATACCGCAAGGGATGGTGTAAAAATTCAGGCTTATTTGACATTACCAAAGGGAAACCAGCACAATTTACCCACCATCATTCTGCCCCATGGCGGCCCTTGGGCTCGGGACTACTGGGCGCTAGACTCTGGTTACTTCCATGCGATTGCTCAGTTCTATGCCAACCGTGGTTATGCCGTATTACAGCCAAACTTTCGCGCATCGACAGGATTTGGCAAACACTTCCTCAACTTAGGCAATAACAATTGGGGCACTGGCAGTATGCAAGATGACCTGACTGATGGTGCAAATTACTTGGTCGAACAAGGGATTGCGGATAAAAATCGCTTGGGGATCTTTGGCGCATCTTACGGTGGTTATGCGGCTTTATCCGGCGCGACTTTTACCCCAGATCTTTACCAAGCAGTGATCGCCTATGTGGGGCCGTCAAGCTTAGTCACGCTAATGGCGTCGTTCCCCGATTACTGGCGCCCCTATTTAGGTCAATGGTTTGAATCAGTGGGAGACCCGTTAATTCCTGAACAAAAACAAGATATGGAGAACCGCTCCCCAATTAATTTTGTCGATAACATAAAAGCACCGCTGATGCTTATCCAAGGAGCGAATGATCCGCGAGTGACTCAAGTTGAATCAGATAATATTGCGAAAAAGATGTACCAAAAATCGTTACCCCTTGAATACTTACTCGCCAAAGATGAAGGTCATGGATTTATCAAACGTGCGAACAAGCTCGCCTCGATAATTGCGACTGAACGTTTCTTTGGTAAGTACTTAGGCGGAAAAGTGGATAATAATGTCAATCCAGCTTTGCTTGAACATCTTAATAGCTTAAATGTTGATATAGAAAAACTGTAACCTTAATAAAGCGTTAGAAGTGCAACACCGATTTTGCCAAGGAAGGCGAAATATCTTAACAGGTTAACGCGGTTAACTGTGGGCCAATAGACTAATCTATCAAGTATGACTACACCCCAAGAGATAAAAATGAATCCAGCAAAAGTCGTGCGTGCCGAGGTTAAGCAATTAACTGATTTACCGAATATTGGCAAAGCCTGTGCGGCGGATTTACGTTTGCTTGGCATAGATAAGCCTGAGCAGCTGTTAGATAGAAACCCCTACGAGCTGTATCAAACGCTGTGTGACAAAACGGGTCAGAGACACGACCCCTGTATGCTCGATGTGTTTATCTCCATCACCCGTTTTATGGCAGGTGAAGATCCTAAACCTTGGTGGTTTTACACCGATGAGCGCAAAAATACCTTAGAGAAATGAAGCTTTAGCGACTATTTATCCTCCTGTTTACCCATTATCGTTTCGGGCTCTTCCCTTAACCATTCCCGCCAAATGGCCACCAGCAGGGCCATCAATACTGGACCAACAAACAAACCGACAAAACCCATGGTTTTTACGCCGCCGATCAGACCGAAAAAAGTCGGTAAGAAAGGCAATTTAATCGGCCCACCGACAAGATTGGGCCGCAGGGTTTTATCGACAATAAACAGCTCT
>Ga0172382_10005586_pt1 | contig 18709 bp, 22 predicted proteins | sample Leawel138RmetaG_FD_122245 | JGI IMG/M metagenome (GOLD analysis project Ga0172382, IMG submission 122245) | Leachate microbial communities from a municipal landfill in Southern Ontario, Canada - Leachate well 138R metaG | ecosystem: Engineered > Solid waste > Landfill > Unclassified | place...
ACGTTGATCCGGCGCACATCGCCATCCACTCGAATCATGGGCGGCAATCCGGCCGACAGGTGCAAGTCCGACGCGCCCTGTTTGGCGCTGAAGGCTAACAGCTCGGTTATATCCATAGGGTTCCCCATTGCAACCTGCGAGCATGTAGAATGCACCGCAGGTCGGTTCCATTGGCAAGGTAAATAACGTCCGTAATGTCCACGATAGCAGAGAATATTGCAAACGTTCGTGAGCGCATTTTGTGTGCTGCGCACGCTGCCGGACGCGATCCGCAGAGCATTACCCTGATGGCCGTGAGCAAGACCCGCCCGGCCAGCGCCATCCGCCAGGCGCATGCCGCAGGCGTGCAGCATATCGGCGAGAACTACCTGCAGGAGGCGCTGAGCAAGATCGCCGAGCTGCAGGATCTGCCGCTGACCTGGCATTTCATCGGCCCTATCCAGTCGAACAAGACCCGCGCCATCGCCGAGCACTTCGACTGGGTGCACAGCATCGACCGGCTGAAGATCGCCCAGCGCCTGTCCGCGCAGCGCCCGGCCCATCTGCCGCCGTTGAATGTCTGCCTGCAGGTCAATATCAGCGATGAAGACAGCAAGGCCGGCGTGCCCGTGGCCGAGCTGGACGCCCTGGCCCGCGAGGTGACGGACCTGCCCGGCCTGCGCCTGCGCGGGCTGATGGCGATTCCGGCCCCGGCCGCAGACAGCGAGGCCCGGCGCCAACCGTTGCGTGCCCTGCGTGAGACCATGGCGGCGCTGGCGCTGCCGCTGGACACCTTGTCCATGGGCATGAGCGATGATCTGGACGAGGCGATTGCCGAAGGCGCCACTATGGTACGCATCGGCAGCGCGCTGTTCGGCGCCCGCGACTATTCCACTTCCCCTTTCGAAGGATGATTCACATGACAGCTCCGCGCATCGGATTCATCGGCGCCGGCAACATGGCCACCAGCCTGATCGGCGGCATGCTGCAGGGCAGCTTCAAGCCGAACCAGGTCATGGCCAGCGACCGCAGTGAAGAACAACTGCAGCGGCTCAGCCGCCAGTTCGGCATCCATACCAGCACCGACAATGCCGACCTGGCCCGCGATTGCGATGTGCTGGTACTGGCGGTCAAGCCCCAGGTGTTACAGGCGGTGTGCCGTGCGCTGCCTGCCGAGCGCAAGGCCGGCCAGTTGGTGGTCTCCATCGCCGCTGGCATCACCTGCAGCAGCCTGGCCAGCTGGCTCGGCGCGGACACACCTCTGGTGCGCTGCATGCCCAACACCCCGGCGCTGCGCGGCCAGGGTGTCAGCGGCCTGTTTGCAGTGACGCAGGTCAGCGGCGAGCAGAAGAAGCTCACCGAAAACATCATGAATGCCGTGGGTATCAGCCTGTGGCTGGAGCAGGAAGAACAGATCGACGCGGTGACCGCGGTGTCCGGCAGTGGTCCGGCGTATTTCTTCTATCTGATGGAAGCCATGACCAACGCCGGCGAACAACTGGGCCTGCCCCGGGAAGTCGCCGAGCGCCTGACGCTGTTCACCGCCCTCGGTGCCGCGGACATGGCGGTGCACAGCGATGTGGATACCGCCGAGCTGCGCCGCCGGGTGACCTCGCCGGGCGGCACCACGGAACAGGCCATCAACAGCTTTGCCCGGGATGACCTGCCCGGCATGGTGGCCCGTGCGATGCAGGCGGCCGCCGCACGCTCCGCCGAATTGTCCAAAGAACTCGCCTGAGGAGATGTCATGACCGGACTGAATATGGCTGCTGTGTATGTGGTGCAGACACTGGGCAGCCTGTATCTGTTGATCGTGCTGCTGCGCTTCATCCTGCAACTGGTGCGTGCCGATTTCTACAACCCCATCTCGCAGTTCATCGTGCGTGCCACCCAACCGCTGCTGCAGCCGCTGCGCCGGGTGATTCCGGGGTTCGCCGGGATCGATGTGCCCTCGCTGGTGCTGGCACTGGTGGTGCAGGTGATCGTGATGTCGATCATCATCAAACTGATGGGCTATGCGCTACCGGCCGTACTGCAATTGCTGGTGTGGTCGCTGGTCGGCATCACCGCGCTGTTCCTGAAGATCTTCTTCTTTGCGCTGATCATCAGTGTGATCCTGTCCTGGGTCGCCCCGCAGAGTCACAACCCCGCCGTGCTCCTGGTATTCCAGCTGTGCGAGCCGGTGCTGGCACCGATCCGCCGCTTCCTGCCATCCATGGGCGGCCTGGATCTGTCGCCGATCTTCGCCTTCATCGCGCTGAACCTGCTGGACATGCTGTTGATCACCAACCTGGCGATTGCCACCGGCATGCCCAGGGGCCTGACCCTGGCACTGTGAGCCATGGCCGACTTCTATAACTGGCGTGGCGCCGATCTGGTTCTCGACTGTCATCTGCAACCCGGCGCCCGAACCATCGGCTTTGCCGGGGAGCATGGGCAGCGCCTGAAGATCCGCATCAGCGCCCCGCCGGTGGACGGCAAGGCCAACAACATGCTGATGGAATTTCTGGCCGCCGAGTTCGGTGTCGGCAAGCGCCAGGTCAGTCTGCTCAGCGGCCAGCAGAGCCGGCAGAAGCGGCTGCTGATCGAAGCACCACAGCGGCTGCCGGACGGGCTGGGCATAATCCGGCCTTGATATTGCGTCCGGCAGGTACGCTCTTTAGACTGACGCCTCGATTATTGGCCCAACGCCCGATAACAGCGGCCAATCCACACAGGAAATGAAAAACCCCATGTCCAGATTCCCTGCTGATTCCGTCGGCCTGGTCTCGCCGCAGCGCCAGACCTTCACGGAGCCCTTGCAGCTGGCCTGCGGACGGACCCTGCCGCAGTACGAGCTGGTCTATGAAACCTATGGTCAGCTCAATGCCAGCCGCAGCAATGCGGTGCTGGTATGCCATGCGCTGTCCGGCCACCATCACGCCGCCGGCTATCACAGCGAGGACGATCGCAAGCCCGGCTGGTGGGATGCCTGTATCGGCCCCGGCAAGGCCATCGACACCAACCGTTTCTTTGTCGTCAGCCTGAACAACCTCGGCGGCTGCCATGGCTCGACCGGCCCATCCAGCATCGACCCCGAGACCGGCAAGACCTACGGCGGCAAGTTCCCGATGATCGTGGTCGAGGACTGGGTCAACAGCCAGGCACAACTGGCCGACCACCTGGGTATCGACTGCTGGGCGGCGGTGGTCGGCGGCAGCCTCGGGGGCATGCAGGCGCTGCAGTGGGCCATTCACTATCCCGAACGCCTGCGCCATTGCGTGGCCATTGCCACCGCCTCCAAGCTGTCGGCGCAGAACATCGCCTTCAACGAAGTGGCGCGCCAGGCGATCATCACCGACCCGGACTTCCATGAGGGCGATTATGCCGCCTTCGGCGTGATTCCCAAGCGCGGGCTCGGCCTGGCGCGCATGGTCGGGCATATCACCTACCTGTCCGATGATGCCATGGGCCAGAAGTTCGGCCGCGAGCTGCGCAGCGAGCGCCTCAACTACGATATCAGCAGCGTCGAGTTCCAGGTGGAAAGCTACCTGCGCTACCAGGGCCAGGAGTTTTCCGAGCGCTTCGACGCCAACACCTATCTGCTGATGACCAAGGCGCTGGATTACTACGATCCGGCCCAGGCCACTGGCGGCGATCTGGCCAGGGCACTGGAGCCGCTCAGCGCCCGTTGCCTGGTGATCTCCTTCAGCACCGACTGGCGCTTCCCGCCGGCACGCTCGCGGGAGCTGGCCAATGCATTGATGGCCGCGCGCAAGGAGGTCAGCTACCTGGAAGTCGAGGCGGCCCAGGGGCATGACGCCTTCCTGCTGCCGATCCCCCGCTATATCCAGGCCCTGAGCAGCTACATGAACCGTATCGAGGTGGACGCATGACCCTGCGCGCTGATCTGCAGATCATTCAGAAGTGGATCGAGCCCGGCAGCCGTGTACTCGACCTTGGCTGCGGTGAAGGTGAGTTGCTGCATTACCTGCAGAACAATCGGCAGGTGCGCGGCTATGGCCTGGAAATCGACCCGGACAACATCAATGCCTGCATCAACAAGGGCGTGAACGTCATCGAAAAGGACCTTGACCAGGACCTGGACAACTTCGAGGACCACAGCTTCGATACCGTGGTCATGACCCAGGCGCTGCAGGCGGTGCATTATCCGGACCGCATTCTCGAGGACATGCTGCGCATCGGTCGCGAGGCGATCCTGACCTTCCCCAACTTCGGCCACTGGCGCTGCCGGCTGTACCTTGGGACCAAGGGACGCATGCCGGTTTCCGAGTTCATGCCCTACACTTGGTACAACACCCCGAACATCCACTTCTGCACCTTCAAGGATTTTGAAAACCTGTGCCACGAACGCTCGGTACGCATCCTTGATCGTCTGGTGGTGGACCAGACCCATCGCAGCAGCAGGCTGAGCGCCATGTGGCCCAACCTGCTCGGCGAAGTCGCCATTTACCGTGTCACGCGCTGACAAGGAGTCATCATGTTACGCACTCTGTTCGCCGGCCTGCTGATGCTCGCCGCCACCGTCGTCACCGCCCAGCAGGGCCCAGCCCAGAACCCGCAGCGCTTTGGCGATCTGCTGGTGCATCACAACACCTTCAACAGCTCCTACCTGCAACCGGAAATAGCCGCCGCTGCCGGCCTGCAACGCGGTCCCCGGCAGGGTGTGGTGAATATCGCCGTGCAACGACTGACCGACGAGGGCCTGAAAGTGGTCGACGCCAAGGTCGAAGGCACGGTGAAGAATCTGATTCAACAGGCCACCCCGCTGAAATTCATCCGCCTGCAGGAGCAGGACGCCATCTACTTCGTCGCCAACTACTCGGCGGGCCAGCGGGGCCTGCTGCAGTTCGAGATACGGGTGCAGGCGGAAGAAGGTGCGCCAGTGCATACCGTGCGCTTCCAGCAGGAGTTCCATCCGGATGAGTGACAACGCATTGCCTTTCAGCCAACTGGTCCTGGCCAGCAACAACCCCGGCAAACTCAAGGAACTGCAGGCCATGCTCGGCGCGCATATCGACGTGCTGCCGCAGAGCCAGTTCATCGGCGAGGAAGCCGAGGAAACCGGCCTGAGCTTCGTCGAGAATGCCATCCTCAAGGCCCGTCACGCAGCCCGCGCCTCGGGTCTGCCGGCGCTGGCGGATGATTCCGGACTGGCAGTGGATATCCTCGGCGGCGCACCGGGCATCTACTCGGCACGTTATGCCGATGGCCAGGGCGATGCCGCCAACAACGCCAAGCTGCTGGATGCCCTGCGCGATGTGCCGGATACGCAGCGCGGCGCGCGCTTCATCTGCGCCCTGGCCCTGGTACGGCATGCCGACGATCCGGTACCGATCATCTGCGAAGGCGCCTGGGAAGGTCGTATCCTGCATGCGCCCCAGGGCGAACACGGGTTCGGCTATGACCCGCTGTTCCTGGTGCCCGAGCAGGGTGTCTCCAGCGCGGAACTGCCGCCGGAGCAGAAGAACCAGCTCAGTCACCGCGCCCGCGCCATGCAGCTGCTGCGCGCCCGGCTGGGGCTGGTCTGATCAATTCCATGACCCTGCCGCCGCTGGCCGCCTATGTGCACATCCCCTGGTGCGTGCGCAAATGTCCGTATTGCGACTTCAACTCGCATACCAGCGACAGCGGCCTGCCGGAAGATGACTATATCGCTGCGCTGATCGCCGACCTGGATCAGGACCTGCCGTACGCGCAAGGACGTGAACTGGTATCGATCTTCTTCGGCGGCGGCACTCCCAGCCTGTTTTCCGCCGCCAGCCTGGAGCGGCTGCTGCAGGCGATGCAGCAACGGCTGCGCTTTGCCGCGGATATCGAGATCACCCTGGAAGCCAACCCCGGCACCTTCGAGCAGGCCAAGTTCAAGGACTACCGCAGCGCCGGTATCAATCGCCTGTCGATCGGTATCCAGAGCTTCAATCCGCAGCACCTCAAGGCGCTGGGACGCATCCACGATGACCGTGAGGCATTGGCGGCGGTGGACATGGCCCGCCGCGCCGGCTTCGACAACCTCAACCTGGACCTGATGCACGGGCTGCCGGGCCAGTCGCTGGAGCAGGCCCGGGCCGATATCGACCAGGCCATCGCACTGGGACCGGAACATCTGTCCTGGTACCAGCTGACACTGGAACCCAACACGGTGTTCTACAGTCGCCCGCCGGTGCTGCCGGAAGAGGAAACCCTGTGGGATATCCAGGAGGCCGGGCAGGCACGGCTGGCCGAGGCCGGTTATGCCCAGTACGAAATATCCGCCTATGCCCGTGATGGCCGCCGCGCCCGGCACAATCTCAACTACTGGCAATACGGCGACTTTCTCGGCATCGGCGCCGGTGCCCACGGCAAGCTGAGCCACGCCGATGGCCGCGTCGAACGCTACTGGAAGACCCGCCAGCCCAGGGACTACCTGAATCCAGACAAGGCATTTCGCGCCGGCAACAAGATACTGAAGGCGGACGAGCTGCCCTTCGACTTCCTGATGAACGCCCTGCGCCTGGTCGAGGGAGTACCCACCGCCTGGTACCCCGAGCGCACCGGCCAGCCCGTCGAGGCCATGGCCCCGCTGCTGGACCAGGCCGTCCAGCGCGGCCTGCTGCAACCCTGGCAACAGCAACTGCGCCCCACCGAACAGGGCCGGTTGTTTCTCAACGATCTGCTGGAGATGTTTCTCTGACACAGTTGCCGGGTCGGGCGAAATATCGCTCTCTGCAACGTCATCCTTCACCCCGTCGTCGCGCCGGCGCACGACAACCCGAGATCATCGGCGCCTACCAGCTCGGGGTGTAGCGCCCCGGTCCGCGTTCGGGCGCAACGCCCTACACCTGGGGTGTAGCGCGCCTGCGCTACGCCATGCGGCCCAGCGGTCCACGCTGTCGTCGCGCTGGGGCGCGACAACCCGGGCTCGCGGCCATAGGCAAGTATTCACACCACCAACCTGCCCCGCCTGTACTTGCCGCTCGACGCTCAGCCCCCTACAGTGACTGCTCAGCCATTCCCTTTCGCGACCACGAGGTGCCCATGTCCCCGTTCAGCTTCGCCACCACCGCCCGCATCCTCTGCGAAACCGGCGCCGCCAGCCGTCTGGCGCAACTATGCCGGGAGCGGGATGCGCAGCGGGTAATGCTCGTCACCGACCCCGGTATCACCCAGCTGGGCCTGCTGGACGATATCCTGCCGGGCTTCGCCGAGACCGGCATGAGTGTGGAAGTGTTCGACCAGGTGGTCGCCGATCCGCCGGAAGAGGTAGTGTTCGCCGCCGTGCATCAGGCGCAGGCGATGAATGCGCAGTTGATCATCGGCTTCGGCGGTGGCAGCTCGATGGATGTGGCCAAGCTGGTCGCCCTGCTGGCCCACCCCCATGCCACCCAGAGCCTGACCGAGATCTATGGTGTGGAAAATGCCCGAGGGCAACGGCTGCCGCTGATCCAGGTACCGACCACCGCCGGCACCGGCTCGGAAGTCACCCAGATCGCCATTATCACCACCGGCGCCACCACCAAGACCGGTGTGGTCTCGCCACTGCTGCTGCCGGATCTGGCGGTACTGGACGCGGAACTGACCCTCGGCCTGCCGCCGGCGGTCACCGCCGCCACCGGGATCGATGCCATGGTGCACGCCATCGAGGCCTACACCAGCAAACTGAAGAAGAACCCACTGTCCGACATGCTGGCCCGCGAAGCCCTGCGCCTGCTGGCCGGCAACCTGGACGAGGCGGTGCACAACGGCAGCAACCGCGAGGCACGCCAGGCCATGCTGCTCGGCTCACTGCTGGCCGGCCAGGCGTTTGCCAACGCCCCGGTGGCGGCGGTACATGCGCTGGCCTACCCGCTGGGCGGGCATTTCCATATTCCCCATGGACTGTCCAACGCCCTGGTGCTGCCCAGCGTGATTGCCTTCAACGCACCGGCGGCCGAAGCCCTGTATGCTGAACTGGCACCGCTGCTGGTGCCCGACTGCCCGCCTGGTGACGCCGCCAGCCTGACCGACCAGTTGATCACCGCCCTGGCGCAACTGAGCCCGCGCTGCAACCTGCCCAGCCGCCTGCGCGATGCCGGCGTGCCGGAGGACAGTCTGGAAATGCTGGCCCGGGAGGCGATGCTGCAGCAGCGGTTGCTGGTGAACAATCCAAGGGAAGTGACCGAGGCCGATGCGCTGGCTATCTACCGACAGGCGTATTGATCCACAGCAGGTATCAACCCAGGGCAGCTCGATGGCGACCCCGTCGAGTTCCATCTCGACCAATAGAGTCACCCGCAACACCGCTGGCCGGGATGGAACCCGGCCCTCCACTGACGCCGAGAACCATTGCATGACGACCAAACCCCAGCGCAGCGACTACCCCTACCTGCACCCGATCACCACCCGCTGGCACGACAACGATATCTATGGCCATATCAACAATGTCACCTACTACGCGTTCTTCGACAGCGCGGTGAACAGCTGGCTGATCAACGAGGGCGGGCTGGATATCCATCACGGGGAGAAGGTGGCGTTTGTGGTGAGTTCCGGCTGCGATTATTTTCAGCCGGTGGCCTTCCCCGAGCAGATCGAGATCGGTGTGCGCGTGGCCAGGCTGGGCAGCAGCTCGGTGCACTACGAACTGGCACTGTTCAAGTCCGGGGTGGCCGAGGCCTGTGCGGCCGGGCGCTTCGTGCATGTGTTCGTCGAACGCGCCGGCAACCGCGCCTGCCCGATACCACCGGGGCCGCGCGCGGCGCTGGAACGCCTGCTGGTCAGCGACTGATTATTCGAAGGGCCGCTCATCCCACCAGGGATAGAAGTTCGGCCGATCCTTGCTCGGACGCAGCTTGAATTCCGGGGCGCGCTTTTCCAGGAAGGAACGCACGCCCTCCTTGGCATCCTCCGACTCACCCATGAAGGCAATCGCCCGGGAGTCGACCTTGTGCGCTTCCATCGGGTGATCGGCACCGAGCATGCGCCAGATCATCTGACGGTTGAGCAGCGCCGACATCGGCGCGGTGTTATCGGCAATTTCCCGGGCCAGCGCGTAGGCCGCCGACAGCAGCTCATCCGGCTCGTGGATGCTGCGGACCAGACCGCCCCTGAGTGCTTCCTCGGCACCGAATACGCGACCGGTATAGACCCATTCGGCAGCCTGCATCGGACCGACAAGACGCGGCAGGAACCAGCTAGAGCAGGCCTCCATGGTGATGCCGCGGCGGGCGAAGACGAAGCCGAACTTGGCGTTGGTCGAGGCCAGGCGGATATCCATCGGCAGGGTCATGGTCACCCCGACGCCCACCGCCGCGCCGTTGAACGCGCCGATCACCGGCTTGGTGCATTCGTAGATGCGCAGCGATACGGTACCGCCGCCGTCACGCAGATCGGCGCCTTCCGGCTGGTCGGTACGGGTGTGGCGGTTGAAGGTGTCGCCGCCCTTCTCCAGGTCGGCACCTGCACAGAAAGCGCGCCCGGCACCGGTAACGATGATCACCCGCACATTGTCATCGGCGTCGGCGGCATCGAAGGCGGCGATCAGCTCGCGGCGCATCGGTCCGTTGAAGGCGTTCATCCGCTCGGGGCGGTTGAGGGTCAGGGTGAGGACATTGTCCTGCACCTGGTAGTCGAGGGTTTCGAATTGCATGACGGGCTCCGCAGCAGATTGGTGTTCTGAACAGAAGCCAGTGTAGGAAGCTGGGCCGGTGGCGGCCATTACTCTTGGTGGTTGCTATGGGGGATCATAGGTACGGCGGATAGAGCAGGATTACAGGCAAAAAGAGATAACGTCATTGCGAGCCCGCAGGGCGTGGCAATCCATGGCTCGGTGCCACTGGCCCGCGCTGGATTGCCGCGTCGCTACCGCTCCTCGCAATGACGTTGGGATTACCGTCGTGACTCAATCAACCCGCTCGAACTTCAGGTCCCATACCCCATGCCCCAACCGCTCACCGCGTTTCTCGAACTTGGTGATCGGCCGCTCGTCCGGGCGCGGAATGAAAGTGCCATCGGCAGCCTGGTTGCGGTAACCGGGCGCAGCGCTCATCACTTCCAGCATCTGCTCGGCGTAGTGCTCCCAGTCGGTGGCCATGTGCAGCACACCACCGACCTTCAGCTTGCGCCGTACCAGCTCGGCAAAGGCCGGCTGCACGATGCGCCGTTTGTTGTGCTTCTTCTTGTGCCAGGGGTCGGGGAAGAACAGCAGCAGGCGATCCAGGCTGGCGTCGGGAATCGCCTGATTCAGCACTTCGATGGCGTCGCAGTCGTAGACCCGCACATTCTGCAGCCCGGCATTCAGCACGCCATTGAGCAGCGCGCCGACACCGGGGCGATGTACCTCGATACCGATAAAATCCTGCTCTGGCGCCGCCTGAGCCATTTCCAGCAGGGAATGGCCCATGCCGAAGCCGATCTCCAGGGTACGCGGCGCCTGACGACCAAATACCTGGTCGAGATCCAGCAAGCCATCGGCCAGGGTCAGGCCGAACAGCGGCCAGCCCTTCTCGACGCCACGCTGCTGGCCCTCGGTCATGCGTCCGGCGCGCATCACGAAACTGCGGATGGTACGCCGCGGCTGGCCGTCGCCGTCCTGATGTTGCTCTACCGGGGTATCGTTCACGTCACTCATTGCCGACAAAGGTACCTTCCAGCGGTGAAGAGGCGGCTGCGTACAGGCGGCGCGGCATGCGCCCGGCCAGGTAGGCGCCACGGCCAGCGAGTACCGCATGCTTCATGGCCTCGGCCATCAGCACCGGCTTCTGCGCACCGGCAATCGCGGTATTCATCAGCACCCCGGCACAACCCAGCTCCATGGCGATGGTCGCATCCGAAGCGGTACCGACGCCGGCATCCACCAGCACCGGCACGGTGGCTTCTTCGAGGATGATACGCAGGTTATAGGGGTTGCAGATGCCCAGCCCGGAACCGATCAGACCGGCCAGCGGCATCACCGCCACGCAGCCGATCTCGGCCAGTTGACGGGCAATGATCGGGTCGTCGCTGGTGTACACCATCACATCGAAACCGTCCTTGACCAGCACCTCGGCGGCCTTGATGGTTTCCACCACGTTGGGGAACAGGGTCTTCTGATCGGCCAGCACTTCCAGCTTGACCAGATTGCGCCCGTCCAGCAGCTCGCGGGCCAGACGGCAGGTGCGTACCGCGTCCTCGGCGGTGAAACAGCCGGCGGTATTCGGCAGGATGGTGTAACGATCCGGCGGGATTACATCGAGCAGGTTGGGCTCGCCGGGATTCTGACCGATATTGGTACGGCGGATGGCCACGGTGACGATCTCCGCACCGGAAGCCTCGATCGCTGTCCGGGTCTCTTCCAGATCCTTGTATTTGCCGGTACCCACCAGCAGGCGGGAACGGTAACGCACGCCAGCTATTTCCAGGGCGTCTTGCTGAATATCTGTCATGGTCTTCTCCGCTGGGCCAGGGGAGCTGGCGCCTGTCGCGCTCTAGCCGCCACCGATGGCGTGGACGATTTCGACTCGGTCACCGTCGTTCAGACGTGTGTCGGCATACTGGCTACGCGGCACGATCTCCAGATTCAGCTCGATGGCCAGTCGCTTGCCGGTCAATCCCAGCCGCTCGACCAGATCGGCCACGCTGATGGAGGAATCGAGGGGATGGGCTTCGCCATTCAGTTGGATCTGCATGGAACAACTCGATGAAGGGTGAATCGGGTGCCAATGATAGCCTGAAATGGCCTGTCCTGACCATTGCCTGCGGTGCCCGGGGCAGTGGTCAGACCGAACGCCAAGCCGCCAGGCCGAAGCACACCCAGGCCGCCAGAAAGCTGACTCCACCGATGGGCGTGATGATGCCCAGCTTGCCGATGCCACTGAGAGCCAGGGCGTACAGGCTGCCGGAAAACAGCACTATCCCCAGCACAAACAACCCGCCGGATACCTTGAACAGCATGCTGTCCGGCCAACGCAACAGCAGCAGCGCCACCCCGATCAGCGCGGCGGTATGCCACAGCTGGTACTGCACGCCAGTCTGAAACACCCCCAGCAGATTCTCCGGCAGGCGCCCGCGCAGCGCATGCGCGGCAAAGGCGCCCAGCGCCACACCGGTAAACCCACTCAGCGCCGCCAGCAACAACAGGATTCTGCTCATCACCATCTCTCCAGGGAATTATCCAGTGGTTCCTTTATACTGCGGTAGATTCTATACCACTCCGCAGACAGGCCCGGCATTGAAGACCATCCTGCGCAAAACCGCCAAATGGCTGCTGATACTCCTGCTTGTCAGCCTGCTCCCCGTGATCCTGCTGCGCTGGGTACCGGTGCCCGGCTCGATGCTGATGATCGAGCGCTGGCTGGAGTCACGCAGCAGCGACCAGCCATTCGAGCTGCAACAACGCTGGACGCCCTACCGGGAGCTGCCCGACAACATCAAGATGGCGGTCATTGCCGCCGAAGATCAGCACTTTGCCCAGCATCACGGCTTCGACCTCAAGGCCATCCGCGCGGCCATGCAGCACAACCAGCGCGGCGGCAATCTGCGCGGCGCCAGTACCCTCAGCCAGCAAGTGGCCAAGAACCTGTTCCTGTGGTCGGGCCGCAGCTGGCCGCGCAAGGCGCTGGAAGCCTGGTTCACCCTGGCCATCGAAACCCTGTGGTCCAAGCAGCGCATCCTCGAGGTATACCTGAATATCGTCGAATGGGATGACGGCGTGTTCGGCATCAACGCCGCAGCCCGGCATCACTTTGGCGTGGCACCGGCCGTACTGTCCGACCAGCAGGCGGCACAATTGGCCGCCGTGCTGCCCAACCCCCGCCGCTGGAGCGCCGCCAGCCCACCGCCACATGCGCTGCAACGCAGCCAGTGGATTCGGCAACAGGCCCGGCAGCTCGGTGGTGCGCACTACCTGCGGCAGATGGAAGCCAGGCAGTCCTGGCCGCAGTGGCTGAGCCCGACGAACTGGAAGCAACGACTGAGTGAATGATCGGCGCCCGGTCAATCATCAGCCGTTAACGCATCCAGCCGCTGGGCCAGACTGCCACTGGACAACTCACCAAGACGAACGTCCTCCATGAGCCCTTCGGCATTGAAAAACAGGGTTACCGGCAGGCCCCGGTGAGCAAGCAGGTGTCCCATTTCCATACCCCGATCCAGCAGCACATTGTCCAGCTCCAGCCGATCACGCTGCAGGAAGTTGCGCACCGTATCGGCATCCTCACCCTGGTTGAGAAACACAAAGTGCACCTCCGGGTGCTGCTGCTGAGCCTGCTGCAGCATCGGCATTTCCCGGCGGCAGGGCGGGCACCAACTGGCCCACAGATTGATCACCGTCGGCTTGCCCGCAAAGCCGGGCAGGGACACCGCTTCACCATTGAGCGCGGTCACCGGCAAGGCGGGAAGCGGGCGGTTCGCGCTGGTCGGCAACGCCGCCAACGCTATCACCAACAATACCCCCAGGCTGAGGGCAGACATGCCCTTGACGATGGGCTTGGCTATCGCTGGGCGCCGGTATGCGAGCAGCAGCGTAGAACCCCAGACTGCCGCCAGGCCCCACCAGGCATTCCAGCCCCCATCCCGGATATCCAGCAGGCTCATGGGCTCGGCCAGATAGGCATCGGCATAACTGAGGACAAACCCCAGCCGGGCGCCCACCAGACCCGCCACCAGCACCAGCCAGACCTGCGCCTCAGCCTTCACTCCGGCACGCCTGGCGCCCCGTCCTGCAATCCACAGCGCCAGACAAGCCGCGATCAGCACCAGCAGTGCGTTCAACGGAATGGCGAGCGGCCCCATGGGTATGAATATGTTCATCAGCAGTATCCCCTGTTCTGTCAGCCGCGTCAGGGTAAACCAGCCGGCACCTCTACCGGCCTCTGCATACCAGTAAAGTTGTTCCTGAATGATTCCTTGGCCTGCTCGGACACGCGCCGCCAGCAGCCACTCGACCGTGAGCGCCAAAGCCGCAGCTGCTCGGACTCCTCGAAACGCTCGATCAGGCTGGCCCAGTAACGCGACTCCGGCAGCACCGCCACCGACAACAGCGGCTTGCCAGCACCAGTGCAAACCACCATGCTGACAAGCCGGCATCCACAGGCACTATCAGCACCATGCGCATCCATCTGCTCAGCGACCTGCATAATGAAGTCCGCCCATTTCAACCCTCAGCCTGCGAGGCTGACGTGGTGGTCCTGGCTGGCGATATTGATCTGGGCACCCGTGGCCTGGACTGGGCCAGGCAACAGTTTCCGGGGCCGGTACTCTACATTCCCGGCAACCACGAATACTACGGCGGCCATCTACAACGCACCCTTGCCGAGCTGCGAGCGGCAGCAGACGAGCAGATCCGGGTGCTGGATGGTGATGAGCTGATCATCGGTTCGGTACGCTTTCTCGGCACCACGCTGTGGACCGACTTCAACGCCACCGGCAACGCTCCTCTGGTCAGCGTAGCCGCCCGTCAGGCCGTCCACGATTACCGGTTCATCAAGAGCCGGGACAACCAATTGATCCAGCCCGAAGACACCATCGCCCTGGCCGAGCGCAACCGTCACTGGCTGCAGCACAAGCTGGAACAGCCGTTTACCGGCAAGACGGTGGTCATCAGCCACCACGCGCCGCTGATGCAGTCCCTGCATGGCAACCCCGCCTCGGGCAACCTGCTGGATGCGGCCTTTGCCAATGATTGGATCGAACTGCTCGGCCCGCCGGTCGACCTCTGGCTGCATGGCCACAGCCACCATGCGGTCGACTATCGGTTCCGTGGTACCAGGGTGGTCAGCAACCCCAGGGGTTACCCCCACGAAGACACCGGATTTGACCCGCAACGGGTACTGGAACCCTGACAATCCCGCGCAATCGGTAGCAACCCAAGGTCACCGGTGCCCGGCCAGCCAGTCCCGCAGCTCGCTGGGCAGCAGGCCGGTCCAACGCCGTAGCGAACGGCGGAAGTTGGCCCGGTCATTGAAGTTGAGGTAGTCGGCCACTTCGTCGCTGGTATAGCCACGGCTCTGGTAGAGCTCCAGTGCCACGCTGGAGCGCGCCTGATCCAGTTGCTCCTGAAAATGCGTGCCGTGCTTCTGCAGTTTGCGCTTGAGCGTTGCCGGGCTCATGCCGAAGGACTCCGCCACCCCTTCCAGGCGCAGCGGCTGGCGAATCTGCGCCAGCAGATGGTCATGCAGGCTGTCCAGCAGACTCTGCGCCGCCGGTAATGCGGCGAGCATGGTCAAGCCTTCCTGTTCGGCAACCCGACCGGCAGTCGCCGAGGCGCCCGCCCAGGGCTGGTGCAGGTATTCCCGGGATAGGCACATCTGGTTCAATGGACTGTCGAAACGCAGTTGCTCGCCCAGATGCACCCAGTACTGCTCGATATAGCGCGGCTGCGAATGCATCAGGTGGAATGACCAGGGCAGCCGCTGGCCGGACAACCACTGGCAGACACCCGTCAGCGCCGCCATGCCGGCCTCGATCAGAAACATGCCTTGCCCGCTGACGCCGAAGCTGTCACCCCAGTCCAGCCACACATGCTGCTCGTCCACCCGTAAGCGCAGGCGCAGCAAGGGCCACAGCAGCGGCTGCAAACGCACCAGCCGCTCCAATGCCTCCAGCAGGTTGGTGGCATGGCGCAGGGCATGGCTGGCTGCGCCGTAGTGACCGGGCAGCCACTGCTGACCAAGCAGGAAACTGGTGTCATCGGCTTGCATCTGCTGCTGTACATTGGTGATCAGGCGCAGAAACTGCAGTGGGCTGATCAACCGATTACCGGCAAGAATGTCCTCATGGAACAGCCCGGTACCCTGCAGCAGCCGGTGTACATTGACTCCCCGGCCGAGGGCCAGATCAATCAGACTGGCAGGCTGATAGTGCGCCGGAATGAAGCGCGTATCGCACTCCAGCCACCCCGCTGCCCGCTCGCTCCTATCCATACTGCACCGTCAGATGCTGCTTGGCCCGGGCCATGGCGATATTCAGCCGTTGCAGCAGGGTTTCGGTGTCCTCGTCGCGGGCCATCAACGCCACCACCGTGACGGACAGCTCGATACGCTCACCCTGACGGCTGCTCTTGTAGGCCAGGCTGCGCACCGCCAGGCTCATTTCCCCGGCCAGCAGTTGCGCCTGACGCTCTCCGGTATGCGGCAGGATCACCGCGAATCGATCCCCGGCCAGGCGACACAACAGGTCATGCTGGCGCAGGTTGAGCAGCAGCAGTTGGGTCAACACCTGCAGCAAACGATCCCCTTCGGCGTAGCCATACTCCCTGTTTATCCTGGAGAAGGCATCCAGATCCAGCATGATGACCGACAATGGCTGCCGCGCATCATTCGCCTCGCCCAACGCCAACTGCAATTGCGCCCGCAGATAGTTGGCATCCCCCAGTGGTGTCAGTTTGTCGAACTGACGGTGTTCACGGAACAGCCGCTCCCGGTTGCGCATCTGCTCATTGATCGCCAATTGTTCGCGGTGCCAGTGAAAAATACCCAAGGTCAGCAGGATAAAACCAACCGGCATGGGTCCGGATTCCAGCCAGCCGTCCCAGTTGACCGCGGCAGGCAGGGCGATGAATTCGTCTACGGTATCCATGAACAGACTGAAAAACAGACAACCCAGCCCCGTGAACAACAGATCGGTCACATAGCCAGCCGGTCGGCTCTTGAGCAGCAGCCCGATCCACACCAGTATCAGTACTGCCGAGCCGCCCTCCCCGGCCACATCCAGCCAGTCCCAGGCCGAGACCGGTTTGATCTCGCCCGACAAGAGGTGCAGCATCAGCCCGAGATTGGCGGCGATCAGCAGTGCCGTCAGCTTTATGCGATGGGTGGCGAGCATGAATGTCATGATGGTTCTCCGTTCATGCCCGCCAGCTAAGCAGTTCCATGTGACAATGCCGTTGCACCGACTGGGGTCATATCAGCTCAGCGAGCAGTGCCCATGCATGCCACTTTCTCGGCCATCTTCTGCTGCTTCCTCCTCATTGCGCGTCTTCCTGGCGGATGACGGCTGAAGGAAGGCCGAACAGAAGGGTCAAATCAGCTCAAGAACAGCTATTTACCTCTTATATCCCGCCTTTTTGTGGCTGTTGACGACAACATGGTCACATAACTGACATCTACCCCACCTAACTTGCCTCCCCATAAAGCCCGCACGGGCCGCTTTTCCAGGGGAGGATCAATCCATGTCCGCAGTACATTCCACCATCCGCCACGGCGGATTCCGCCTCAGCGCTCTGGCGCTGGCCATTGCTGTCAGTACGCCGCTGTACGTCCAGGCGCAACAACCGGAAGTGGTCGATGTGATCGGCCAGGCGGCGCAGCTGGAGCAGGCGCTGGACGACCAGCGCCGCGCCAATACCATCAAGAGCGTGGTGCACGCCGATGCCATCGGCCAGTTGCCGGACGACAATGCCGCTGAGGCACTGCAGCGTATTCCCGGCCTGTCGGTCGAGCGCGACCAGGGTGAAGGCCGCTTCGTGCGGGTACGCGGTCTGGGTTCGGATCTTAACAGCGTGACCATCAACGGCACCCTGGTACCGGCACCGGAGAGTGACCGCCGGGCCGTCGCCATGGATGTGCTACCCAGCGAGCTGGTGCAGTCGCTATCGGTGGTCAAGACGCTGACGCCGGACATGGATGCCAACTCGCTGGGTGGCACCATCGAGGTGGAAAGCCTGTCGGCCTTCGACCATGACGGCCTGTTCTACAGCCTGAGTGCCGAGGGCAGCCATGACGAGAACACTGGCAAAAACAGTCCCAAGCTGTCCGGCGCCTTCAGCAACCGCTTCAGTATCGGTGACGGTGTGGACAACTTCGGCATCGCTGCGGCCCTGAGCTGGCAGGAGCGCAAGTTCGGCTCGGACAACGTGGAAACCGGCGGTGCCTGGGATTTCGATGACGGCGCCCGGCTGGAAGAACTGGAGCAGCGCCGCTACGACATCACCCGCGAGCGTACCGGCCTGGGCCTGAATCTGGATTACCGCCCGGACGAGCACAGCGAGGTCTGGTTCCGCAGCCTCTACAGCCGTTACAAGGACGATGAGGTGCGCCAGGGCCTGGTAACCGAGTTCGCCGACCCGCAACTGCCCGGCGAGCAGGGTGATGCCGAGGTCAGCCGCGAACTCAAGGCCCGCGAGGAGACCCAGGAGGTCCAGAGCTTCGTGTTCGGCGGCAAGCGCCAGCTCGGCGACTGGGGCATCAGCGCCCAGGCCGGCTACAGCAAGGCCGGCGAAGACAGCCCCGGAGGCATCGGCAATGCCGCCTTCGAAGGCAATGATGATTTCAGCAATATCGGCTACGACAGCACGCGCAAGCCGCGGCTGCGCGCCGGGCAGGATTATTACGACCCGAACAACTTCACCCTGACCGAGGTGGAATGGGAAAAGCAGCGCACCACCGATACCGAGAAGAACATCAAGCTCGACCTGACCCGCGACTTTCAGTTGAGCGGTCTGCCCTCGCAGTTGGCCTTTGGCGGCAAGCTCAGCCGCCGGGAAAAGGACAACGACCTCGACGTCTGGGTCTATGAGGACTTCGATGAGCTGGGTTTCAGCGACGATCAACTGAATCTGTCGCGCTTCAGCCGTGGCACCGCCGACTACGGCCTGGGCCGCTTCGGGCCGCGTATTTCCGATCGCGCAGTGAAAGATCTGATCAGCGCCCTGGATCGGGCCGACTTCTACGATGAGGAAGAGTCGCGCATCAACGACTTCACCATCGAGGAGGACATCAATGCCGCCTATGTGATGAATACCCTGGATATCGACGACCTGCGCATCATCGCCGGCCTGCGTTACGAAGGCACACGCATG
>Ga0172382_10005588_pt1 | contig 18704 bp, 13 predicted proteins | sample Leawel138RmetaG_FD_122245 | JGI IMG/M metagenome (GOLD analysis project Ga0172382, IMG submission 122245) | Leachate microbial communities from a municipal landfill in Southern Ontario, Canada - Leachate well 138R metaG | ecosystem: Engineered > Solid waste > Landfill > Unclassified | place...
ATATCTTTTGGTGGATCATTTTTTGTGATTACCAGATGTTGAGTTTAACGCATATTCCCATTCAGCGATTTAATTTTGTGGTAAACGTTCAAGTTCCACCTGATTCGTTTCTCAATAGATGAATTCCAGACAATTTACCAAAATAATTTATCGCGGAAAACATATTCCTTTACGGTGTGAGTCCCTTTCCGGATCTGGTCTGTTGCAACCCATGTAGAAATGATTAATGGTCTGGATTGACTGGCATCTTTAACGCCCACAGGTGGGTTGTTTTGACTTATAAGAAAAGACAACCAATTAGCCCTAAATTCAGTCAATCCTTATACAGCGTATAATCTACCTCATGGCAAAAACAGTCAACGGACGAGAGCGGATATGGCAGATACAGGAGTTAGTCGGCAGCGGTGACGCTGGCGAAGTTTTGCGCGTGGTTTCGCAGAGCGGCAATCTGCAGGGCGTGATGAAGCGGCCACTACAAACTGTTTCGGGTGGTACCATCGTGCGCCAGGCTGGCCAGATCGAGACCGAAGGCAAAATTTTAGCAGCCCTGGATGGGGTGGATTTCTCAAAGAATGGGCTGACCATCCACACCCCCCGTTTGCTCGATCAAAGCATCGCAGGCACCTCGCGCACGGTGAATTTATTTATTGTCAGCGAGGAAATCCCAGGCAAATCCATCTCAGCGCTGCTGGCAGACCGTATCAGCACTGGTCAGGTGATACCTCAAGACGTTGTCTTAAAAGTGCTTTCGAGCCTTTTGATCCTGCTTGATAAAGTTCATTCAAAAGGTGTCGTTTGGAACGACGTCAAGATGGAGCATATCTATTGGGAGGCGAGAACCAAAACCATGAGCTTCATTGACTGGGGCAACGGGCTATTCTTGCAGCCGCAGGCGGAGCTCGAAAAAAGCCCCATCTGGCAGGATTACACTCAATTGATTGAAGAAGGTTTCAACCTGCTTAACCAGACCTCACCACACCTGATTTATGATTTAGGTTGGCCGCTGCATGCTTCTGAATTCAAACCCGAAGATATCCCACAGCTCAGGCTGCGGGTCGAATATCTGGAAAGCTATTTGACCATGCGGGCAATTGAATACGAACTGCTCTTCGAGCGCTTCACCAGTTCTATGCCCAATCTGGAAGCCCTCGACCAGGCCCTGGATTTAAACCAAAAGTTGAATCAATTTGGCATAGGGACTGATCTGACGCGTCTGTTTGCAGCTGCCGAGGAATTGCTTTTCAGGCTGCTAGCGGAAAACGGCTTCGAAAAGATCGAAAAACTGGTAAATTTGCTCGAAACCGCCCTTGAAGAAGCCATCACTCCTCAATGGCGGCTGGCGATCTTCCTACTTAAACTCAAAGAGGACATCCCCTTAAATGGGCTTACGGACCTGCTCAAAAAAGTTTTTGCTTCTGATTGGACTGAAGCTGTCTGGCAGGCGAGGACGCTGATAGAAGCAGGTCATGCATCAAAAGAGCTGGGATCGGCCATTTATGCGATGCGCAGCCAATATCTAAATTCGAGCACTCTGCCCACGATTTATCATGATATGCACGCGCTGATAACGCTTTTAGATGAGCAGCTGCAGATTCTAAATGGCAAGGCTGCTGCCACAACTAACTTCACGCAACAACTAAGTTTACTTAAAGAGAAGCTGCAATCCGTGTTTTCCAGGTGGCCGCAACTGGCACCAGACGAGATGCTTGGTAACCAACTCTTCGACCTGCGCCAGATCATCAGCAAGGCGAATAGTATGCGGCTGAGACTGCCCCAGGGGCTCTCAGAGCGGCTCCAAAACGCGCTTACAATCGCGCGGGATCTGTATCACAGTTGGACTGCCCTCGATTTTTACGGCGCTCTGACCGCTCTTAAAAAACTCTATACTACCGAGCCAACGCTCGATTATCTGCTGCCATTGGCAGCATCTCTTGAAAAAGTGAAGGCAAATATCGAAGATTTTAAGTCCGGACCCGCTCCTGAGCAATCTGTAAACGCTTTCGCTTCAGAACTACTAACACGTGTAGACGATCTCTCCAGCCATCTCGGCAAACCCGCATGGTGGGAGCATTTTGCCCACGCGCTGCGAGCGATGAGTCAGGCAGTCAATCTTGAAGACTTACAAGACCTGGCCCGGCAAAATAATTGGCCGACCGACTGGGTCTACCAACGGGGGTTAAAGCTGAATCTGCCATACGATAAGTTCGCTCAGTCAGTTTTGGATGAGACTCAAAAAGAAGCTTTGCGGGCTTTCCACCTCCAAATCCGAAATTCTTACTCCAGCGCGGAACAGCTGGTGAGTTTACGCCGACTTTTACCAGCCTGGTACGGCTCTTATAAGGAACTTGACGAGGAATTCCACTTCATTTTTTCCACTATTCCCAGGGAAACAAACCGGCTTACCGCACAAAACTTCCCTCCTCAAGACGTCAACGCGGTCAGCCAGGCCCTGGAAATTCTGGACCAGACCAGAAAATGGCAATCAGCCGCACAAGTCGGCGACTGGTACCTGCTGAAAACTATGGCAGAAAGTTTTGACTCCACCTGGGCGCTGCTGGATAACCTGCAGAGTGCTTCCGAATTGTGGCTGGGCGAGGTTCTGCCTGCCCTGACTGATATTAAACAACCTAATTGGAAGTCAACGGGCTACAAAAAACTGCTTCAACCTAAACTGCCTGCGCTAACCCAAACACAAGGTCATCTCTATACTTTTATTTGCGAGTGGCAGAAGATCGAGTTCCAGGGTCTCTATCCCCAGTTGCTCAGCGAGCTGGTCTACCAGAGCGACGCAAGTCAGAAATCCTTTTTCAAGGCCTGGCAGCAATTGTCCCGCTCGGAATCAGGCGCACTGGCATGGCTGACACAAAATCAACAGAGCATCTTTAGCGAGATCAATCAAACGCTTCTCACGCTGTACCGCTCACTGCGAGATATGCAGCGTAACTTTGAGGTCATCAATCAACCTGAGATGGCACGGACACGCCTGGCAAGGAATGCTGCCGGCGACCTGATGTTCTTACTGATCAAAACGGATGAAACCGTCAAGCCTACCAAAAAAACCAGTTCGGTTTTTAAACGCTGGCAGCGCCAATATCTGAACTTGCTCTCCTCGACTGACAGCGCCAAAATCCGCCAGGGGATACAAGAAGTCGAGGGCATTCACCCACTCTTACCATGGTTTGATGAGCTGGTGAGACGTGATGCCGGTTACTTTGAACCAGGCGACGCGTATCAATGGTAAAATAGCGGGACTTAACGGAAAATAACATGCAGCAGAGGATACTTGATTCGAATAGCGGCTTCTATTTAGCAGAGCCGCTGGATACATGGCTGACGGCTGGTCAGCACGATTTTGCGATTCCAGAGGCTGGCGGTTCCAGCGCCCGGGTCTTTCTATATAAACACGCATCAGGCAAAACCCCCTACAGCCGCGACCCGGCTTTTAAAGTCATGCGGCATGACAAAATCTCTTACGCTAAGCCACTGTTTGTTGAGGAATATAACATTCTGGCAAATTTACGCGGCATCCAGAACCTCACGCCCATGCTGCAAGCCGGCTTCTTAAAACCGGAACCAAATACGCTCTGGCCTGTTGAAATCGCTCCTCTAACCAAACAAATGGAGAAACAAGGTCAGGGAGTGAATATCAAAGGGGAATTGGCCTTGTTTGAAGTGGACGAGATTGAAGATGTTTTGGCCCAATTTGAAGAAAGGATCCAGGATGGCTGGCTACCCTTCCTGATCCTCGAAAGGCGCTGGGAGGATAATCTCTACCTGCTCTGTGATGCTGGCTATACCCGTGGGAATTTTGTCCGGAACCTGAGCATGAAACAGGTCCTGGATATTTCTGTCCAGATCTGCAGCATCCTCGAGGAAGCCCACAGCCGCGGAGCCAGTTTTCTTGACCATAAATTGCTGCACTACTATTGGAACGATATCCGTCAAAAAGTAGTCATTATCGACTGGAATATCGGTCGTTGGCAGCCCAATAATTTCTCGCCCGAAGTCCAGCAATCTGATATGATCCAGCTCAGTTCCCGCGCCCTTCACCACATTTTTACCGGGCGGCAGGCGCCCGGATCGGTCGCGGTCGGGCCCAACCGACCAGAGGACATCGCCAATTCTCCCCAGCATTTTAAGGCTACTTATTCGTTCGATGTTCAAAATCGTTTGAATGACCAGGAAATTAAATTCCTTGAAAACGCACTGGATGGAAATTTTAAGACCCCAACGGAGATGAAGGCTGCCCTGAAGGTGCTGCAGAGCATACGTCAATAGCCCTGCTTCCCTTTTGAAAGGACCAAAAGAATGATCAGTTCATTAATTGAACAGGCAAGAATTGTGCTATCCAGCAAAGATCCCAGCGACGAGCAGCTCAGACAGGCTGAAACGGGTCTGTCCACCTACCTGGAAGCGCTGGCGACCAATCGCATCGCTGACGATGTCAGCCTGGATGACCTCGAAGAAGCACACCGCCTCTTACGTGAATTGCGACGCGTTATCAGCCGGCGTGCTGCCGGACAGGCTGTTACAGCCCCACAACCTAACGAGATGTTCCCTTCTACCACCCCAGAACCCTTCGAAGACTCTCAACCAGAGTCTCCGGTTTTCAGCCAACCCTCCGCGGAAGGCACAGGTATCCCTGCCGAGGAGCTCGACACGTCACCGGGACCTGTTTTAGGCGACCTCTCTGCAACTCAACCAGCAATCACGCGCACAAATCTCGGGATGGACGACCTGGGCGGGATCGACAGCGACCCACTGAAACGTTTTTTCCAATCCACGCATGATCCCGAAGCGGAAAAATTAATGGATGAGGCAGAAGAAGCTTTTTACAAGGGTAATTATCAGGCGGCAATCCCTCTTTACGAAAAAGTGATCCAGATGGAGCCAGGCTGGACGCGCGCCCAGGAACATCACAGCGAAGCTGAGGAGTACCTGCGTTCAGGCAATATCCCCTCGGTGGCGCTACCACCAGAAGCTGGTAAGGCTTACGGTAAGGCACAGAGCGCCGCTCGCGTCTTTCGCTACCAGGTTGCCCTCAATTATCTCGATGAAGCTTTTGATCATCTCGAAGATGCCGGTATCAAACGCTGGCGCGAGGGCGAAGAGCTGAGACACGACCTCGAAAACCAGATGCAGGCCTACGATGTTTACCGAGAAGGGCTCAACCTGCTGACGCAGGGAGATCTTGTAGCCGCTCTGGGCAAGATCCAGACTGCCGCGAGCGCCGTGGCCATTCCGGAGTACATCGATAAAGCAGCCGAAATCCGTGAAGATATCGCCATGTTAAATGAGGTCAGCGATTTGGTCAGCCTGAGCGGAAAAATCCCGCCATCCAAGCTGGCCGACGCAAAAAGCAAACTGGAAAAGATTCGCGTCAAATATGGTGAGATCCCCCAATTGGGCAGGCTTCGCAACCGGCTTGATCTACTAATCCCTGCCACCATCCAGTCGTTGCTCGATAATACCCAGCGTTTCAAAGAAGAAGCCACCAACGCGCCCACGGTTGCTCTGGCACGAAAGAAGATCGACGGAGCACGCGAAAATCTCGACTTTTTGAGGCAGCTGGACGCGTATGACTCGCAGAGCCTCTCACTTGAAAACGAAATCAGCGCGCTTGAGACCGAAATCAGCACAAACGAAGACGCAATTCAGCGGTCGGAAGACGCGCTCGAGAGCGGCAATAAATACTTCGCGCTTGACGCGCTCAGGATCAGCTCGAAGGCTCGCAAGCGCTTCCCCCAGGACCCCAGGGTTCTGGAGCTGAAACGCGGTTTCCTGCCGACTTATCTGGTCACCGCGATTGCTGTTGTTGTGGTCTTGGTCCTGGTTATTATGGGAGTCAGCCTGGCAGCCAGACAAATTTCAGATTCGGCCTATGAGCGCAACCTGGCCCGGACACCCACGGTCACAATGACACCCACCGTGACGCTCACACCCACCGCCACATTAACCCCCACGATTACCCCAACACCCACGCCCGATTATTCCCCCACACCCACCACCACGGTAACCCCCACACCGGTGGTGTTTGTCAGGGCGGTACGGGATATTTGGGTGAGAACGGGTTGTTACGGAAGCTTCAGTTCACCCGGACGAATTCGGGAGGGCATGACCGTCGAGCTGGTTTCCATGCCAGAAAGACGCTTTGATGAATTCAATCGGGAGTGCGTGCTAATTGAATATTCTTCCGGTGATTATGCGATCATCGGATATGTGCTGATAGAGGATATTACGCCCGTCAATGAGTAGGCAACTAAAACGCCACGAAAAAAATACGCGTTACCAGGAAACTCTGGATTGGATCTATAGTTGGGTCGACTTCAGCATGAAACGGCATGTGGATGATAAACACCGTTTCTTTAAGCTGGACCGGATGAATCAATTAATGGAGCTGTTGGGAACTCCTCACCAATATTATCCCTGCGTTCACGTCGCTGGTACCAAAGGAAAGGGCTCAACTGCTTCGCTGATAGCTTCCGTGCTGCAGGCGAGCGGGTATAAAGTCGGGCTATATACTTCTCCGCACTTAGAAGATTTTCGCGAACGAATAGCCATTAATGGCGAAATGATCAGCGAGCAAAACGTTATTGACCTGGCTGACCAAATGAGACCATTAACGGAGAAAGTGCCTGAAACTACTACCTTTGAATTAACCACCGCGATGGCTTTCCTTTACTTCGCACAGCAAGAAATCGATGTTGCCGTGCTCGAAGTTGGCCTCGGAGGTCGCCTGGACGCAACCAATGTTATCACCCCTGTTGTATCAGTAATCACGTCGATTTCTTATGACCACACTTCCGTGCTCGGTAACACCCTGACGGAAATCGCGGCAGAGAAAGGCGGCATCATCAAGCCAGGTCGCCCGGTGGTCATCAGCCCGCAGCAGAGCGAAGCCCGCGAAACTCTTGTAAAAATCGCTTCAGAACGGGGTTCACTGCTTGTTGAGGCCCAGCAGGAGTACGCCGTCGACCCAATTGGGCACACCCTGAAGAGGCAGACCTTTCAAATTGCGTCTCGCCATCAGGTTATAAAGAGCAAAAATATCAGCACAAATACGAAACTGAGATTGTCAATCCCTTTGCTCGGTGCTCATCAGATAGAAAACGCCGTCACTGCTGTGGCAGCCCTGGACTTATTGCGCCTGAACGGTTTCCACATCACCCGCAGATCCATCCAGGCAGGTTTCGAGAAAGTGCATTGGCCTGCCAGATTCGAGATACTGCGCGAAATTCCTCCGATAGTGATCGATTCTGCTCATAACGGTGATTCAATACGGCGCCTGGTGAGTGCGATCGATGAATATTTTCCAGATTGGCCCTTTGTGCTGGTTTTTGGAGCCTCCATTGACAAGTCAATGGCTGATATGCTCACTGCGATTCTGCCAAGAGTTGAACAGATCATCACCACCCAATCTATCCATCCGCGGGCAGCCGACCCAGAGCAGCTGAAAGCAATCGTTGAAAATTACAATGTTCCAGCGACCGCGATCAGTCCCGCTGAAGAAGCGCTATCCCAGGCACTCTATCTGGCTGGTGAATCTAAGGGTATACTCGTCACAGGCTCGATTTTTATTGCTGCTGCAGCAAAAGTTATTTGGTCACATTTACAGAACTGAAGGATCTAAGTGCTTAACAGAAAATATTTTTCAGACGATTACGATGAAGAATTCTCAGACGATAACGATCGTCTGCTATCTACCACCATGTTGGTGAAAAACCGGACATCGGATAAAGAAATTCATTTTTCCGCCCCGGTGGTGGTTTTATACAATGAACCTCTACTCCCGTTAGCGGTCACCCGCCTTTATACAGACGAGGATGTCAGCGATGCTGAACTTGTCTACGAAGCGGTCGACAATCGTACGAGCGTTATTGCCTGTTATCCTCTTTACGAAAATATCACAGAGCCGAAAAAAGATGAAGTTTGGGAGATTGGACTTGAGGTGGCTTTCGGTTTAGAAATGGACTTTTCACGGCCAACGCCCGACTATTCACAAGACATCTTCGCCGAAGCACGACGACGGGTGCGTATCCTGAAGATTTACAAGAAACAAAACCAATACGTTGCTGATGTCGAAGTAGTCAACGTTCCTGCCAGGCGTACCAACGAGGTTAAAAGCGAGATCCGTTCTGCCAAAGCCAGTTTGGCTCGCTACGCCTCCATGCCCTCACCGCTGAATCGCAAATCGCTTGCTATCGCCGACGAAATCAACCATGCCGGAAAACTGGCTGATTTCATTGGCATCAATGTGTCAATCACCCCGCGAGATCGCCTCGATTTACTCCAGGAGGTCAATGACCTCGCTCGCTTGAAAATGGCGCACGCCAAGTTGATCGCCCAGACCCGTATGCTCGAAATGGATTTGCAGGTCATCAGCAGTATTCACGAAGATTTCGATAAGAACCAACGCGAGTCCGTGCTGCGCGAGCACATCAGCCGTCTGCAGATGGAGCTGAACCAGGGCAAGTCAAGTGACCCTGATATTCACAAGATTGAGATGCAGCTGGAAGCCTCCAGGCTACCCCAGGAAGTTCAGGAGACCGCGGTCAAAGAACTCGACCGTCTGCGCTCTTCTCCGCCGCTTTCCCCTGAGAATGGGATGATCTCCAATTACCTGCACTACCTGCTTGACCTTCCCTGGACGCAAGCCAGTGAAGACGACCTCGATGTGCGTAAGGCCAGGCAAATTCTGGACAAAAATCATTATGGTTTGAAGAAAGCCAAAGACCGCATCATCGAATTTCTGGCAGTTCAAAGCCTGCGGCCAAAAAAGAACAGTCTCCCGATCCTTTGTTTTGTCGGTCCTCCCGGTACAGGAAAGACTTCGCTCGGTCAGTCTATCGCCACGGCCATGAACCGGAAATTTGTACGCATGTCCCTGGGCGGCGTTCATGATGAGGCAGAAATTCGCGGTCACCGCCGTACTTATATTGGCGCTCTGCCAGGGCGGATCCTCCAGACCATGATAAAGGCGAAAGTGATCAATCCGCTTTTCATGCTGGACGAAATTGATAAGCTCAATGCCGATTTTCACGGTGATCCCTCGGCAGCGCTACTCGAGGTGCTTGACCCCGAACAGAACCACGCCTTCTCGGATCACTATCTTGAAGTTCCTTATGATCTCTCGAAGGTTTTCTTCATCACGACAGCAAACACAGTCAGCAGCATCCCGCCGGCCCTGCTTGACCGCATGGAACTTATTGAATTTCCCGGCTATATCGAGGAAGACAAAATCATCATTTCCCGGCAATTCCTGATCCCGGAACAAATGCTCGAAAACGGATTGGATGAGGACCCCATCGAATTTACTGACGAATCTCTACGCCTGATCATCGGTAGTTACACCTACGAGGCCGGAGTCCGAAACCTGGAACGGCAAATTGGAGCTGTGCTGCGAAAAATTGCAACCATAAAATCGGAGGGCGGAGAATATCCCACGAAAGTCACCTCCGAGTTGGTCAGTGACCTGCTCGGTCCGGTAGAATTCTTCCCCATGGCCGCGGAAGCCAAAGATGAAATTGGCGTTGCTACTGCCCTGGCCTGGACAGAAAATGGGGGCGAGATTATGCCCATCGAAGTCCTGGTGGTGGCGGGAAAGGGCAATCTGCAAATAACCGGTCAGATCGGCGAGGTCATGCAGGAATCAGCCCAGGCGGCCTTAAGTTACCTGAAATCCCGTCAAAAAGTTTTTGAGATTCCGGACGATTTCTTCGAGGATACAGACATTCACATTCACGTCCCCGAGGGCGCGATCCCCAAAGACGGTCCAAGCGCCGGTATCACGCTCTCAACAGCGTTGATCTCTGCCGCCTTGGGCGTTCCAGTCAGGCACGAAGTGGCCATGACTGGTGAAATTACCCTGCGCGGCAGGGTGCTGCAGATTGGCGGTGTCAGAGAGAAAGTACTGGCCGCCCACCGCTCAGGACTCAAAACAGTGATCTTACCTGTCAAGAACGAAAAAGACCTGATAGATATCCCTGAGGCGGTATTGAAAGAGCTCAAGATTGTCTTTGTCGATCACATGGATCAGGTTTTGGAGACTTCAATTGTGGGAGAGTTGAAATACGCCAATGGTCTCCATCCTGTGCCGCGTAAGCCCGAACGCAGGCCTGCGAAAAAAGAATCCCGCGCCAATTCGCAGCAGAACAAAGAGTAACTGCGCGGACCCCAAAGGCTCAATGACCGGCCTAGCTGTACAAGAATAATGCAATGTGACAAATATTTAAAAGAAAAAAAGCCGAAATTTCGGCTTTTTTTGTAACCTGCAGCTATTCTTCTTCTTTGGGTTGAAGTGCCTGAATACCGTTTTCTACCTGGTTTAATACCCGTTTGAGCTCCCGTTCCAATCCGCGCAGGGTCTCAGCCACATAACGATCAGCATCGTGCTGAGTCCGTCCGGCTTCCACTTGTGCTTGCCGGGTAATATCTTCAGCCTTGGTCTGCGCTGATAGATAAATGTCGGATTTCTCCACCATCCGTTCGCTTTTTTCACGAGCAATAGAGACCGTGCGGTTGGCTTCTTCCTGTGCCTGGGCCAGTATGCGGTCTTTTTGAGCGATGATTTGCTGCGCCTTTTTAATTTCTTCGGGGATAGAAATTCTCATTTGATCAATAATATTCATGAACGCGTTCTCATCCACGACCACACTACGGGATAAAGGGATGGGTTTGCTGTTGTTGAACAGCTCTTCCAGTCGATCAACAAGATGCAAAATGTCCATATAATCCTCCGAAAACTTCCTGATTGAATTTAGTGTATCACCATTTTCAGTGCCTATCTGTCTGTTTCTAATCTGACCAACAGATCAGCATCTGTGGAATCCCGCCTGGCTTCCCGCAGCGTAGCGTTCCTTGAGGGCTTTATTGACGTTAGGAGGAACCATGCTGGAGACATCTCCACCCAATGAAGCGATTTCTCTTACTGTTGAGGATGAAAGGAAAGTGTTCTCCTCTCCGGTGATCAGCGCGATGGTGTCGATTTCCTTGTCAAGCCTCCTGTTGGCCAGCGCAATTCGAAACTCGTATTCGAAATCCGAAAAAACCCTCAGCCCCCTGACGATCGCCTGCGCGCCAATCTTTTTCGCGTAGGCCACCGTCATTCCAGAGTACCCTACCACTTCGATTCCCTCAAGCCCGGCAACTGCCTGTCTGGTTAACTCGATCCGAACCTCTGGTTCAAAAAGCAAAGACTTTGACGGTTTATCGTAAACAGCAACAACAACCAGGTCAAACAGTTTTGCTGCCCGCCTGGCAATATCCAGGTGTCCGTAATGAAAGGGATCAAAAGTTCCGGGGAATATCACTTTTCTCATGATCAGCTTACATCTCCTGCGCCGTTTGTTTGAGGCCAAAAGGCTGCAACGGCCTCCTTTAAACCCTGGTTAATTTCTTTGTCCAGTTCCGGGTCGTCATCCAAGAGCCTGCCGGCAAGCTCGCGGGTTTCTTTGATCAGGCTCAGGTCTGCCAAATTAGCCATTTTCAGATCAACCGCTCCTGCCTGGCGGGTGCCTAAAAAGTCGCCAGGTCCGCGCTCTTTCAGATCGACCTCAGCCAGCTTGAAGCCGTCGTTGGTCTCCGTCATGACCTGTAGGCGGTGGTTTTCAACCGCGCTGTCATTATCAGGGATCAGGAAACAGTAGGCTTGTGCGTCTCCACGACCAACCCGTCCTCTAAACTGGTGAAGCTGAGAGAGTCCAAAATGATTTGCGCCTTCAATCACCATAATGGTCGCGTTCGGAATATCAACACCGACCTCAACAACTGATGTCGAGACCAGAACGTCATATTCTTTGGCTCTGAAAGCCAGCATCATGGCGTCCTTCTCAGACGGTCTCATCCGTCCATGGACCAGACCAACCTTCAAATCGGGAAAAACATCTTCCTGCAGCCTGACCTGTTCGTCAACGGCAGCCTTAATCTCATCATTCTCGCCGGCTTCAACCAATGGATAGATTATGAAGGCCTGGTACCCGTTTTCCACCTGGCTACGGATATTTTGATAGATGCGTTCTCGTTCTGTTGGGTACGCAATCATGGTGGTGACCGGCAATCTACCCGCCGGCATTTCGTCCATGATGCTCACATCCAAATCGCCGAAAATCGTGAACTGCAGTGAGCGTGGGATCGGTGTGGCCGTCATAACCAGCAGATGCGGGTTGTCACCTTTATTACGCAGGGCTGCTCGCTGAGCGACGCCAAAGCGGTGCTGCTCATCGACCACCACCATCTGAAGGTTCTGGAAGGTGACCGGATCTTCTATTAATGCGTGCGTGCCAATCAGCAGCTTGACATAACCTGACACCAAACCCTCAAATATCTCCATACGGTCCGCCTGGCCAGTGTCACCGGTCAACAGGCGCACCTGCCCTTCTTCCAGAAAAGCCGGATGGTCATCTTTACTTTTTGTCAAAAGATTCCTGATGGTTTGATAATGTTGTTCCGCCAAAATGCCGGTCGGAGCCATCAGCGCCGCCTGAGCTCCCGACTCGATCACCATCGCCATTCCAATGACTGCGACAATCGTCTTACCCGAGCCCACATCACCCTGCAGCAGGCGGTTCATTGGGTGAGCTTTGGCAAGGTCAGAACGGATTTCTGCCAGCGATCTTTTTTGCGCAGCGGTCAACTCATACGGCAGCGCCTCGATTCTTTCAGCCAGCCATTCATCAGTCACCTGGTATGGATGCCCCACCAGTTGCTGCCACTGTTTCTTCTGCTGCAAGACGCCAACCTGAAGCAGGAAAAGCTCATCAAAGGCAAACCGACGCTGAGCTGCCTCAAGGTCCTCCATTGACTTGGGAAAATGAATTTGCAGCAGCGCTTCCGCGGTTTTATACAAACGCGTTTTTTCTCGCAAGTGCTCGGGCAGAAAGTCATAGACCCTGGGAGCCCAATAGCGAACAGTGTTGAATTGGGTTCGGCGCAGCCAGCGCTGCGTGATCTTGGCAGTCAGAGGATAAACCGGCACGATGCGGTTGGTATGCAGCTGCTGTTTGTCAATCGGTTCGTAATCCGGATACCAGATCACCGGTCGGCCCAGATAAGTGTCAATTTTTCCCGAAACCGAAATAAACAAGTCTTTTTTAAGGTAACGCACGTGCCAATCCTGGTTCATCCAGAGCAGACGCAGCGAACCGGTGGTATCTGAGACTACCGCTTCTACCAGCAGTTTGCCTTTTTTGGTCCTGAAGATGTCCACGCTGACTACCCTGGCGAGAATGGTAACTTCTTCGCCGTAGTTGAGCTGGTTGATGGTTTTAAGCCTGGAATAATCGTCGTATCTGCGTGGGAATAAATAGAGCAGATCTTTGATTTTATCTATTCCCAGTTTCACCAGGTGAGCAGCCTGCTTTTCGCCAACCCCCCGAATAACGCTGACCGGTGCTTCCAACCCATGGGCTTCATCGTCCATTGGTTTGTTGGCGATTTCGCGAAAACGGATGTTGACTTTCGACCGCACCACCTGTTCTTCTGGCTGGGCGGCAATCTCCCTGTCTCTGCTCTGGCGCGTCGTAGCCTGTCTGGAAGATCTGGCGGGCTGATTATCAAATATGGTTGAGGCTCCAGTCTGTTCATATTTTGGTAAGGATTGAAGATCGGGGATTGAAAGCAGGTCTCCAATTTCGAGCAGGGCTTTGCGGCGATTCTCGGGTTCAATTTCCGCATATTGGCTCAATAGTGAGTTGATGACAGGAATCAGGCTTTCAGGGACCCCGTTTTCCCGGGCTTCGGAGGGCCACGTTTTTCCCAGCGCTTGCAGCCCGCCCATGACTGCTTTGTTTTCGTAACCCTGGCTGGCTTCCAATTGAAAGATCTTGTAATATTTGTTTAATATCTTTTGCATTTGAGTACACTCGTATCGGGCTTAATCATAACCGATAGAGGAGGTTTATTATGCCTATCCGCCCGCATCCGGAACTTCCCAAAGCTTTCCATTGCTAATCTCGGTGTAAAGGATACTGTCATAAACACCGTTCAACTCACTCCAGATCAGCTCAAGATCCACTTGACCAGGCTCAGCAATACCGGCAAGATTAAAAACAGCAATCTGTTTGGCCTGGGCTGGAATTCCTTTCTGACCGCCCGAGGGGTGCTTAAGATACTCCAAAATGGATTTCAAATCCACTGGCTCACCTATTTCTACACCCGTCAGCCTGGCATAAAGCTGGCTTCGGAAAACAATCTCTTCCGTCAGAGGCTTATCCAGGACGGCCAGCCCGAGCACGTACATAACCAGGTCTGTAAATTCCGGTATAAGGGGTTCCCATGCTTCTGGTGCCTTAAGTGCTCGCTTTTTAGCGCCATCCGCCTCGATGATCAGCGGGACTTGCCTTGCTTCACTGACTTGCTTCAATAGCGCTAATTGTTCCTGGTTCAATCCTTCTAATTTCCTTCCGCTGCCTGATTCGAACGCGGCGTTGGTAATCAGCAGGTTTTTAAATTGAGCAGGGAGTTCAGGCACAGCGGGTTCACCTTTCTCCCAAATCAGATCTCGATCAAAAAAGGCAGCCTCCTTGGCAAACATCTTCGTCGAGGTCGTGCAAATCACCACTCCGGGCAGGTTTACAGCCAGATATCGCATCAGGCTGGTTTTCCCACCCGCCCCGACGATGGCAATGACTTTCCCCTTCTCTTGCGGAAGGTGTTGTTGTATTTCTGCGATTATTGCCTGGGTCATGACAGGCTTTCGATAACTTTCAAAACACTCCGCCCGATGATCAAAGCCTTGTCAGAAATCTTGCTTTCCAGGCCCGGTTCCCGTCGCGGGTCGACATCCCCCAGTTTGGTGTGAGCTCTTACCCTGATCCCCGGTCTGAGCATCCCACGCACAAGCCCGTCGAATGGCGCCACAACTGCGCTTTCGCCCACCACGGCCAACACCTGACCCTGGCTTACCAGATCGCCGATCTCGACGCAGGGTCGCACAACCCCATCGCAAGGTGTATACAAGACTCTTTCCAACCCACGTCCTTCGACTATGCCTGGTGTGCCGGTGTTTGGCTGTGATGCGCCATCCCAGATGATTTTCCCCAGGCTCGTTCCCCGCTTGGTCTCAACCACAACCAGACAATTTTCCCCGGCAATAAAACCTGGTCCCAGACCAATCACGGGCACACCGCCAGTTGTTGCTGGCGTTTGAAACGTCTTAAGCATTCGCGCGTCCACTATTGCCTTAAAATCGAACCGGTCAGCAATTTTCATTTCGGGGTCAACTACCACTGCGATCTTGTCTGCTAACAAGGCACGCTCAACCTCTTGATCAGTCTCGACCAGAACTGATTGGATTTCTTCTACCTGATATAGTCCTTCCCAGACTGTTTCCGCGAAAGCGACCTTTCTGCGCACTACCATTGGTTCGGGAAGTTCACAAATAACCAATTGCCAACCGTTTCTATGTAAGATTCCGCCAACTCCGCTGGCCAGATCGCCCCCGCCTCGAATGAGAACCAGCTTCCTGTTTTTTGTATCCATGTCTCAATTATACAAACGAATCAGGCCAACTCGAGATCGAATTTGACAGGAATAAGGGTCATCATGCCAAAATCGTTGAACTGATGTGAAGTCTACATAAACGATTCGGTAGGTTGAATATCTATGACGGAGGTTCATACGTGCTCAGCTGCCGTCAGAGACTGTATAATCTATTTATTGACCTTGCTTTTTATTGCGAAGGTGAGTAAAATGATAAGGTTAATTAATATGAGTGCAAGTTAGGAGTGTAGGATGACACCTTTACCAAAGAGAAAAATTAGCCCAGGACGCCGTGACCGCAGACGCGCGCATGACCACCTTAAAGCCAGTGCCAGCGTGAACTGCCCCAATTGTGGCGCGCCTCGTCTCCCCCATCGTGTCTGCCCAAAATGCGGATACTACCAGGGTCGTGAGGTTATTTCTGTCAGCAAAGAAGACTGATTTATCCCATATCCTTTTAAAACAGAACCGGGTTAAACACCCGGTTTTTTTATGCTTCAACTCACTACCCTGCTAACATTGCTGATAGACTATTGCAATATAAGCTTCTCATTCAATGTACTCCTCAAAAAATGAAAACAATGCCAGCGGCAGCAATCCGGTTATGCGCACACCCGCCTCGACGTGCTCCAGTGTCTCAACATGTCCTTTTTCATGAAACAGCGAAACCAGCCTACCAGCATCGTGGGGCAACAAGACTACCACGCGTTCAAACCCCTGGTTGACACCGGCAGAAATTGCGGCAGTCAGCTGCTCGAAACCGATCCCTTCTTTAGCGCTGATAAACAGGGCTAAAGGATCAGCCGATTCTTTAAGTTCCCGCAGACTTTCATCATCCAAAAGGTCAATTTTATTGTACACATTCAAGAGAGGGACTTCGCCGGCGCCAATTTCTTCCAGCGTTTCTAAGACTGTCCTCCGCTGAGAGTCGGCGTTTTCGTGTGAGCCATCAATCACATGAAGCAGCAGATTGGCTTCCGCAATTTCTTCGAGGGTCGCCCTAAAGGCTGCCACCAAGTCGGTTGGCAGTTTCTGGATGAACCCGACCGTATCGGTAAGCAAGACCGTTTCGCCGGTCGGCAATTCGAGTTGCCTGGTGGTAGGGTCGAGGGTGGCGAACAGCTGAGCGGCCACATAGAGATCTGACTCTGTCAGCGCGTTGAGCAGGGTCGATTTACCTGCATTGGTATACCCAACCAAAGCAACCACCGGAATATTGGTCTTGCGGCGCTGCCTGCGATAACGTTCGCGGTGTTGGCGTACTTTCTCCAGATCCTCTTCTAATTTATCGATTTTCTTGTTAATTTCCCGGCGGTCAACTTCGAGCTGCATTTCACCAGGTCCGCGTAAACCCACACCGCCAACGCCGCCGCTGCGGCCTGAGGCACCGCCAGTTTGCCTGGCGAGGTGCGTCCATGCCCGGGTGAGCCGAGGCAGGCGATATTTGTACTGCGCCAATTCAACCTGAAGCTGGCCTTCACGGGTGTCGGCATGTTGCGCGAAAATATCCAGGATCAGCGCGGTCCTGTCCAAAATCTTGATGTCTTGAGTAAACTCTTTTTCAAGTTCTCTCTGGTGCCGTGGGGAAAGCTCGTCGTCAAACAGGATTGTGTCCACATTTAGCTCTTCGGCAAGCAGCTTAAGTTCCTCCACTTTACCTTTGCCAAGATAGGTGCGGGAGTTTGGGCGGGTAAGATTCTGAGTGAGCGATCCCAGCACGTCGATGCCGGCGGTTTCAGCCAGCATCTCCAGTTCCAGCATGCTTTCATCCAGTGTCAGGCCCACGTGGGTTTCATGCCCAATGCGGACACCCACCATAATTGCGGTTTCGTGATTTTGTTCAGTTAATAATGTCACAGTTTGGTAAGTTCCAGTGCTTACTGTTTCGCGATCCATGCCTGCATGCGGCCAATCGCTTCTTTAATGCGATGCGTTGGGATAACAATCGAGATCCGAACGTAGTCTGAACCGCTGGGCCCATAAACCACCCCAGGCGTCATGCTGACGCCTGTATCGTTTAGCAAGTCAGCACAGAATTTAATCGGATCGTCAAATTTCGGGGGTAATTTGGCCCAAAGATAGAGGGCGGCTTTTGGTAAATCGACTTCGAAACCGCAGTCTTTCAGACCGTTATAAACCACGTCTCGCCGCTGTTCATAAATCTTGTTGCGATCAACTAACCAACTCTGGTCAGCGGTCAGCGCGGCCTGACCCGCATCCAAAATGGGCATGAAAATCGATGAGTCAATCTGGCTCTTATAATTTGCCAGCAGACGAATGGCTTCTTTGTTTCCCACTGCCATACCGATCCGCCAGCCTGCCATGTTGTAGGTTTTGGAGAGAGAGTTGAACTCGACTGCCACATCTTTTGCGCCTTCGACTTCCATTATGCTTGGCGCTTCATACCCGTTGAAACAGAGGTCGCAATAGGGCGCGTCGTGCGCGATCAAGATGTCATACTTGCTGGCAAATTCAACTGCCCGCTTGAAAAAATCAAGGTCAGCGACAGCTCCGGTTGGGTTATTGGGATAATTGAGCCACATAATTTTCGCCTCGCGGGCGACGTCTTCGGGAATGGCTTCAAAATCCACCAGGAAGTTATTGTCTTTGGTCAACGGCATGAAGTGATAACGCGCGTCTGCCAGCTGCGCCCCTGAGAGGTAGACCGGGTAGTAAGGATCCGGCAACAAAACCATGTCACCAGGGTTGAGCATGGTGTGGTTCAGGTTAAAAAGACCTTCTTTGGAGCCAATCAATGCCAGCGCTTCCGTTTTTGGGTCGATATCCACGTCAAAGCGGCGCTTATAGTAAGTGCTGACGGCGTTTAGAAAGCCAGGTGACCCACCTGCAGGTGAATAACCATGCTTTTTTGGATTCTTCGCTGATTCAATCAATTTATCAATGATAAAACTGGCCGGAGGGAGATCGGGTGAGCCCATATCCAGACGGATCACGTCGACCCCCTGGGACTGAAGGTCAGCGATCACAGTTTTCAAACCGGCAAAGAAATATGGTTTCAACGTAGCAACAGTTTTTGATGGTTGTTTCATAACGGGTGATAAGCTTGCTCCTTTTTCTTTCAATTATAAGCGAGGAAAAAAGAATTGTAGTTTTTTTAAGTTTTATGGACACAATAAACCCTGATTAGATGCTTTTATTGCCATGAGGGGACTTTAAGGTTCCTCGTGGTATGCATAGTCAATCAGCGTTTAGATTTCAAACGCCTC
>Ga0172382_10005590_pt1 | contig 18701 bp, 19 predicted proteins | sample Leawel138RmetaG_FD_122245 | JGI IMG/M metagenome (GOLD analysis project Ga0172382, IMG submission 122245) | Leachate microbial communities from a municipal landfill in Southern Ontario, Canada - Leachate well 138R metaG | ecosystem: Engineered > Solid waste > Landfill > Unclassified | place...
ACGATGCGCCCGGCGAAGATCGAGGCCGGCGCCCTGCCCTCGATGACGTCGGTGGCCGATACCACCCGGAACGGCAGGCCGGGCTCGCCGTTGTCGAGCCGGCCGGAGAATGGCGCCAGCGCGGTCAGGCCCTCGGAGAGCGGTATGGCCACCCGGCCGCGCTTGCCGATCACCTCGAGCTGGTCGGCGCCCACCGACAGCACGCCTTCGCCGAGATATTCGCGCAGCAGGGCGAGCGACAGCGACTGGTAGAGCTGGCCGTCGAACTCGGCCAGCATCGGCATCGAGCGCACCACGCCGTCGGCATCGATCACCGGGTTGAAGAAGCCGGCGTCGCGCGCCGCATGGGCGAACTGGGAAATATTGGCGCCGTAGCCGTCCCAGTGGGTGACGCTGACGCCTGGCGGCAGCGATCCCGAGACGAAGACCGGCGCCGGCAGCACGCCGGAGCGCTGCCCGCCGCGGTCGCTGCTGAAGTAGTAGCCGAGCAGCACCGGCTTGTCGCGCAGGGCCTGGGCGAGCTTGCCGTCGCCGGCCTCGCTGCGCTCATGCTCGGCGAAGACGATGTCGAAGCCCACCACCGCGGCGCCGGCATTGTCGGTGAGCTCGCGCGAGAGCCGGGCGATGGTCTCGCGCGGCCAGGGCCAGCGGCCCTGCTCGGCCAGGCTGCGCTCGTCGATGTCGACGATCACGATGCGCTCGTCCAGTGGCGCGCTGCGCCAGCGCAGCTGGGCGTCGTAGGCGAGCCGGTCGAGTGCATCGAAGACCGGCAGCCGGACCAGGCCCACGGCGGCGGCGGCCGCGAACAGCACGATCGCGAGCGCCGGCAGGAGGCGGTTCAGGCTCACGCGCGAGGTGGGCGGCGGCATGGCGGTTCAGCCCGGCAGCCGGAAGCGCACCTGCGCCCCGGCCAGTTCGATCAGGTCGCCATCGGCCAGCGGGCTGGCCGCCGGACCGATCGCGACGCCGTTGACCATCGGCATCGCCATGCCCTCGAGATGGGTCATGAACCAGCCCGAGCGACGCCGGGCGATCACCGCCACCTGCGCATCGCCATTGCCGATGCGCAGGAGGTTGCGATCGACGCGCTGGGTGATGCCGGCATAGGGCCCGCTCAGGTACTCGAGAAGCGGCGTGCTCACCACGGGCGCGGCCGACGCCGCCGCGGCTTGCGTGGCGCGGGCCAGGCGCAGGCGATAGATGCCGATGTCGATGCAGTCGCCCTCGGCGAGCTGGCACTCGGTGATCGGACGCCCGTTGACATGGGTGCCGTTGCGGCTGTCGAGGTCGCGTATCAGGCAACCCTCCGGATGGACCTGGATCTCGGCATGCTCGCCGCTGACGGTGAGATCGTCCAGCGCGAGGTCGTTGTATGGGCGCCGCCCGATGCGCAGGCGTTCGCGGCGAAGCGAAATCTCGGCCTGGAACCGGCCGTTCTCGCTCAGGACCAGCGCCAGGCCGATCGATTCCGTGGGTCCGGGCATCGGGGCACGCGCCACTCAGCCGGCCACCCGGCCGACGACCGCGAGCGCAGCAAAATCGACTATCCGGGCGTCCATGCGACTAGCCTAGCGAGGCCCGGGCCGCAGGCCGAATCCCGGATCCCCGAACGGTGTCGGACTGCCGCCGGACGGTTCGGGACGCGGCCCAGGGGCTCATCGGCGAAGCGGTCAGGCGCCGATGGCGGGCCGCGGCGCCGGTCCGGCAAGCCGGATCACGGGTTGCCGGTGCTCGAGCCCGATTCGCCGGTCGAGCCGGCATCGGTGGCGCCTCGCTGGCTGGCGACGCGGGCGCGCCGCGCCAGGAACCATTTGCCCATCGCGATCACGATCAGGGCGCCGACGGCCGAGGCGATGGTCGGTACCATGTCGTGCTGCGGCCCGATCCAGTCGTGGACGATGCGGTCGGTGACGATCATGCCGCCGGCGATCCAGCCCAGCAGCGCGCCGCCGAACCAGATCACGATCGGATGGCGCTCGATGACGCCCAGCACGATGCGGCTGCCCCAGATGATGATGGGCACGCTGACCAGCAGGCCGAAGATCACCAGGCCCATCTGGTGGTCCGCATTGGCGGACTGGTCGGCGGCGGCGGCGATCGCGATGACGTTGTCGATGCTCATCACCAGGTCGGCGACGATGATGGTGCGGATCGCCGAGCCGAGGTTGGTGCCGCCGTCGATGTTGGCGTGATGGTCGTCGTCGGGCACCAGCAGCTTGACGCCGATCCAGAACAGCAGCAGGCCGCCGACCACCTTCAGGAAGGGCACCTGCAGCAGCGTGACCGCGAAGAAGATCAGGATCACCCGCAGGATGATCGCGCCGGCGGTTCCCCAGAGGATGCCCTTCCACCGCAGTTCGTGCGGCAGCTTGCGGCAGGCGAGCGCGATCACGACGGCGTTGTCGCCACCGAGCAGGAGGTCGATCAGGATGATCTGGCCGACCGCGGCCCAGTCGATGCTCGTGAGGAATTCGATCATGGCGCGCTGGCCTCGATGTCCGGCCGCCGCGCCGCCCGGCTGTCGAAACGCGGGCGGGGCTGCCGGGGATGCAGGTTCGACGTCAGAGCACGCTCTTCAGGAGCTTGCCCATTTCGGAAGGGTCCCGGGTCACCTTGATGCCGCAGGCTTCCATGACCGCCAGCTTCTCCTGGGCGGTGCCCTTGCCACCGGAGATGATGGCGCCGGCATGGCCCATGCGCTTGCCCGGGGGCGCGGTGACCCCGGCGATGAAGCCGACCACCGGCTTCTTCATATTGTCCCGGACCCATTCGGCGGCCTCTTCCTCGTCGCTGCCGCCGATCTCGCCGATCATGACCACCGCATCGGTGTCGGGATCCTCGTTGAACAGGCGCAGGACGTCGGTGTGCTTGAGCCCGTTGACCGGGTCGCCGCCGATGCCCACCGCCGAGGACTGGCCCAGGCCCAGCGCGGTGAGCTGGCCGACCGCCTCGTAGGTGAGCGTGCCCGAGCGCGAGACCACCCCGATGCGGCCCTTCATGTGGATATGGCCCGGCATGATGCCGATCTTGAGTTCGTCGGGGGTGATGACGCCGGGGCAGTTGGGCCCCAGCAGCAGGGTCTTCTTGCCGTTGCGGCGCATGCGGTCGCGCACGACCACCATGTCGCGCACCGGAATGCCCTCGGTGATGCAGATGACGAGATCCAGGTCCGCGTCGACCGCTTCCCAGATGGCCTCGGCCGCGCCCGCCGGCGGCACATAGACCACGGAGACGGTGGCGCCGGTCTCGGCCTTGGCTTCCTTGACGGTGCCGTAGATCGGGATGCCCTCGAAATCGGTGCCGGCCTTGCGGGGATGCACCCCCGCGACGAAGCCGGCGCGGCCGTTGGCGTACTCGCGGCAGGTGCGGGTATGGAACTGGCCGGTCTTGCCGGTGATCCCCTGCGTGATGACCTTGGTGTCCTTGTCGATCAGGATGCTCATTGTCGGTTCCTCGTCCTCACGCGCCGGCTGCCGCCGTGACCACCTTCTGTGCCGCCTCGCCCATGGTGTCGGCCGAGATGATCGGCAGGCCCGATTCGGCGAGGATCTTCTTGCCCTGGTCCTCGTTGGTGCCCTTCATGCGGACCACCAGCGGCACCTTCAGGCCCACGGCCTTGGAGGCGGCGACCACGCCTTCGGCGATGACGTCGCAGCGCATGATGCCGCCGAAGATGTTGACGAGGATCGCCTTGAGATTGGGATTGCGCAGCATGATCTTGAAGGCCTCGGTGACCTTCTCGGTGGTGGCGCCACCGCCGACGTCCAGGAAGTTGGCCGGCTCGCCGCCGAACAGCTTGATGGTGTCCATGGTGGCCATCGCCAGGCCCGCGCCGTTGACCAGGCAGCCGATGTCGCCGTCGAGCTGGATGTAGGCGAGATCGAACTTCGATGCCTCGATCTCGGCGGCGTCCTCCTCGTCGACATCGCGCATCGCGACGATGTCGGGATGACGAAACAGCGCGTTGGAATCGAAGTTCAGCTTGGCATCGAGCGCCACCACCGCGCCGTCGCCGGTGAGGATCAGCGGGTTGATCTCGGCCAGGCTCGCGTCGTTTTCCCAGAAGGCGTTGTACAGGCCCTGCAGCACCGTGCGCGCGGCGGGCACGGAAGCCTGCGGGATGCCGATCTTGCCGGCAAGCTCGTCGGCCTGGGAGTCGGTCAGGCCGGCCTGCGGATCGACGCTGACCTTGTGGATGAGCTCGGGGGTCTTCTCGGCGACCTCCTCGATGTCCATCCCACCTTCGCTCGAAGCCATCAGGGTGACCTTCTGGCTGCCCCGGTCCACCACGATGCCGACGTAGAGCTCGGTGGCGATGTCGGCGCCCTCCTCGACCAGCAGGCGACGTACCTTCTGGCCCTCGGGCCCGGTCTGGTGGGTGACCAGCTGCATGCCGAGGATCTCGCCCGCGAACTGGCGCACCTCGTCGATCGAGCGGGCCAGCTTGACGCCGCCGCCCTTGCCCCGGCCGCCGGCATGGATCTGGGCCTTGACCACCCAGACCTTGCCGCCCAGGGATTCGGCGGCCTTGACCGCATCATCGACCGAGAAACAGGGGATCCCCCTGGGCACCGGAACCCCGTACTTGCGCAGGATTTCCTTGCCCTGGTACTCGTGGATATTCATCGGCGGTATTCCTCGCTCGGAAGGACGACAGCGGGTCGCAAAAGAGACAGCAGCGGTTCGCGGAATGGCAGAATGCCGCGCAATCCGGCGGCCGCCGCCCCGACGAAGACGTCGTTCGGGGGCGTGCGCGTCGAAGGGGTACGCGGCATCTGTGGTGTGCGGGACATTGTTCGAAGCTCGCCCGCGCCCTGCGTCTGGCCGGGCCCGGCGGCAAGCTGGAAGTCTAGCACGCTGGTGCGGCTTCGCCCGTGGGCGCGGAGCCGCGGCGGTGGGCCTTATCGCGTCTTCCCGGATCCGACACGTTCAGGAATCAATATCGATATCGATATCCGGCTCAGGGGACCCCGGGTCATCGTCACGCCGGCCCAGCACACGGCGCACGACATCGGCCCGGAATCCGCGGGCGGCAAGAAAGCGGGCCTGGCGCAAGCGCTCGGCGATGTCAGCCGGGGACTTGCCGAAGCGGCGCGCCCAGACCTCGCGAGCCCTGGCGTATTCGGTGCGCTCGAGCTCGGCGAGATGTTCGCCGACGAGTTCGGCAGGCAGGTCGTGCTCGCGCATTTCCCGGCGGATGCGGGCAGCGCCGAAACGCGCGGCGCGCCGGTTGACCACCGATTCGGCGAAGCGTTCGTTGCTCAGCAGGCCCTGGGATTCGAGGGTGTCGAGCAGGGCCTGGAGCTGCTCGGGGGATTCGGCGTGGGGCGCCAGCTTGCGCTGCAGTTCGAGGCGGCTGTGTTCGCGCCGGGCAAGAAATGAAAGCGCCCGCGCGCGCAGGCTGCGGGGCCTGCGCGCGCGGGCGGGGGTTTCTTCGGGACCGTTGCTGGTGTTGTCGTCCACAGCCCCGTATCAGGCGGCTGCCTCGGCCGAGCCGCCGCGCGCCGCCACCCCGTAATGCTCGCGCACGAGGTTTTCGATCTCGAGGGCCATCTCGGGGTTTTCCTTGAGGAATTCGCGGGCGTTGTCCTTGCCCTGGCCGACCCGGTCGCCCTTGTAGCTGTACCAGGCGCCGGACTTGTCGACGATGCCGGCGGCCACGCCGAGATCGAGGACCTCGCCCTGGCGCGAGACCCCGGCGCCGTAGAGGATGTCGAACTCGGCGGTCTTGAAGGGGGGCGCCACCTTGTTCTTGACCACCTTGACGCGGGTTTCGTTGCCGACGATTTCGTCGCCCTTCTTGATGGAGCCGATGCGGCGGATGTCGAGGCGCACCGAGGAGTAGAACTTGAGCGCGTTGCCGCCGGTGGTGGTTTCGGGGTTGCCGAACATGACGCCGATCTTCATGCGGATCTGGTTGATGAAGATGACGGTGGTATTGGTGCGATTGATGTTGCCGGTGAGCTTGCGCAGGGCCTGCGACATGAGCCGCGCCTGCAGGCCCGGCAGGGAATCGCCCATTTCGCCTTCGATCTCGGCCTTGGGCGTGAGCGCGGCGACGGAGTCGATGACGATGAGGTCGACCGAGCCGGAGCGCACGAGCGCGTCGGTGATCTCGAGGGCCTGTTCGCCGGTATCGGGCTGGGAAACCAGGAGGTCTTCGAGCTCGACCCCGAGCTTGGCGGCGTACTGGACATCGAGCGCGTGTTCGGCATCGATGAAGGCGCAGGTGCCGCCCAGCTTCTGCATTTCGGCGATGACCTGCAGGGTGAGCGTGGTCTTGCCGGAGGATTCGGGCCCGTAGATCTCGATGACGCGCCCGCGTGGCAGGCCACCCACGCCCAGGGCGATGTCCAGGCCGAGCGAGCCGGTGGAGACGACCTGGATGTCCTCGGGGCTTGCGCCTTCGGCAAGCCGCATGATGGAACCCTTGCCGAACTGCTTTTCGATCTGCGAGAGCGCCGCGCTGAGCGCCTTGGCGCGATCGGCCTTGGATTTGACGTCGTCCATTTCGATGATCTTGTCCATTGGGTCGTGCCCCGTCCGCGATGACTATGGACGGATTATTGCACGGGAACACTGTATATACAATCAGTCTTTCGGGTCGACCGATCGGCCTGGCCAGCCGGGCCAGTGGGCCAGCGCATCGAGGTATTCGATCGCCTGCGAAATCGCATGCAGGGCCGTGCCCAATCGTACCGCAGCCCGGTCGCCGGCGAACCAGCGGGTCTCGGTGGCGAAGCCGACGCCGTCGATCGCCCAGCCGAAGCAGACCGTGCCGACCGGCTTTTCGGGCGAGCCGCCGCCGGGCCCGGCCACGCCGGTGACCGCGATCGCGAAACCGGCATGCGAATGGCCGAGCGCTCCGCAGGCCATCTCGGCGGCGGCCTGCTCGCTGACCGCCCCATGCAGGCGCAGGGTGCCGGGGCGCACCCGCAGGAGATCCTGCTTGGATTCATTGCTGTAGGACACGAAGCCGCGCTCGAACCAGGCGCTGGAGCCGGCGATCTCGGTGATCGCCGCGGCGATCATGCCGCCGGTGCAGGATTCGGCGGTGACCGCCATCAGGCCGGCATCGCGCAGCCGCCCGCCCAGGGTTCGGGCCAGCGCGACCAGTTCCGGCTCCTGCCCGGGGACGGGCTTCGCCTCGCTCATGTCCACGACCGCCACAGGGCGATGACGAAGAGGGCGAGCCCGGCCGCCACGATATCGTCGGCGAGGATGCCGGTGCCGCCCGACAGCCGCCGGTCGATGTAGCCCACCGGCGGCGGCTTGGCGATGTCGAAGAAGCGGAACAGCACGAAGGCGGCGAACTGTCCGGCCAGGCTGGCGGGCTGGGCGATCCACAGCACCAGCCAGAAGGCGATGATCTCGTCCCAGACGATGGCGCGCGGATCGTCGGTGCCGAGTTCGGCGGCGACCTTGCCGCAGGCGTGGATGCCGTAGGCGATGCCGATGCCGATCAGCAGCGCCCACTGGGCGTCGCCCAGCCAGCGATCGAGGACGAGGAAGCTCACCCAGGCCCAGAGGGTGCCGACGGTGCCCGCCCCGAAGGGCGCCAGCCCGCAGCCGAAACCCAGGGCGACCAGCCGCGAGACCCGGCGCCGCATGAAGGCGGCGGTGGGGCGACCCGGGCGAACGATGGACTCAGCCGAAGTGTTCATGGCTGCGCGGCAGGCTCGCGCGGGGGCGGCCGCGGGCATCCTGGACCACGATGCTGGCGCCGTCGCGGATGCGGCCGATGCGCGCAAGCGGCAGTTCCAGGCGCTGCCCGAGCGCGGCGATGGCGGAGCGGTTCTCGGGCGGGGCGGTGAACAGCAGTTCGTACTCGTCGCCACCCGACAGCGCCTGTTCGATCGCCCGCTGCGGCGCCGCCGCCACCAGCTCGGCCGCTATCGGCAGGGCCGCTTCGTCGACTTCCGCCCCCACCCGGGAGCGATCGACGATGTGGCCGAGGTCGCCGAGCAGGCCGTCGGAAAGATCGATCGCGGCGCTGGCGAGGTGGCGCAGTTCGATGCCGAGCGCGACGCGCGGCTCGGGCCGGTCGAGCCGCGCGGCCAGCGTCGCGGAGATGGCGCCGCCGCGACCCGCATAGCGCTCGCCGACCGCCCAGGACGGACCGCCGATCTCGCCCGAGACCCAGAGGTCATCGCCGGGCTGGGCGCCGTCGCGGCGCAGGGCGGCGCCGGCCGGCACATGACCGAAGGCGGTGATGTTGATCGACAGCGGCCCGGCGGTGGTGTCGCCGCCGAGCAGTTCGCAGCGATGGCGATCGGCGATCGCGAAGAGGCCTGCGGTGAAGCCCTCGAGCCAGGCCTCGTCGATGCCGGGCAGCGAAACCGAGAGCAGGAAGCCGAAGGGCTCGGCGCCCATGGCGGCGAGATCCGACAGGTTGACCGCGAGCGCCTTGTGGCCGAGATCGGCCGGCAAGACATCGGCGAAGAAATGCCGGCCCTCGATCAGCAGGTCGCTGGTGACGGCGATCTGGCCATGTTCGCGCGGCGCGATCAGGGCGCAGTCGTCGCCGATGCCCAGCGGCGAGCGGCGCGCCGGACCGCGATCGAAGAAGCGCCGGATCAGCTCGAACTCGCCCATGGCAGGCCGCCGATCCATGCGCGGACTCAGCGCCGCCCGGCTTCGAGCGGGCGCAGGCGCAGCGCGACCCGGTCGAGCACGCCGTTGACGTACTTGTAGCCGTCGGTGCCGCCGAAGGTCTTGGTGAGCTCGACCGCCTCGTTGATCACCACCCGGTAGGGAATCTCGGGATGGTGGCGGAACTCGTAGGCGCCCAGCAGCAGCACCGCATGCTCGACCGGGCTGAGCGTGGCGATGCCGCGGTCGATGTAGGGCGTGAAATCCTCGCGCAGGGCCTCGGCCTCGTCGATCGCGCCGTGCAGCATGCCGCGGAAGTGCTCGCGATCGGCGTGGCCGAAACCGGGCGACTCGGCGATGTGGGCCTCGATGACGCCGGCGTTCTCGGCCGAAAGCAGCCATTCGTACAGGCCCTGGAGCGCGAACTCGCGGGCCCGGCGCCGGGCGTTGCGCGAGCCGCCTGCCCGCGCCGGCCCCGCGCCGCGCGGGTCGACGTTCACGGCAGGTCTTCCAGCGGCGCCGACAGTTCGGAGAGCGAATCGGCGAGATTGGCCATCTCGATGGCCACCCGGGCGGCATCGGCCCCCTTCTCGGCGGCCCGCGCGAAGGCCTGCTCCTCGTTCTCGGTGGTGAGCACCGCGTTGGCGATCGGGATCGAGTAGTCGAGGCCCACCCGGGTGATACCGGCCGCGCTCTCGTTGGACACGATCTCGAAGTGGTAGGTTTCGCCGCGCACCACCGAGCCGATGGCGATCAGGGCATCGAATTCGCCCGAGAGCGCGAGCTGCTCCAGGGCGAAGGCGATCTCGAGGGCTCCCGGCACGGTGCACACGAAGATGTCCTCCTCGGCCACCCCGCCTTCGAGCAGGGCCCCGAGGCAGGCGGTGCGCAGGGCTTCGCAGATCGCGTCGTTGAAGCGGGCCTGCACGACCCCGATGCGCATCCCCTCGCCGTCGGAATCGGCTTCGAATACTTCGATGTTCATGCTTGCGACTCCTCGGCGATGGGCTCGAAGCTCACGATCTCGAGTCCGAATCCGGTCATGCTGGGCATCTTGCGCGGCTGCGACAGCAGGCGCATGCGCTCGATACCCAGGTCCTTGATGATCTGCGCCCCGATGCCGTAGGTGCGCAGGTCCATCTTCGAGCGGCGCCCCGCGGCCTGCTCGGCCGCCGCCCCGGCATCGAGCGACACCAGCTGTTCGACCAGCTCGTCGCTGGACTGCGCGCAGTTGAGCAGCACCACGACGCCGGCCTCGGCGCTCGCGATGGCACGCATCGCGCGGTCGAGCGGCCAGGAGTGGCGCGCGAGCCGGGCATCGAGCAGCTCGAGAACCGAGAGCGGTTCGTGGACCCGCACCAGGCAGTCGGCTGCGCCGGCGACATCGCCATGGACGAGGGCGAGATGAGCGCTGCCGCCGGCCCGGTCGCGATAGCCGATCAGCCGGAACGGACCCGCATGGGTCTCGATCGGGCGGTCGACGACCCGCTCGACCAGGCTTTCATGGGCGCTGCGGTAGTGGATGAGGTCGGCGATGGTGCCGATCTTCAGGCCGTGCTGGGCGGCGAACTCGATGAGGTCGGGCAGCCGCGCCATGGTGCCGTCGTCCTTGAGGATCTCGCAGATGACCGCGGCCGGCGTGAGGTCGGCGAGCTGGGCGATGTCGCAACCCGCCTCGGTGTGCCCGGCGCGCACCAGCACCCCGCCGGGCTGGGCCATCAGCGGGAAGATGTGGCCGGGCTGCACGATGTCCTCGGGCCGGGCGTCGCGGGCCACCGCCGCCTCAACGGTGCGGCTGCGGTCGGCCGCCGAGATGCCGGTGGTGACCCCTTCGGCCGCCTCGATCGAGACGGTGAAGTTGGTGCCGTGGCGGGTCCCGTTGGAGCTCACCATCAGGGGCAGGCGCAGTTGCTGGCAGCGCTCCTCGGTGAGGGTCAGGCAGATCAGGCCACGGCCGTAGCGGGCCATGAAGTTGATCGCCTCGGGCGTGACGAAGTCGGCGGCCAGGACGAGGTCGCCCTCGTTCTCGCGGTCTTCTTCATCGACGAGGATGACCATCCGGCCGGCGCGGAAGTCCTGGATGATTTCGGCTGTCGAGGCGATCGTCATGCCCGACATTCTACGATGGCCGAACCCCGCGCGCCGCGACATGCGGGCATCCCTGCCCGCCCGGCGGTTCCCCGCCGGGCTTGCCCCGGCGCGATACTGGGTCATGGACATGAGCACCGCACTCGGCTACCAGCGCTTCGACTCGCGGATGCGTGCGATCTCCGCATTCGACACAGCGCTCGAAGGCGCCACCCGGCGGGTCAGGATCTTCGACGACCGGGGGGATTTCTACGGTTTCGACCGGCGCGCGTTCGCCGAAGGCGTCGACGGGCTGCTGCGCCGCAATCGCGAAGCGGAGGTCCTGATCGTGCTGCGCGATGCCGGTTTCGTGCAGCGCTACTGCCCTCGCCTGCTCGAGCTGATAACGCGCCACGGCAGGCGGATCCGGGTGCTGAAGATCACCGGCTCGGTGCGCGGTTTCGCCCGCGGCTTCGTTGTTGTCGACGACAGCGTCGTGCTGCGCCGCCCGCATTTCGAACAGGCGGTCACCTTCTGGGATGTCGACGAAAAGGCGATCGCCGCCGCCCACACCGTGATCGACGAACTGCTCCAGCACGCCGGCACCGCCATCAGCCCGCATGTGACGGGTCTTTAGAAATGGGGTCAGACACGATTTCGCGAGCGAAATCGTGTCTGACCCCATTTCTACCGCCGGGCCTGCAGGATCCGGTCCACGTAGCGGGCGATCTGGTCCACCTCCAGGTTGACGCGCGCGCCGGGCGCCAGCCGCCCGAGGGTGGTCACCTGCACCGTGTGCGGGATCAGGTTGATCGCGATGACCGTTCCCTCGGGCTCGTCGCGCACCCGGTTGACCGTCAGGCTGACGCCGTCGACCGTCACCGAACCCTTGTAGGCGAAAAAACGCGCCAGTTCCCCGGGCACCCGGATCTCGAGCAGGTGGGATTCGCCCACCGGCTCGAAGCGGACGACCTCGCCGAGACCGTCGACATGGCCCGAGACGAGATGGCCGCCGAGCCGCTCGGCCAGGGTCATGGCCTTCTCGAGATTGACATCGGCCGGCGCATCGAGGCCCACGGTGAGATCGAGGCTCTCGCGCGAGACATCGACATCGAAACCGCCGTCGGCCAGTTCGACCACCGTCATGCAGGCACCCTGGATGGCGATCGAATCGCCGATCCGGACATCCGAGAGATCCAGCGCGCCAGCGTCGACCCGCAGCCGCAGGCCGCTGCCCCCGCCGATCGGATCGACCCGGCGGATCCGCCCGACGGCGGCGATGATTCCGGTAAACATGATTGCTTTCCTCGTCAGCAGGCGCCGAGTGTCTCGACGCCGTCGCCGGCCGCGCCCGGCATCGCCAGCCGGCCGGGCAGGCGCGCGAGCAGCCGGACGTCGTCGCCGACCCGGGCGACATCGGTGAACTCGAGCCGCAGGCGCTCGTCCAGGCTGGCGATCGGCCCCAGCGAGAACATGCCCGCGCCGGGACCGATCACCGAAGGCGCCAGGTAGACGAGCAGTTCATCGACGCAGGACTCGCGCAACAGCGAGGCATTCAGCTTCGCCCCGGCTTCCACATGCAGTTCGTTGATCCCGCGCGTGCCGAGATGGGCAAGCAGCGCCGGCAGGTCGACCTTGCCCTGCGGTCCGGGCAGTTCGATCACCTCGACCCCGCGGTCGCGCAGATCGGCCGCCCGCTCGGCGGGCGCCTCGGCGCAGGCCACCAGGGCACGTCCGGTGCGCAGCATTGCGGCCCGCGGATCGACCTCGAGCCGGGAATCGACCAGCACCTTCAGGGGCTGGCGCATGGTCTCGACCTCGCGCACATCGAGCCGGGGATCATCGCTGCGCACCGTCCCGATGCCGGTCAGGATCGCGCAGGCCCGGGCCCGCCAGGCGTGGCCGTCGGCGCGCGCCGCCGCCGCCGTGATCCACTGGCTCTGGCCGTCGGCAAGCGCCGTGGTGCCGTCGAGGCTGGCGGCCACCTTGAGCCGGACCCAGGGTCGGCCGCGCAGCATCCGCGAGACGAAACCGAGATTGAGCTCGAAGGCCTCGGCGCGCAGCAGGCCGCAGCGCACATCGATGCCGGCGGCGCGCAGGATGGACAGGCCGCCGCCGTCGACGGCGGGATTGGGATCCTCCATCGCGGCGATCAGCCGCCCCACCTGCGCCTCGACCAGCGCATGCGCGCAGGGCGGCGTCTTGCCGTGGTGGGCGCAGGGCTCCAGGGTGACGTACACCGTCGCGCCGCGGGCGCGCGCGCCGGCCTGCGCAAGCGCAAGCACTTCGGCATGCGGCTCGCCGGCGCGCCGATGCCAGCCTTCGCCGACCACTTCGCCGTCGCGAATGATCACGCAGCCGACCCGCGGGTTGGGGCTCGTGCCGTACATGCCGCGGCTCGCGAGCGCGAGCGCGTGGAGCATCCAGGCGTGATCCTGTTCGGTGAACATCGAGGACGATTGTACCGACTGACCATGTCGGCCCGACGCCGAACGTACGGGCGGCGCGACGCACCGGCTCGCGCCGGCCCCTCACTCCGGCGCCGGCCAGAGGCGCGCCGCGCCCAGCACGCCGGAGTCGTCGCCATGGGCCGGACGCAGCAGGGCGGTGTCGACCCGGTCCGAAAAGACATGGCGACGCCAGCGCCGGGGCACCTCGGCATACGTCGCATCGATTCCGGACAGGCCACCGCCGAGGACGATCGCATCCGGGTCGAGGATATTGATCACCATCGCGAGGCCGCGGGCGAGCCGGTCGAACCAGGCATCGAGCGCCGCCGCGGCGTCGGCGTCGCCCGCCTGCGCGCGCCGGACGACCGCCACCGCATCCGCTGCATCCGCCGCCGGCACGGCGGGCGCCGTGGCACGCGCGGGAGCGGGAGAAATCGTGTCTGACCCCATTAACCCGGTGTCTGACCCCATTAACCCGCGGGCGAGCGCCGGTCCGGACAGCCAGGTCTCAAGGCAGCCGCTGCGCCCGCAATAGCAGGGCGGGCCGGGAAGCTCGTCCGGCCGCGGCCAGGGCAGCCCGTTGTGCCCCCACTCGCCGGCGATCGAATTGGGCCCGTGCAGCAGGCGGCCGTCGACCACGATGCCGCCGCCGACACCGGTGCCGAGGATCACCCCGAAGACGACGCGGGCACCGCGCGCGGCGCCATCGTTCGCTTCGGACAGCGCGAAGCAGTCGGCGTCGTTGGCGATCCGCAGCGGCCGTCCGAGCCGCGCCTCGAGGTCGGCGGCCAGCGGCCGCCCGTTGAGCACCACGGAATTGCAGTTCTTCATCAGGCCATCGACACGCGACGGCGCTCCGGGCGTGCCGACACCGATCGATGCGGCCACGCCGAGTTCGGATTCGGCGGCCGCGACGAGCCGGGCGATCGCCTCGACGGTGGCGTGATAATCGCCCCGCGGCGTCGGCACCCGACGCCGCAGGAGCACCCTGCCCTCGTGATCGAGCGCGGCCAGCGCGATCTTGGTGCCGCCCAGGTCGATCCCGAAGCGGGCACGTTCCATGCGTACGGATCTCACCGCCTGTTCCATCGTCCAGCGCCTGTCATGCGCCCTTCCCATGCGACCGTGTCGCCTCCCGGAGGAATCTACCGCGCCGATCCGCGATGTCCAGCCCCTTGTCCGGCCGGCTAGAATGATCCGGACCATGACCCTGACGTCGCCGCCGCCGCAATCCACGGAGGCCTTCGACATCCTGGTCCGGGGCCTGACCGGCGATCCGCCGCCCGCCCTCTTCCTCGATGTCGACGGTACCCTGCTCGACATCGCCATGCGCCCGGACGAAGTCATCGTGCCGCCGGGCCTGCGTCGCGCCCTGGCCCGCATCCATGATGGGCTCGACGGCGCGGTCGCCCTGGTCAGCGGCCGACCCGTCGACGAACTCGACCGCCTGTTCGCGCCGCTGCGCCTGCCGGCCGCCGGCGCGCACGGCGCGCACTGGCGCACCCATAGCGCCGGCGACACCGAGCGCCTGCCCGACATCGCCCTGCCGGCCGCGATCCGCGCCGACCTGACGGCGCTGCAGGCGCGCCATCCCGGCCTGATCCTGGAGGACAAGCAGTCGAGCATCGCGATCCATTTCCGCGAGCGCCCGGCGCTGGCGCGCGCCCTCGCGACGGCGGTCACCGGCATCGTCGAGGCGGCCGGCGACAACTCGGTCACGGTGCTGCCGGGCAAGGCGGTGCTCGAGGTGAAGCGCTCGGGATTCGACAAGGCCCGGGCCATCCGCATCCTCATGGCGAGCGAGCCGTTCACCGGGCGGCGCCCCGTGTTCATAGGCGATGATGTCACCGACCGCGTCGCGCTCGACGCGGTAAGCGCCGCCGGCGGCATCGCACTGTCGGTGGAGCGCCCCATCGGCCGGGTGGCCGGCGTATTCGCATCGGCCGCCGATGTCCGCGACGCGATCGAGAGTGTGGCCGAACTGATGGAGACACCGAATTGAAGAACAACGAGGCCCCCGCCTCCCCTCCCGCTCCGGCGCCGCTCGACCTCGGCGTCATCGGCAACTGCCGCGTTGCCGCCCTGGTCAATCCGCTCGGGCGCATCGTCTGGTGGTGCGTGCCGCGCTTCGACGGCGACCCGGTGTTCTGCAACCTGCTCTCGGGCAAGGAGGAGAAGGGTTTCTGCGAAGTGTTCCTCGAGGGCATGTCGCACTACCACTCCGAATACCGGCGCAACACCGCGGTGATCGAAACCGTCCTCACCGACAGCGCCGGCAACTCGCTGCGGATCTCCGACTTCGCGCCGCGCTTCAAGCAGTTCGGGCGGCATTTCCGGCCGGCGACGATCGTGCGGCGGATCGAACCGATTGCCGGCCTGCCCCGCATCCGCCTGCGGGTGCGCCCGACGCACGACTACGGCAAGCCCTGTCATGCGATCGCCGGCTCCAACCACATCCGCTTCGTCGGCTCCGGGCCCGACCCGATCCGCCTGACCACCGACGCGTCGCTGTCGTATGTGCTGCATGAATCCCCGTTCGTGCTCTCGCGCCCTCTGCACCTGATCTTCGGGCCCGACGAACCGCTCAACGACGCGCCCGACACCATCGCGCCGCACTTCCTCGAGAAGACGATCGACTACTGGACCGACTGGGTGCGGGCGCTGGCGATTCCCTACGAATGGCAGAGCGAGACGATCCGCGCGGCGATCACCCTCAAGCTGTGCTCCTTCGAGGAAACCGGCGCGGTCGTCGCGGCGCACACGACTTCGGTATCCGAAGCCCCGGACAGCGAACGCAACTGGGATTACCGCTTCTGCTGGCTGCGCGATGCCTACTTCGTGATCCAGGCGCTCAACCGGCTCGGTGCGACCAAGACGATGGAAAGCTACATCGACTACATCGCGACGATCGCCGCGAGCGACGCCGAGGGACTGCGGCCGCTCTACGGGATCGTCCACGACATGCCCACCGAGGAGCGCATCGCGCCCGAGCTCGAGGGCTTCCTCGGCCAGGCGCCGGTGCGGGTCGGCAACCAGGCGGCCGAGCAGCTGCAGAACGATGTCTACGGCTCGGTGATCCTGGCCGTGGCGCAGAGCTTCGCCGACCAGCGCCTGCCGATCATGGGCGACGAGGGCCTGTATCGGCGGCTCGAGCCGCTCGGGCGGAAGGCAGCCCGCTTCGCCTTCGAGCCCGATGCCGGCATCTGGGAGTTCCGCGGTCGCACCCGCGTCCATACCCACTCGGCCCTGCTGTGCTGGGTCGCCTGCGACGGGCTCTGCCGGATCGCGCGCCGCATCGGGCTGGCCGAGGATGCGCAGGCCTGGGCCAGGCACGCCACCGAGATCCGCAAACGCCTGCTGGCCGAGGCCTGGAACGAAGAGCGCGGCGCCTTCACCGGCTACCTCGGCGGACATGAGCTCGACGCCAGCGTCCTGCTGATGGCCGAGCTCGGCCTGATCGCCGCCGACGATCCTCGCTACGCAAGCACGGTCGAGACGATCCGCCGCGAACTCACGATCAACGGCCAGATGCTGCGCTACGCCGCGCCGGACGACTTCGGTCCGCCCGAGACCGCCTTCCTTGTCGTCAAGTTCTGGACCATCGATGCCCTGGCCGCCATGGGCCGGCGCGACGAAGCGCGCGAGCTCTTCGCCGAACTGCTCGCCGTGCGCAACAGCTACGGTCTGCTTTCCGAGGACCTGCATCCGATCACCGGGCAGCTCTGGGGTAACCTGCCCCAGACGTACTCGATGGCGGGCATCGTGAATTCGGCGATGCGCCTGTCGATCAGCTGGGAGGAGGGGTTGTGGCTCGCCTCGTCGTAGTCTCGAACCGGGTCGCCGCGCCGGATGAATTCGGCAAGCAGGCGCCCGGCGGGCTCGCCGTCGCGGTAGCGGCGGCCATGCACGATCGCGAGGGCATCTGGTTCGGCTGGAGCGGCGGCGTGTCCGACGATCCGCCCGAGCCCACCACCACCGAGATCGACCAGGTCCGTTATGTCCTGACCGACCTGCGATCGAGTGAGTTCGACGAGTACTACAACGGCTTCGCCAACCGGGTGCTGTGGCCGATCCTGCATTACCGGGTCGACCTCGCCGAGTTCACCGCCGGCCACTACGAAGGCTACCTGCGGGTCAACCAGTTCTTCGCCGAGCGACTCGGCAAGCTGCTGCGTCCGAACGACATCGTCTGGGTCCACGACTACCACCTGATGCCGATGGCACGCGCCCTGCGCCGGCTGGGTCACAACAACCGGCTCGGCTTCTTCCTGCACATCCCGCTGCCGCCGCCGGACATCCTCACCGCGCTGCCCAAGCACGAGGTGACCATCGGCGCACTCACCGACTTCGACCTCGTCGGTTTCCAGACCGAGAGCGACGCATCGAACTTCGCGCGCTACCTCACCACCGTCGTCGGCGCCGCCAGCCGCGATCGCCGGGAATACCAGCTCGGCACGCACAGCTTCCGGATCGCGGTCTTCCCGGTCGGGGTCGATCCGCAGCAACTGCGCCGGCTCGCCCGCCGGGCCAGCCATTCGGCCTTCATCCGCCAGTTGCGCGACAGCCTGTCGGGGCGGCGCCTGATCATCGGCGTGGACCGGCTCGACTATTCCAAGGGCATCCTGCAGCGGATCGATGCCTACGAGTGGTTCCTGCGCACCGCCGAACCCTGGCGCGACCGGGTCACCTTCCTGCAGATCGCGCCCAAGAGCCGCTCCGGGATTCCGGAATACGCCGAGATGGATGCCGAGGTCAGCGGTCGCGTCGGTCGCATCAACGGCGAGTACGGCCATGTCGCCTGGGTGCCCTTGCGCTACGTGAACCGCAATTACCGGCGCGGCGCCGTCGCCGCGATGCTGCGCCTTGCCGACGTCGGGCTGGTGACGCCGCTGCGCGACGGCATGAATCTCGTCGCCAAGGAGTTCGTCGCCGCCCAGGATCCGGAAGACCCCGGCGTGCTGGTGCTCTCGCAGTTCGCCGGCGCGGCATCCGAACTGAGCGCCGCGCTGCTGGTCAATCCCCACGACCATGAAGGGATGGCCGCGGCCATCCGCAACGCGCTGGAGATGCCGCGCGACGAGCGCGTCGCCCGTCATGGCGAAATGTACGCGGTGCTGGCGGCCAACGACATCCGCTGCTGGGCGAAGAGCTTTATCGACGCCCTCATGCCGCCCGGCCGCTCGAATCGCTGGGCGGCGCCACGAGTCCTCACCTGAGACCACGATCGATGAACCCCTCCCGCTCCCTTGCGCCACGCCACGGTGGCCAGCTGCTCGCCGATGCGCTTGCCGTGCATGGCGTCGATACGGTGTTCGGCGTACCGGGCGAAAGCTATCTCGCCGTGCTCGATGGCCTCTACGCCCATCGCGACGCGATCCGCTTCATCACCTGTCGCCATGAAGGCAATGCCGCCTTCATGGCCGAAGCCTACGGCAAGCTCACCGGCCGGCCGGGCGTGCTGATGGTGACGCGGGGCCCGGGCGCGAGCAATGCCACCATCGGCATCCATACCGCGCAGCAGGACTCGACGCCGCTGGTCGTCTTCGTTGGCCAGGTCGGCAACGACTTCATGGGCCGCGAAGCCTTCCAGGA
>Ga0172382_10005592_pt1 | contig 18697 bp, 24 predicted proteins | sample Leawel138RmetaG_FD_122245 | JGI IMG/M metagenome (GOLD analysis project Ga0172382, IMG submission 122245) | Leachate microbial communities from a municipal landfill in Southern Ontario, Canada - Leachate well 138R metaG | ecosystem: Engineered > Solid waste > Landfill > Unclassified | place...
CCGGGCAAGCCGCTCCGCAACTCTCACGGTTCCTGTGAACAAAACCATGCGGTAAGGGGTTGTCCCTCAATGGATTAACCTTCGCACGCCACGCCGTCGCCGTCGCCGTCAAGTCCCGTTCGATACCCTGGTTGACCGGCGTACAACGGTGCTGCGCCCGCCGCTTTGGCGGCGCGGCAGTTGGGGTAGTACGCCGCAGAAACGTCCACCGGTGGTAGCGGAGTTTCCAGCGGAAGTGAAGGCGCCAGCGGGGATTCCGGCAACGGCTCAGGCTGGGTGATCGGCGTAAACGGCTCCGTCTCTACCGGTGTTGTTTCCGAGGATGTTTCTTCAGACGGCATGTCAAAATCGGATGCACCGCAGCTTGAAAGAACTTGGACGATAGCGTCGCGCTCGGCCTGCGTTACCCAAATTGCGTACACCGACTTGACTTTCACAATTCGGGCGACGTAGGAACAGCGATACGACTTGTCCGGTGGTAACCATGTGGCCGCGTCTCCGTCGCCCTTCTGCTGATTGAGATTGCCCACTGTGGCCTGCAGATTTAGAGGGTCGTTGGCGAAGTTACGGCGTGTGACCTCATCCCAGTTCTGCGCACCTTTCTGCCAGCTATCAGACAGGGCCACGATGTGGTCAATTTGAACATCGGCCGAGGTGTCCGCGCCCCGCTCGAACGCGATAGTCGCGCCCGAGTAAGGATCGTGAAGTATCCCGCTGACGATTGCACAGTCATTGGAGCCAGGCTTGAACACAATGTCTACAAGGTCGCGCCGCAAAATGTCATTGCGAGTGTCACATCCGTTTCGGCCCCCCTCCACGGTTACATCATCAGTCCACGCGTCACCGAAAAGCGCCCGGTCGTAACCTGTCTTGGGCGCACGTCCCTTGATGGGCAACCGGCTCAGCTCGGCCAGCGCGTCTGTTCTGCGATCGCCGCTGGGTGGCGAGGTGTCGACGGTCGTTGATGGAAGCGCGCTTTGAAGATTCGACGGCAAGGAACTGGGCGTCAATGTTGGCGGTAGCGTCGAGGTAATTTCGGCGTCAGCTACCTGATTACGCTCCGCAGTGCCGCATCCCGTCAGTATTGCGACAGTAACCGTTAAAAATATCGCCCCCAACATATTTCGTGCCGTCATTAACACTCCGACGCTTCCCGCTTTCTGTGCTCTGGCTTCGCTAGCAGCAATGCTCAGAAAAGACTAGCGGAGCCCGTCGGCGCAATTTGATCGCCACCTGCCGAGGCTTTCTCCAACCGCACAGTCTGGTCGCCGCATCATGATCTGTTGCACGCGTCGCGTGACCGCAGCATTGCCGCGATTCACGAACCGCCCATCAATAAGGCAACGGCGAGCGGTTTAATCTGGGCGTCGCGCGGCGTATCTAAAATGACGGTTCTAGACACAGGTGGCGCGCCTCAGCCGCCGTCGAGTTTGTCGAGCAGCGCTCCTGCGACGAGTGCGGTTGCGCGAGCGACGAGGCGGGCTTCGGCTGCGCTCAACTCGGTGGTCTTGCGTGGTGGTCCAGGTCGTCCGTGACCGGTGCCAGCGTCGTTTCGGAGTCGGTTAACTGCGGTGGCCAGTAGGAACAGGCATTGATGCACTGCACGGTGCGGGTCGGGATCGAGCTTTGGCAGCTCCGTGGGGGTGGCCATGCCGATCGCGGTAAAAGCACTGGTCAATGTGACCGGGAAGTTGCCCGACACCGGGTAGTCACCCAGGAGTTCTGTCAGAACGTGGCGGGCGGCGGCTTCGTCGAGTTCCTTTCCCGTGCCTACCTGTAGCGGGGCGTCGTCGGGGCTGGAGTTGATTCTGTCGACGTAGCTGCGCAGCGTCACTGTGAGTTCTGTGCCGCTGAGGTTGTCGATGACGGTCGGTCGTGTGGACCCGTCGGGTTCGAGAGTGAAGCCGAGCGGAGCGAAGGCCTGGACGAGCTGGGTCACTCTCCCGCTGCCGGCATAGCTCTCGCTGTCAGGGTTGAAGCCCCCGTGAGCCCGACACAGTGCCACAAGTTCTCGGGCTAAGGGCAGCCCCGCAGTCGCGTTGTGCGCTGCCGGTGAGGCGAAGACATGTCGGATTCGCTTCATCTTGCCCAGGTGGGACCCGTTCGATGTTCTTCCCTCCGGTGCCGGGTCGAGATGACCGAGGCCGTGGCGGGCGAATGCATCGCGGAGCTGCTGGTGTGAAGGGCTGCCTGAGATATCGAAGAAGGGGCCAAGGGCCGCGCCCAGCTCGGTCAGATTCATAACGGCTGCCTCGACTCCAGCGCTGGGTCGTTCACGGGCGCGGAGAGGTACCGGTATGCCGTTGCTCGGCTGATGCCGAACGCTTTAGCGAGTTCGTGAACGGGTTCTCCGGTCTCGGCGAGACGACGGAGCTGTTGCTGCCGCTCAAGGGTCAGTTTGGCGGGCTTGGTGGCCGGTAGGCGGCGCGCTCGCCTGGAGTCACGAGAAGCAGCGCGGCGCTCGCGGCCGAGTTCGAGTTCCAGTTCGGCCAGGGTGGCCATGATCGCGGCCACCGCGCGGCCTGTCGGTGTGCTGGTATCTATGCCTTCGCGTAAGGCGCGCAACAGGATTCGGCGTTCACCGAGTTCGGCAATGGTGCGCGTAACTTCGGCGACGGAACGCCCGAGACGATCGATGGCGGTGACGACCACGGTGTCACCTTCGCGGGCGTAGTGCAGCAGGGCCGCCAAGCCCGGCCGGTCAGTGTTCACCGCACCAGAAAGCTTGTCGGTGAAAACCTGGCCGGACTCGACACCCTGGGAGGCGAGCGCGGCGAGCTGTCCATCGAGGTCTTGGCCCGCGGTGCTCACCCGCGCATACCCAAGGATCGTTGTCACGCCACCACCGTCTCATTGCCCTCCGACATTGAAGATCTGAGACACGCGGTGTGAGACAGGAAATGAGACAGCGCGACCTGGGGCTACCCGGTGACTGTGACTCGCAGCGGTAAGTGGCGGTGTTCTTGCGGGGCTAGGTGGCGCCGATGACCAGGGTGCTGCGGGCGGTTTCGACGACGTCGGCGGTGATGGTGTGCAGGTCGTTGATCTTCATGATGCGTTGGATTTGGGCGAAGAGTCGTTGAAGGAGCCGAAAGTTGCCACTGGTGATGCGGGCGACGGCGGCGACGGCCTGGGCGTCGGTGAAGTCGTCGTCGTTGAGGTCGGTTCCGAGTTTGCGCCAGTGTCGTGTCAGGACGAAGGTCAGCTCTTCGCCGGTCAGGGGCCGGTAGTGGTGGGCGAAGCCGATGCGGCTGTAGAGCTGTGGGTATCGGGAGAAGGTCTTCTCGATGCCGGGCATGCCGATGAACAGCACGCCGTGGGTGCCGCGGTCGAATTGGTCGCGTAGGTGCTCGATGGCGTTGGCGGACAGACGTTCTGATTCGTCGATGACGAGGAGCTCGACGTAGTCGGGCATGTCGTGGGCGTGTATGCCGTCATGTACGTGTTGGTCGATGCAAATGTTGATGCGGTTGGTGAGCAGGGTGAGGTCGTCCCGCAGTTCGCGCAGCGGTGAGGCCACCGCCGGGGTGTAGAAGACGGTGCGGGAACGCGACAACGCGGCGTAGACGTCGCGATCGGTCTCTTCGCGCGGGCCCCAGTTGCGGAGCAGCGGTTCGGCTTTGTCCCATCGGGCATACCGGGACGCCGAGAGGGTTTTGCCGATTCCTGCTGGGCCGTAACAGAGCCCGATGGTGCGGTCACGTTTGACGGTGTCGGCGAACTCGATGAACCGGCGGTGTTCCTTGGTCGCGATGAACGGCCAGCTGCGGGTGGTGGGCATGAGTCAGTCCTCGTGGTAGGCGCGCAGCCGCCGAGCCGGGGGCGCTGTTGTGGGGAGTGTCAGCGGCGTCACCGGCCGGTCGGTGGGCAGGTAGTCGGTGACCACGGTGATGCGTTCGTTGATCTGTTCGCGCAGCCGGCGCCGGTAGGCGCGGCGGGCGGCTTGGATGTCGGACAGGCCGATGGTCTCGGCGGTGTGATCGGGACTGACTGCCTTGCACAGGAACCGGTCTTTGTGGAAGACGCGGATCTCGGTAATGTCGCGGGGGTCATAGCGGATGGTGACGGGTTCGCGGACATAGGCGGCCAGGGTGGGGCTGAGGTAGCGCAGGCCCTGGAAGTGGATGCCGTCGCGATGGACCATCCGGGGCTTGGCCACCCAGACCAGCAGCAGGTCGAGCGCGTCGAGGTCGACCGGCATGCGCGGCAACCAGCCCTGCCCCACCCATGCTCGGTGCGGGCTGGTCTTCAGTTCGGGGTGGGTGCGCTGGTGGTAGTCGGTGGTGATGAATCCGGCGAGGGCCTCGTCGAGCTGCGGCAGTGTCAAGGCAGCCGGGGTCACTGGGCGGCCGTGGGCGAGGTGTCCGGGTAGTTCGGGAAGTAGTTCGGTGGTGATGGTTCCGAAGAATCGTTCGATCTTGCCGCGGCCCTGTGGGCGGGCCACCGTGGAGTGCACGATTTGAAACTTCAGATCGGCGGCGACCTGGGTGAGGTGCTCGCTGGTGAAGTCGCTGCCGTGATCGACGTAGAGCACCTCGGGTAGCCCGCACATCGGCCACGATGGATCGGACTTGGTCCAGATCGCTTGCCGCAGAGCCAAAGACGTGTTCAGCGCCGACGGTGCACCCAGGCCCACGGTGTACCCGGGGACCGCCCGGGAGTGGTCATCGAGCACGACGGTCAACCACGGACGGACCGGTGTGTCAGCGTGCAGGACCAGGATGTCGAGCTGGGTGTGGTCGACCTGCCACATCGCGTTGGGAACCTCGGATCTACGCCGGTAGACCAGTTCGTAATTGTCGCGCAACGCGACCGCGCCGTCGTGGGCAAGCGTGAGCATCGCCGGGTCCAGGGCGGTAACGATCCCTCGCACGGTGCTGTAGGACACCGGTGTCCAGCCCTGCTGGGCGGCGACGTGTGCTACCCGTCGGGTGATCGAGGCTAGCGATCGTCGTGGCTTGCCCAGTGCCAGGGCTTCGATGAGGCCGACCAGCTCGGGGTCGGTGCGTCGCACCGCGGTCCGCGGTGTGCGGGCCAGTCCAGCAAGACCCGAGGCGCGGTAACGCGAGAGCCAGCGTTGTGCGGTGCGCAGCGCAACGCCGGCGTCGTGGGCCGCTCGGGTCAGGGGGACCCCCTCCTCGATGCAGGGCCGCAGGATCTCGAACCGGGCCATCGCCTGCTGGCGTTGTGTGTCGGTCAATCCCGTGAGCGCGACACCGTCCACATCCCTCACCTCAGACTTATTGCGGTGAATTACCCTCGCGCCCAGTCGATGTCGCCGCCTGGCGCCGACAAGTGCCGGTAGATGGTCGGGCGGGTGACACCGAACTCGGCGGCGATTTGGGCCACGGTGTAGCGGCGTTTGCCGTCGGGGCCGAGTTCGGCGTACATCGCTGCGGCCAACGCGACCTGGCGCGGCCCGAGTTTGGGTTTCTGCCCACCGGTGCGGCCCCGAGCCCGGGCGGCGGCCAGCCCGTCCATCGTGCGCTCCGACATCAGGGCATGTTCGAACTCGGCGATCGCGCCGAGGATCTGGAAGAACATTCGTCCCACCGCGGTGGAGGTGTCAATTCCCTGGTCGAGGACCACCAGGTCCACTCCGCGGGCGGCCAGGGTGTTGGACAGCTCGATGAGATGCTCCAGGGAGCGACCCAGCCGATCTAGTTTGGTCACCACGATCTGATCACCAGCCCGGTTCGCCGAGAGCAGTGCCCGATCAAGTTCGGGTCGTCGCGCCAGCTTCCCCGACACCACGTCAAGAAAGATGGGATCGCAGCCGGCGGCTGCGAGAGCATCGTGTTGGGCGTCGGGGTGCTGGTCGCGGGTCGAGACCCGTCCATAGCCGATCTTCACGAACCGGAATGTATCGCCAACCCCCGACACGGTGACGTTGCCGCGGACACGCCAACCGTTACACCCCCGACCTGGCCAAACACCTCGCACGCTCGGGTGTCTCGCTAACGAACGTCTGCGGACACCCGTGGGTGGGGTGCTGGAGCCCTATTTGGTGTTGGTGACGACGACGATCTGACGGATGAAGGTGTGTTCTACCGCGGAGCGGAGAAGGAAGTCGGCGACGTTCACGCGGGAGGTTGAGGGCAGGATCGGTAATTTGTCGACATCCGCGAGCGCGATCGCGGTGTAGCCGACGCCGGCCCGGTCGTTCAAGGCGCCCGGGTATTGGAGGGTCCATTTCAAGTCGCTGGCTTTCAAGAGCACTTCGGACGCGGCTTTGTCCTCGTACTTCTTGCGCAGCGCCGTCCGAAATATCAGGCCGGCGAGAAACGACGCCTTGGCCAGCGAGTCGCCGACGCCGAATGCGGACACGATGACGAACCGGTCGACACCCGACGTCTTCGCCGACGCGATGACGGCGCGGACTGTGTCGGTGATCAGCGACGGGGTCTGGCGGATGCTTGTCACTCCGAGCGTGCTGATGACCGCGTCGTGCCCGCGCGCTGCTCTTGCGATCGCTGCGGCGTCGGTGACATCGCCGCTGACGATGTGCGCGCGCGGGTCAACGGTGGCGTCGGGCCGCCGAACGAGAGCGGTGACCTGGTGGCCCTGGTCGAGTGCCTTTTGGACGAAGTGGACGCCGGTACGGCCGGTCGCTCCAAGGACGAGAAACTTCACGATTCTTCACTTTCAATAGAACGGATGAATTGGGTGTGATGGCACGGCGCGGCAGTTGGCCGCACCGGGTGAGACAGGTCGTGGTCGGCTGGCAACCGTTGTGCGGTCTAGACGTATCGCGGTGGGCCGCCGCCGCGGAGTCTGCTGGCCTCGCGTCGGTGTTGGCGTGTTCCGATGAGTCGGTAGGCGAGTCGCGCGGGCGTGGGGATGGCGGCGAGGAAGTCGGCTCGTTCCCGCGGGGTGGTGTCTTCGAGGAGGTAGCCGAGCATGATGAGCCGGCGTGTCAGGGGTATCGCGACCAGTCCCCGTTGCCCGACCTCCTGATATTCGGCAGCGGTGATCACCCGTTCCACGATCGGCAGAATCCCTGCTTCTTCCTCGTCGAAGTGTTCGTTGAGGCCATGCGAAATCTGCTCCAGCAAGGCGGTCAGTGGCGCGCCGGTGCTCGCGGCGGGCGCGTCCCGCCACGCAGGCAGGGCCGTCGCGACGTGCTCGAGCAGCACTGCAAGGGCGTGATGCTGACTATCCATACGGGCGAGGAGATCGGCGTGGAATCGGGTCCGGGTCGATAGCCTCGGCCACAGCAGCTCGTCCTCGCCCAGGTGGTGGTGATGGAGCATGTCGAGGACTTCGCGAACGTGCTCGGCGATGGTGCGAGCCCGGGTGACGTCACCGACAGGTACCGCAGCGACGAGTTGGGGCAGCAAAGCGCATTCGCGGCGGAACATGCGGTGCACGATCACCATGTCGCTGGTGTCGCAGAGCTTTGGTGCTGCGGCGCAGACCTTTTCGGCGGCCGAGGCTGCCCCGTCGATGGGCTGCTCAGGATTCCTGCCGCGGAGCTCGGCGAGGATGCGCTCGCGCGACAACTCGGTGTTCTCGTGCTCGCGGGCGTGCGCTTGCACGTTGCTCACCAGCTCCTCCTCGGTATCCCCGGTGATGACGGTGCCGGACGAACCGCAAGTCAGGATCAGACCCATGGCAATCTCTTCTCGTAGGTGTGGCGGATTCTCGCCCTCGCGGGCTGTGTTGGTTCCGCTGATCACGTTAGTCAATAATATTGACTATATCAAGGTTGGGAATGAACCGGCCAGTGACCGCTGGGGCCGTTGTTGAATCTGGCCAGCGGCAATCGAGGAACGATGCCCGACGTCGCTAGGATTTATGAGCGTAGGGATCGGTGATCTCGCGGAGCTGGTCCAGGATCTGTTGCAGCAGGGTGAAGTTGCGGGTCCCCAGATAGCCCTTCCACTCCGCCAGAATCTCCGAGGATGTCGCCATCGCCACCTCGGCCGCTCGCTGGCCACGTTCCTCGAACACGATCAACCTGGCCCGCCCGTCGGCAGGATCGGAGACCCGGCGGACATAGCCAAAGCGTTCCAGTTGGTCGACCAGGACCCCAGTGTTCTGCTTACTCAGTTGCGCCTGTTCAGCCAGGTCGGTGAGACGCGAACCGTCCGAGGCGATGCGTTGAAACACCCGAGCCTGCGCCAGGGTCCAGTCGTTGAAGCCGGCATCCTGCAGAGCCCGGAAGATTCGGTCCTCCATGTGGCGATACGGGATGAACAACGCAACCCCCAAACTAACCGGCTGCTCGTCGCCCATACCGTTCTCAGCTCCATCGTCGTCACGTCCACCCGCTCGCACGGGGACCGCACTTTACGTTGTCGTCAGCACTGCCAAGTCAGATCGGTGCCGACGTGCGTCAAACGCGGCGCACATTGCTGCCCTCGCCGAGCTCAGCACCTGTATCCACGCGACTTCGTGCCCGAGGCCGACAGCTCTACTGTCACGACTTCAGGTAGTCACATTAACTGACTAATTATAGGACACACTCACATTGGCGATATGAAAATCCAGGCGGTGCCGCCAGTCAACTATCGAACTACGACACAAGGATGATCGCCCCGGCGGCGAGCAGTGCGTTGCCCCCTCGGCGGACTGGTGCAGCAGGGGCTCGATGGCAACTACGGTGGCGGCCGCCGTCTTCGCAGTCCGACATCCAAGCCGTCCGCCGCGCCCTGGTCATCGCGCCAGACAACATTGCAACAACACCGCCACTTACCGCTGCGAGTCACACCGGTGACGGTGATGCGCCCCGAGGGTGTCTCTTTTCTCTAGAAACGAGACACTCCCGGCGTCCTCTCGATGCGACTCTCGGTGGCGGGAAGTAGTTCCTACTTGACCGTCCTCTAAGACAGGGAACGCACCATTGACGTACTTACGCGATTGGCGTAATACTGTATTCACGTCGTGCGGTACGGCGGTAGTGAACATATCGAAGGGAATCGAGATGGCGCAGAAGTCGAAGCCGAATTTTCGGTCGTACAGCCCCAAGAGGTCCGGCTCGCAGCAGCCGAAGTCTCAGCAGCGCAACTTCCTGGGGGAGCCCATCCACTCGAAGAAGCAATCGGGGAGCCAGGGCAACAGCCGCAAGGTCCATGACACCAAGGGCCGCAACACCCAGGGGCGCCGCAGCTGGTGACATCCGCTTTCGGGACCCAAAAGTCGGGGTAGGAGCATCACGCTCCTACCCCGACTTTTTGTTGCCGTGAGGTTCGGCTAGGCGGTGCATTCCCAGTTGGGAGGGTTGTTTGTACTGACGCGAGCGGGGCACACAGCGTTCGGATCTGCCGAGAGGTCGGTGATGACGCCTCCGTTTGGCGAAGTGGAGGTTCGCTTGCACCGCCACGAGTACGCATCGCGCGGGGCTACCTGGTAGGCCTGCGCGGGATAGAAGTCGGCGCCACCGGGATACATGTTGCTGCATGCCGTGTTCATGTCGATGATTTGCCCAGGTGCCGCTCCGGCGGTCGGTAACACGCTCAGCGCTGCAAGGGCCGTAGCGAAGGCGCCGGCAACGGCCAGGCGCAGGGATCGGGTGATCACCATGACTGAGAACTCCTATTTTCGTGCATCAAGTAGGTGCACACGTCATATCGTAATACGCTCGCACATCATTACATAGGTGCGATGGCGGAAATGGGCGGCAACCCGCACCAACGTGGCGAGGTCTTCCTAAGATTGCGCGGTGGGGACGAGCAATGACGAGCGCGACGATGTCTTTCAAACGCAAGCCGCTCTTGACGAGCAGAGAGTTCGGCATCTGGAAAAAGTAGCAACCGCAGCCCTTGGGGCGGCCGCGGCAGAGGGGCAGTTCGACGCACTGGTTGATGACAGAAATCTTCGTGACGCAACGTGGGACGCCTACCGTCAGGCCAAGACCCAGGCATCGCCGGAGGACGACCTCACCTACTTGATCGCAGCGGCGGCGGCGGTAATGCTAATCCGGCAACGCCGAAAGATCTTTTGCCGCGACGGCGAGCCGCAGATCTCGGAAAAGTTGAGCGAACTAAGCGACTACGGGTACATCATCGCCGGTTCCCTACTTCTTGCAGTGACGCTCCTCGAGGATGCCAATATCCCGGTAGACGCTCAGCCGCAAGAACGGACAAACCTGCTCAACCACCTCGTCGCAGTTCAAGACCAGGATGTGAGCACATACTCAACGCCCAATGCCGTGGCGACGATTGCTCGATGCCTGCAGGAATTCAAGGACCTAAAGAGCCTGGCCTCCGCAACGCCCGGCCCACCACCCGACCGGGACGGATTCTCCGCGAGCCACCTCGTGGCCGCCGCCGGGGCGGCGGTGGTGGTCGCCTTAGTCGTTGGCGGGCTCATGGTGTGGAAGGTCCCCCCCGTGCGCCATTTCCTGGGGGGCGGGGCCGAATCGGCAGCCTCCGCTGGAACTCCGGGCGGTGGGGCGGGTCCATCTGATCCGATTGCCTTGTTGCCCAAGCATTCCCCCACCGTGGCGCTGTCCCAGACCCTTCCCAACACCGTGGTGCAGCTGTTTGCCTTTCCCAGTAGTGCTGACCCCAGCCGGGAAACCCAGACCGTGCCCGGCTATCTCCCGCCTGTGGATGGCCCGGTGATGGCGATCAGCGATCGGCTCACCTTTGAGGTGAGGCTGTCGATCCGGGACAAGGGTCTGCCACCAGATACGTTGTCGCTGTCGATTAACGCGGTCAGCCCGACGGTGATCACCGAGGCGGAGCTACTAGCCAACCGCGACCACGCCGAAGAGTTCAAGCCGACCCTCAACGTGGGTGACCCTGTGGCCGTCCCTGCCATCGCCAAGGACGGGACCCCGACCGTCTATCGCTTCGTTCTGGCGGCCCTTCCCTCCGCGCCGACCACGAACGGCTACTGGTGCGGATACACACCAAAGCCGGTTTCGATCTTGGTCACCAAAGGCGACAACTATGAATCAGCGATCACCAGCTACCCCGTATATGTCGTGCGCGACGAGTTGGTGGCCGGCACGTCCTGCTGACATTGGTCCAGACAGCCTGGAAGTAAAGAGGCGCAGCTTCCGAGAAAGGCTAGACGCCACCGGTCTGCTGAGGTTGCGCCTCCGCGCTGACGCTTCGGTTCACAAAGTCAGCTAGGGAATCCAGTTCGGCGAGAGATTTTTCCTCGTCGGCGCGCAGACGAGCCCGGACCTCGGCCTTGAGGGCGTCAATCTGCCCTTCCGCTTCGGCGAGGATTTTGTCGGTCGCTAGGCGCACCAATGCAGACTCTGACATCCCTTTGGCGCCCGCGAGCACCGCGAAACGCTGGGCGTACTCAGCGTCCACTCGCGCCTGAAGTGTCTTGCCCTTGTCTCTGGCCATCACAGCTCTCCTAGCAGATATCGCATCAGTTCGGCGTACGTACGCCCGTGCGGCAAGTGCACGCACACATACACACAGTCGTACTGCATACATGAAAAGTTACACCACCGCGCCGCGATTTTACCCACTAATAGCCGCTAAAACACCGTAGTGACGTTTTCCACGCGCACTACTTGACGGTTAGACCGTATGTGCGTAATACTGTGCGCACGCCCGAACTGGTCGGGAGTAACACTCATAAAGGAGATTGGTCATGGTCACCGACGAGGCACAACAGATCAGCCCGCAGGCGCATCGCTCGGGTTGGACGCAACACCCCGCCATTCGGCGGCTGATGAAGTTGGTGATCGCGGCCGTCGCAGTTGCCGGGCTTGTCGGCGTTGTTCAGCCCGCAGTGACACCCGCAGTTGCCCAGGCAGCCGTCATCCAGGGCCCGGACAAGGTCGGGTGGGGGCGCGCGGCAATTCTGTTCAACCGGGACGAAACCCTCAAAATCGGCATCGGAGGTTTGGTCAACGTTCCGCCGGCGGGCCCGATCAGCGCGGCGTTCGCTCTGGCGAAGGCGGGCCTGGCGCCCATTGCCCTGAGTTACTACAACCGCGGCCTCTGCAGCGCCTACACGTGGTCGGTCCGGCCGTGGGACAACCAAGGGTTCATGAGCCGAAAATGCTAGCCACCTGCGTCTACGCGGCCCCGGAGTCCATCAGGACTTCGGGGCCGCTTTCGACTGCTGCCTTCCCCTCCCCGCCACGATTGGTCGATCACCCATGGTGTCGGCTTATGTGACTCCCCAGATGAGGGGCCTGGCTGGCCGTGTCTGGGCATGAAAAAGCCTCGCGCGTCGAAATTGAGATTCGACGACTGCGAGGCAAAAGCCAGCGTGGTGTGCGCGTGGAGCCGCTGACGGGGCCGTCCGGCGCGCAGGCGGTTACGGCGGCATCGGCAGGTTTCTCCCGGCGGAAAGGGCGCTCATTCGAGGAGGGCTATCGGAGCCACTCGCGGAGCGCGGCCGCGGCGGCGCCGACGATCCCGGCGAACCCGCCGAGGATGGCCACGATGCGTTCCGACGGCTCATCGCGCCGACAGAACACCGCTTGGTAGACCATCACCAGCACAGGCAGAATCCAGACCAGATTCCACGCGCCTGAGACGACCATATTGACCTCCTTGCGAGGTGTACCAACAGAAAGTGCCCGACCGGGGGCCGGGCACAAAAAAAGCCGGGAAGACCCGGCTTCGACGCGCAAATAGCGCGCCCCCTCATGGGTGAACCCATGAAAAGATCAGTCCAGCAGTACATTGGATGGCTGGACAACTTACGAAACTGGCTGTGTGCGCAGTTGCTCGGCGAACCCATTAACAGGGCGGGAGGGAAGGTTTCGCGGTAGCGACCGGATGTGGGCACAGTCGTGCTACTGCATCTGTGCGGCAATCTTACCTGTATCGAGGCCAGGCGGGGTGGAAGAAAGTCAGGGGAATGTGCTGGCGCTAACCGATTTTGGGCGCACTAACGGCACCTCATTCACTGTACTCGCAGGTAGATGCGCTCGAATGGAAGCAAGCAACCTGGGCGTGTCGCACCGCTGCGTGAGTGGGACATCCGGCGCGCCGGATGTCCCGACTTCCCTATCCTGGAGGCGTGACGAGCGAGTGCGGTGACACCGGGTCGAAGATGCCTCTGTCCCCGACTCCCCCGCGCCGTTTCGGTCAACTGCCCGACCTTGCGGTCCGAGATGACTTCGACGACCCACTCCCCGAGACAGAGCTGGACACATGGGAGGGACGCGCCCCGGAGGAGGGTTGAGCGTGCCCGCGAGGACGGACAACATCATCGCTCTCGCCGGATGCATCAACCCAGACCTCGCGAACTACATCCGAAGCACCCAGCAAGTCGCAGCAGTGGCGAGCCGATACGGCAGCTACGTCCTACCAACAACAGGCGTCGCCCAAAACTGGTGAACCTCCCGAGGGTTAGGAGTTCTCGGGGATGGCTTCGCGGATGGCTTCGAGGTCGTGAGAGATGCTGTGCAAGATGTGCAGCTGCGCGTGTGCTTGGAGGGCTCGAACCTTCGCCCAGCGGGCGGGGCTGTTCTCGGGATCGGGATGGTATTCGAGCGCATGTTCGAGTGCCTCCGCCGCGGTGTTAAGCGCTTTTGGTGGCTTCTTCGAACTGCTTTTGTGCGGCGTTCTTCATGCTGGCTCACGGTACGAGCAACGGGTGACACGACGGGCAATGCCTGTTCTCGATGACCCTAGAAAGAGCGCGAGCCACAGGCCTCGTCGTCCGGCGAGTAATCCTGCGGCTCACTTCCAAACCCACCTCGATGGGATGGCTACGCGGCCAGTCTACGGCCCAGACCGCCTGTCTGCAACGAACCCGATTATCCAGGCCCCTCCGCACCGTCAGATCGTGTGGAGCTCGACGGCACTTCCAAGCATGTCGAGATAGGTCCGGTTGCCGATCCTGGCCTGGACCACGGCCCCGCACACGATGTCCGCGGCCCACAGCGCCGGCTCGTGACGGCCTATGGAGTGTTCAATCCGCACCGTCGATTCGACAACTTTGCGTGACCGCAATTTCTGCAGCATGTCGAGGTCACTGGCGTCGAGCTGGCCGCGAGATTCGAAGGTGATCGTCGAGCACGGCATCAACGCCAAGTGCGGCAGAAGAAACTCCATGCATTTTCGCCGATGCCGGCGGTCATCAGCGTCTTTGTCCACGTGAACCACGACGAACCCGGTGACGGGAAGCCCGGCCACCGCAGCGACCAGCTCGACACGGCGCTCAGCGCTGCTGCCGTGCCAGTGCAGTTTCGCCTCACCGATGCGCAGGGCGTCGAGCGTCTTGCGCATCTCCGCAACATCGTCGTCGTCGCACAACGTCGCAGCCAGCAGGTACGCGCCAGGATCGAGGTCTGGACGCGACCCGGATTCATCAGCCCAAGCGGTCAGCATGCGCAGCCCTTCGTCACAGTCCCGAAAGGGACGATTGTGGCGTACATCTGGATCAGATCCTTTCCTGCGCGGGTCTCGGCACCCGTCATTAATTCTTGTTTGGGTGCACGCAGGTCTACAGGGAAGGGGTGCACGGGCCTCTTGGGCAGCGCGAGCGCGCATTGGCGAACCGGAGCAACGGAAACCTGGGGGGCACGCGCCAGCGCGTCCCGCGTTTTAACTGTCTAACGCTTTAACGCTGTAGAGCTAAAACATTAAAACTCTGTAGAGCTTAAGCGTTAAAGAGTTACAGCGCTATAATTCTAGTGTGATGACCAACATTGCTGTGTGCCACTCCCGCAAGGGTGGTGTGGGCAAGTCTTTTCTGGCCTACGAGCTGGCCTATCTGCTTGATGCGGTTCTCGTCGACCTCGAACACGACGGGGGAGGCGTGACAGCCAAGTGGGGGTATCGCCCGCAAGATCACCCACGATCAAGACTTCTGGATGCACTGGAAGCGAGTGCCACCGCGCCGCGACCGCTGCGCGGATTCAAGAAACCCGACCTTATCCCCGGTCATCCCGATCTCTATGACCACCAGCCCGACGCCAACACCATGGCCGATGCCCTCACAAAATGGGCGTCCGAATGGGGCAAACCGTGGATCGTGGTCGACACTCATCCTGGCGCCAGCCCCGCTGCCCACGGCGCGCTGGCCGTGGCCAACATCGTGCTGGCTCCGACCGCGCTACGCACCGCCGAACTCGACGCCACCGCCGAGCTGGTCAATGAGGCGGCCGACTACCCACTCGTCATCGTGCCGAACTTCGTCCCCACAACACCACCGGCCGCCGAAATTCAGCGACTGCGCACCATCATCGCCGACACACCCGTGCAGGTCGCTCCACCGATACCGACCGCACTGCACGTAGGAACACGAAAGAAGCGCATCGCCATCACCGCCGAAGCGCCACCCGCGAAATCTCTACAGAAAGTCGCGGCCGCGCTCACCGACCTCAGCACCTTCGTGAAGGAGTACGTCAATGGCTGACGGCCTGGACTCGCTCACCGCCATGCGCTCGAAGTCGACCACATCGCGCCGCTCAATCCCGCCGCCGCGACACCAACCGCGCCGCACACCGGTCGACATGCCCGCCTCACCAACGCCAGCAATCGCATCCGAACCGCCCAAAGCGCAGCCGGCGGCCCATGCCCCGGTGACGCCTCCACCGGCTGCAGGCACCGACCTCACGAAAGTGTCGATCTACCTCGACGACATCACGGACGCCTCCCTCGAGACCGTGCGCGCAGCGGCCCGCGCGACCAAGCCGCGCGTCGACGCCACCCGCAGTGCCGTCGTCCGTCTAGCGCTCAACCGGCTCGCCGAACAGCTCACCCCGGCTGAAATCGTCGCTGAACTGCAACGCAGCGCCGCAGCCCATAGCGGCCCCGGCCGAAAACGTGCCTAATAACAACGCTCAAGCGTTATAGCGCTATAACGCTTGAGCGTTTCAACTACGCACCTACGTCTTCCTCGGCCTCGATTGTGGCGAAACGGTGGGCGGTGGCCGCCGTCAAGCCGTACCGCCGCTGCGCGGTCAAGCCTTGACAGCCATCACTCACCGCGCAAACGGGCCACTACGAGGAAGCGGCGAAAAACTGATCGCTTGAGAAGGGAGTGAAGCGCTATTCGGACTGCGGAACGCCGGCCCGGTCCAGGAACTCGTTAAGCGCCGCATCCACAATGTCGGTGACCGCGTACCCGCGATCCTTCAACACCTCAATGCGCTGTTGCGTACCTGGCCGCACATAGGTGTTCAACGGCACCTTTTGCTGCCGCTTGCGTAGCGGCAGCGCGCTGCTGACTTCGGCCGCGGCCGCGCCGCCGTCGATAGCCTCCCCAGTCGAATCGGGCATGCACGCAATTCTACATGCATGCCAAAACGCCTATTGCACGCAAATTGCTTGCATGTATACACGCACGCTCTTACAGTGGTGGCATGGAAACGCTACGAACGGTTCAAGACGACGTGAGTGCGGTCCGGGACTTCACGTCCCAGGTCCGCGCGCTGTGTGTACAGCTGATAGCCAATCCGTTCAACACGCCCGCCGCAGAGGAGCTTCTTGACCTGCTCCTGGAGGATGCGCCGGCCATCGATCTCGCCCTTGAGCGGGTTCTGCAGGCGGTGATCGATGGACCCGCGTCGAACGGAGTCCCACTCTTGGACATGCTGGTCGGACGATGCCGCTATGCCGCTCGGAACCCGCTCGTCGTCGGTACGGCGGCCTAAAGTGGCTCAAGTGAGCATGCCTGCGACGCCGGCGAAGCCAGGCTCTCCTGAGCACTGGCAAGCATGGCTGCAGCGATACGGCGGTGACTACACCACCGACGCCGAGCGCCGCGCCGCCTATGAAGACTTCAAAACGAACCTGGCCACCATGCAGGCCGTCTTTTCCCAGTCCGAGGACATGCACGTAGCCGGCTACCTCGAAGCTCACGAGCGGGTGGCCAGCGGCGACGCAGACGATCCCGCCGACGCTGAGACGTGGGTTCCGGCCAACCTCAGCGGCTACGCGCGCGCGGACTGGCTCGAAGGCTTCCGCTCGCACTTCGAGCCATAGAGATCGTTCACTGCTGGATCGGCCACACCAGGTGTTGCGGCTCGCGAGGCGGACCGTGGTCGAAGACAGCTTCAGCCACCAGCTCGGCGCTCTTACTGGCAATCAGCTCGTTCAAGTCGTACTGCACTTCGCTGCAGACTTCATCGAGCAGGACCTGCTGCGCCGAGGTGATCATCGCGGATTTATCCGCGCCGTTGACCTGTGATCGGGCCGCCCAGTCGCTCACCCGATCGCCGATCACGTCCAACTCCGAGAGCACCATGCCAGCCGCCTCGCTGGCGTACTCCTCAATGAACGCTGACCTCGCTGCGGCCGGCCACCACGCCGGGATCGGCAACTGTGCCGCGTACACCGCTGCGATGGCCGCCTCCAGTTCCAGTGAATCGATCACAACCCGAACGGTAGCCGTGTGAAAGGAGGGACGGGATGTGTGCGTGTCGGTACCAGGTACGTGGGTCTCTCTACGTAAGGATCGGGTGCATGGCCCAACCGCACAAAGGTCAGCGTGAGCAGATCAAGGTCCGCGCTGACGCATCCGTGTATGTCCGACTGCGCGAAATGGCCGCAGAACGCGGCACCAGTGTCAGCCAACTTTCGGCCGACCTCCTAGCCATTGCGGTTGGCCACCCCGAGGCCGTCCGCGAGCTCGACAAGGAGGTCCTGCCACTGGCGATGTGACGATATGCGCCGAGTGGGCTCATCTCTCGTCTTGCCCGGCGAGCCCCCGGCAGATGTGACATCTGAATAGCTGGTGTGTGGAACCCCACTGACATGACGAAGGCCTCGCCGTAGCGAGGCCCTGGTCGAGGTTTTGGACCGAGTTGGCGCTCGGTTCTGGGTCCGCACCCATATCCCCGAAGGGAACTGTCTTGGTGGACAGCTCTCACGGTAGCGCACGTTCTGCTGCGGTTCTAGATACGCCGCGAAATGTGTGCGCGAATCGTGACTTAAACACCCGATTTCATCGCGCCAGTACCGCGCTGCCCACGCCGCTGCGCGGTGCCCTGCAAGGCGCTACCGCCAGCAGCCCGCACATGGTGCGCGCGTACGCCAACGAGCGTCGCCGTGGATGGGTGGAGCGCGCTGGTTCTTGTGCGCCGTCTGCGCCGATGTGGACCAGCCGTGCCAGCTGGCTTGAAGGGTTGGCGCGCTGGGCGCACTCGCCGGCCTTTAGCCAGGTGTGTATCGAGGCGCGGGTGTCGATCACCGCGGCCACGCTGTTGTCGATCGCCACAGTGATGGCCGAGCACGCCGATCACGCCACCGGCCGCCACGTCGCCGTCACACGCGCGACAATCGCCGACAGGGTGGGTTGCGACGTGCGCACCGTGACCGCCGCCTGGCGGGTCCTGAGGGCCTCTCAGTGGGCCGTCGAGGCGCAGCGCGGCCACGGCTCGACAAGCACCCCCAGCATCGGCCGCCGACCCTCGGTGTACCACCTGGTCCCGCGCCGTGAAGCCCGTCCCGTGAGCCGTCCGGCTGTGCATGATTTCCACCTACCGCCGTCAGGCGGTGTTAGTTCTTCTTCTCCCGTAGGGAGTTACTCACCAAGCGGGCGCGCAAGCGCGCCCGCCAACCGAATCTGCGACAACACGCGACAAGCACGGCCATGGCGACGCACCACGCGTCCACTGGCCGTCCAGCGGCTTGCCGCTGGACTCGTCGCGATCACCCACGGCCTGGACCGCGCCCACATCGGCGCCATCTGCGACGCACTCACCGCCGCCGGCATTGACCCCGACGTGTGGTCAACACGCGCGGTCAACGACAAGCTCAACGCCGACATGCGCGCCCGAGGGCTGACCTGGCCCGACCACATCGCCAATCCTGGC
>Ga0172382_10005593_pt1 | contig 18697 bp, 18 predicted proteins | sample Leawel138RmetaG_FD_122245 | JGI IMG/M metagenome (GOLD analysis project Ga0172382, IMG submission 122245) | Leachate microbial communities from a municipal landfill in Southern Ontario, Canada - Leachate well 138R metaG | ecosystem: Engineered > Solid waste > Landfill > Unclassified | place...
ATATACCAAAGCTTTCAAAAACTCCAAAGCCCCGACGCCGTCGGTCAAGCCATGAAAAACCTCGATGGCGATACGGCAATCAAAATAACTCACGCGCAAAAGATAACCGTTGTTTTCCCGGAACCTAAACTGATTGCAAATATAAGGGCTTTCCTCGTATACTCGCGGTTCCTCGTGATTCGGTTCCAAGTAATACCAGAAAAAACCTTTTTTCAGTTTCACTTTCATCGAGGGGAAACGATTCATGGTGTAAGACAATGCCTCGCGCAATATCTCGGGATCGATTTTCTCTTTTAAATTAAACGAAAGCCGGAAAAGATTGCTTCTTCTTTTGCTCGTGACCGAGGGGAATACCTTGGCGGCGTTATCTAGTTTAAACCATTTTCTCATAAGCGGTTCACCTTCTTAAGAAAACAAATATTGATGCGTGATAGAAAAAATATCGGCTTTCGCCGATATTGATTATCATTAAAGGTTAATATATCGGTCGATTTCTTCCAACGCCTTTTTCACGGCTATGACAAATTCCTCTTCCTGTTCCGGCGAGCCGTTATTAAAAACGGCCTCGGAAGTTAACGGTCCCTTATAACCTACTTTCTTAAGATCTTCCGCAAGCAAGCGCCAGTTGATGTTGCCCGTAAAAGGGACCAGGTGCTGGTCGAATAACCCGTTGTTGTCGTGAAGATGCACGCAAATCAGTTTTTCCCCGTATTTTTCCCAAGGGAAATTTTCAATATTGCGCGTGAAAGCGTTGGCGTGACCGCTGTCAAAACAAAACTTCAAATAGTCGCTTTCAAGCCGAGAGTAAACGTAATCAAGATAATCAAGGCGTCTTAAGTTCTCCAAAGCGAGATTGATCCGCGCGTCCTCGCAGGCGCGCAGTATTCTCGAGAGTCTTTTCACGCCAAGTTCGTTAAAGGGCGGCGGATTGTCACTACCGGAAATATGAAATATGACGGTCGGGATTTCCGCCTTCGCGATTTCCGCGATCGCCGTTATCATCGTCTCCGCGTATTTCTCGCCAACGTCACCGTCAATCCACAAATCGTTGCATCGGTCAAAGGGGAGATGGACGGTTTCAATCTCAAGCCCCGCCTCCCTGACTTTCTCAAGCGCGACGGGAAAACCTTCGTCCCAAAACAGGAACACGCCTTGAAAACGGTGTTTTTTTATTAACTCTATTTTTCTTTCGATTGAAGAAGAGAACCCGTAATAAAGATAGATATTATGTTTCAAAATATACTCCTTTGACAATAGTCGGGGATATTATTCGGAAGCAGGTTTTTCCTCGTCTTCTTTTAGGATGTACAAAATGCCGATCGTGCGCGGCCCGCAATGCGCTGAAATCACGGCGCTGGCCTTGGTTTCCAAAATATTTTCCACTTGAACCATTTCCGCGATTTTCTCTCTGAGATAAACGGCGTCCTCGTCGGCCTCTGAGTGGGTGATCATGATAAACTCGGGATCGAGATTATCCTTGTCGTTCTCCAAATAATTAAGGAGCACCTGCAAGGCCGCCTGGAATTTGCCGCGCGGTTTCTTCGCGACCATCATCTGTCCGTCCACGACCCTAATAATCGGCTTGATTTTTAAGAGCGTCCCGATTATCCGCGCCGTGCCGCTGCATCTTCCTCCTTTATGGAGGTAATTCAAAGTGTTGACCGCAAACTGCGTCCTAACCAACGGAACAAGCCTTTCCACCTTCCGGGCGATCGTTTCAAGATCATCGCCCTGATCGCGGTAACGGGCCGCCTTTAAAACCAACAGGCCGATCCCGCTCGACAAATTCTTGGAATCAATTACGCGAACTTGATCGGGAGCGTATTCCGAAGCCACCAATCTAGCCGTCTGGTATGTTGCCGAAAACCCCGAGCCAATGCCGAGATACAAAACTTGATATCCCAGTTCCAACCATTTATTAAAACGAGTGTAAAAAACATTAGGGTTGGCGGCCGACGTCCGCGGCAGTTCCTTATACTCGTCAACCAAATGGTACAATTCCCGGGAAGTGATATCGATATGGTCTTTATATGTTTTCCCAGCAATAGTCAGGTATAAAGGAATGGGATCGATATCCATTTGTTCATATATTTCAGGCGATAGGTCGGCAGTGTATTCGGTTATGATTTTAATTTTATTCATATACTGCCTCTTTTCCTTTTTATTTTTTCCCATTATACTATAAATATCAGCGTCGCACAAGCAATAAATTTCGCCTTATTTACTAAACGCTCACTAAATGTCATATTTATCGAGATCCGCGGCGTTCCGGTAGAGATCCGCCGCCGTTGCGAAAATAATCTCCAAGCAATAAAGCTCGTTATAACCAATCTTCCTTAGCTTTTTCAACACGCCGTAAAAATCAATCGTTCCGGAACCGAGCCTTCCGTGCCGGTCGCCGGAGCCGTCATTGTCGCTGAAATGAGTATGATAAAGATAAGGAGCGAGAATATCAATATATTCGCCGATATCATATTCGCTTAAGTGAGCGTGACCGGTATCTAGGATAAATTTCAGGTTGGCCGCCCCGACTCTTTCAATCAGGGTTTTGATTTCCCCCGGAGCGTAACCCAGTTCCGAGGGACCGGGCATGTTTTCGATCATCAAATACATATCGCGTTTTCGGGCGTATTCCGCGAGTTCGCTTAAAACTTCCTCGCAATGGCTTAGCGCCTCGGCGCGGGTCGCCCCCGGAAACATATAACCCAAGTGCAAAGTCAGTTTTGTAGCGCCAAGGCTCGCTCCGTAATCGACGCCATCCTTCATCACTTTCATGACCGCGGTTGCTTTTTCAAAATTACCCAAATCATTGGCCGGGCCGTGCGGTAAATGCAACACAATTTCAACCGCGGGAAAATCTCTCTTTAGATTTTTAACGTTTTCCGTATAGGCCGCTTGTTTTTTCGGTTCAAAGTGATAAGGATAGAATATTTCAATCGCCCGATAGACCCCTTCGGCCAATAAGGGTCGATAACTTTCGAAATCCTCAGCCGTTCGAGAGGGATTAATGGTAAAACACTTTTTCATATTTATCGCCACCTTTGCCGCTTATTTTACAAACCGGCGCCAACGCGACAGATACCCGCCCTGCAATGACGCGATTTCATTACTGACGACCAACGCTTGCGAATCAATCTCGTTTACCGTCTCGATAATCGATTTTTTGTTCCGGCGGCTTGCGAAAACCATTAAAATCGTTTTTTCCGCGTCTTTACCCTGACCGGCAAAGGTTGTGACCCCGACCCCGTGCTCGCGCAAAGTCGCGGCGATCTTTTTCCCCATCTCGACGCCGGTAATAACTTGGATAATGACTTTCCCGAAAGCCAGGCGTTCCTCGATCATGGAACCGACATAAACCCCCGACGCGAATCCCAAACTGTAAATTATCGCCTTAAGCGGCTGTTCGGTAATACCGACGATAACGCGCGACGCCACAAAAACCCAAATCGTTACCTCGATAAAGCCCAAAAGAAAAGCCTGTTTGCGGTGACCTTTGTTGACGAAAATTACCCGTAAAGTCCCGAGCGACACTTCAATTATCCGGGCTAAAAAAATAAGGGCCAATTCCCACCACGGCGTCGCCGCTAGTATTTCTAATAGTTTGTCAAGCATAGCGTTTCATCCTTTATCAATTTGTATTATGTTTGCCAGAATCCGTTATTGCGGGAGGCGCTAGCCGCTATCTTCCCGACAAGCAAGTCTCGAAGCTTAATATCGCTGTAATCAATCTTTCGACCCGCGAGCATTTGGTAAACGGGCGCTTCTAAAACAAAATCGACGGTTGCCGTCAAATAATATTCTCCCGCTTTTAATTTCTTGCCTTCCAAAAGACCGGAAGCGGCGTCAAAATTGGAACTAAAAACTAGCTTCCCGGCGGCGGGACGCGCGATGATCTCCCGCAGTTGGTCGCCTTTTAGTTCGACCGTGACGATTTTATTCTCGAAAGGCGTCATCCGGAAAACGCGGCCATAAGTCACCGGTTCGCCTTTCGTTATCGGAAACGCCGCGTCTCTAATCCCGCCGATATTGATAACGCCAAGATCGGCGTCGGCGTGTTTTTTTATGATCTCCGCGACCCATGAAGCCGCCCGTTGACGGTCGATATCGACGCCGGCGATCGCGATTTCCGCCTTGGCGATATCAATAAGATCCTGATAATTGGAAAGAATCGCATTGATTTCTTCGCTTTCGTCCCGGCAGGCCAGATTCGCCGGGATATTCTCGCAATCAACATCAATGACTTTTTGCTTGGCGCGATCGTAATAGAGCCGGATATGACCGATATACTTGCCGTTATTGCCGGATTGAATATAGGGAATCATGACCCCGCCGATACCCGGCGTCTCCCCGGCGTAATAATTGTGGGTATGTCCGTTAACAATCGCGTCCACCTTTTCTTCAGCCGGGAGAAAAGCAATTTTCCCGTTGATCGGCGTCGTGTCGGCGTGGGCGACGACAATCACGACCTGGCATCCCAACTCTCCCCGTAAAAACCGGGAATGTTTTTTTATAACCGGAAGCGGGTCAATAAACTCATATTCCGCTATTATCGAACCCAAGATATCGTTGGTTAGGTCCGCGCCCAAGACGCCGATAATGCCGATTTTTATATCTTGCCTTTCGATTACCGCGTAAGGTCGCGCCCATTCAACCGGCTCGCCGGTTTCTTTGTAGATGATGTTAGCGCCGAGAATCGGAAACCCCGCCTCGTTATTGGCGGTGTCCCCGTCCGTTAACCGGCGCAAATTCTCGATTCCCCAATCAAATTCATGATTACCGATCGTCATCGCGTCGAAACCGATATAATTCATCGCGTCAACGACGACGTCCCCATGGCAAAGGCTCGATACCGCCGTTCCCTGGAACATGTCGCCGGCCGAAAGGATTACGGTCGTCGCTTCCCGTCTTTTCAAAAGCAAAAAATTACCCAACCTGGAGATACCGGGTTCGTCGCCCTCGGCGAATAACGCGCCGTGAAAATCGTTAAGCGTATAGATGTCAATATAGCAATCCATAATGCCCCTATCCCGTTTACTACTGTTTATCGGGCGGCTTTCCCGGCCCGGTCAAATGATCTTATCCTGAAAACACGCTTCAAAGCTCTCTTTCACTAATTTATTATATCAAAATATCCGGAGAAATGCTAGCGAGATATTAACGATAAAAACGTATTTGAACCTCAAATGAAATAGTTTTCCCGCAAACCGCGAGATATTCATCTCGACATTTAGCTTCGTTTAAAGTAAGAATAATCGTCAAGATAAAAGATCCGCGGCCGTCGGGCGATATGTTGACTTCATAATTTAAAAGCGAATGACAAACGGCTTTTTCACCGATTGTTATTTTGCGGATGACTATTCCATAGTCCGATATTCTATTTTTTCCCGTTTGAATATTATAAACAATCTTAATCTCATCGACATCGTCTTTTCCCAACACGGCTCCCCGGGGGATTAGTTTTTTGTTTTCGGGTATTGTCGAGGCGAGCGTAAAATTTAGAGTGTCTTTTTCGGACGAACAAACATTACCGAGAACGACAAGCGCCAAAAAAAATACGGAAACAAGCAAAACAAGACGTCTCATGATTACCTCCGGCTTTCGTTAAATTATATTCGCCGGGAAAAAAAATAAGACAAGCAAAAAAAAAACGGAATTAACAATTAATTCCGTTGGTTTCTCACAATTTATAATTTAATCGCCGGTCCAAACCTGGCCCTCGATTACCCGCATTGTGATTAAGGGTTCGATCATTAAATCAGACTGCGTCGGAAGCGGGTTTCCGTTGCCGTCAAGTTCCAAGCCGCGGCTGACGACGATTGCCACGGGCATTAACGGAACGCTGTCGCCGTTGCGCGGATTGCGCTCCGGGATGTCGATTCTCAACTCGGACCGCGTCCCGTTGGCCTTGCCGATTAATACCAAGCCGGCGCGGCTGCGGGGATTATCAAAGCGCAATATTTCCTGCTGCGAGCCGATCGGCGTGTCATGCTCGCCGGTCGGCGGTCCCAAATATATGTTGGGTCCGATGGGAAGCCGGCTCCAGTTGCCGGTAAACTGCGGGGCCGCGTACATATGACGATAATTGACGGGAACGAAGCCATCGCCCTTGTCGCGGTAGACGACCGAATTAAAAACGACATCATAAGCTACGGGTACCAACTGATTTTCATCGATGTCGATTTCATCCCGAGCCCGGTTATTATTCCATGAAGTTTTGTCGCGGATCAAATAATTATAGGAAAACGGGGCGTTTTCATCATACGGGCAGGCGTCGAATAAAACCTCGATGACATAATCGCTAATATCGCCGCCCAAAGGATCTTCCATCGTTAACTGCAAAGCAATGGGCGACCACCAATGAATATTCGACAAGTTAGCGGTTTGGATTACTTTATTGACGATACGATACTCCCCGGGATTTAGCGGTCCCCCCAGATCGATATTGACCGCGTCGACAAGCTGAGGATTGGGAAATACGGGGTTGTTATCCTTATCGAACACCAAAAACGCTTCGGTAAACTCAATAATCAAATCAATTGTTTCGATAATTTCCCCGAGCGTATAATCGGCGAAAATCTCGTCAAGTTGCTGCTCGCCTTCCTCGTTTTCCTCAAACAATATTTCTTGCAAATAATCGGCGATATCTGCGGACTCCATATTCGGATGAGTCTCGATGATTGTATCCAACGTTTCGAGATAATCCTCAACCGTTTCGGGCGTTGCCGGATCATCTAATGTCGTCCAAACGCCGATTGGAACAAAAAGTTGGTCATTGATTGAGTTATTGTCAAAAAATCCAAGCGACACTTGGACGAATAATATAAATATCATTATGAAACTCAAAATCAATAACCTAATTTTTTTCATTTTCCCGACCCTTATATGGTTTGCTCTTTTCCTTTTATCAACCGGTATATTAAATATATAAGAAATATGTTGATTGCCAACGCCAAAATACCGATAGGATGCCGGAAGAATCGGATGATCTTGCCAACACCGGGGATACGACCGACGTATTTACCGACGATATCCTCCGCGCCGATTTCCCATTCGTCCGGCGTCGTCGAAACATTGCTTATCGTCCGGTATAAAGTTTTGCCGTCATCGCCGAGGACACTCTCATAGAAATAATGCGTCACCATTTCTTTCTTGCCGTCATTATTGAGATCAACATAAAAAGTAATGATATCGCCTTTTTTCAAACGATCAGGATTGAAATTTTTAATAATGATCACGTCATCGACATTGATGACGGGTTCCATGCTGTCGGTTAAGACGGTGATGTGTTGAAACCGGAAAATCTTTATAACATGGCGGGGGAAAATAAAATGCATGACAACATAAACGGCAAGAATCAATAACAATATATAAGATATGACGTTGATTATTACCGTAAATATTTTCCTCTTCTTTTTTCTATCCTCCATTTTCCAATGTCCTTATTATTGTTGAGCGGTAAAATGCAACTCAAACTTAATCGCCTTCCCTTTTACCTCCTGATAGACGGATTCGTCATCCGGGTTGTTTAAGAAGACTTTTACCACTACGGCCACCTTGTCGTTATTCACGACTTCTCGTTCTTTCTCAATTTCAATGTTCACGAGATAAGCATATTGAGAACTGCCGCCAATCGTCACGTTTTCCGCCTTAATTACCAAATGTAAATCGTTAAGCGCCTTTTCCGACAACTGGACGTCGTAATTCAAAACAATCTCGTCAACGTCATTAACGCCTTTCACGGCGCCCTTGGGCACCAGGTATTTACCCGCGGGCGGCGTTAACTCCACCTTCTCGACAATTAAATCGATCCCGGATCCGAGAACGATCGCCTTATCCTCGTCGGCGGCGGTTAGTTTATCCCAAAAACTGTAGGTAGTAACCGTAATGGTTAAAAGTAAAAATACCAAGCCGAAAACTAACGGCAAAGTCGTTTTACGAATCATTGTTATGTCCTCACAATAATCAAATGCTGCTCCAATAATATATTATAATAAATCGCTCGTTTTTGCAACTTATTTGCAATTATAATTTTAAAAAAAGTCAAATTGGAGCAGAATTTGACTTTTTTTTGAGGACAAAACAATACATTACCGTAGATATTCGCGGTATATATTGGTGTGAGATTTTCCGATTTTAACAATTTATTCTTGTTTTGATGCCGTGAAGTTTAACGTAAAGGATAATTGCTTGCCTGCGATTTGATCATATTCGGCTTTGGTTGCCGGCGCGTTTAACGTTACTTTAACCGTAACCTCTACCGAACTATTTTGAATAGTCGTTGAATCGGGGGTAATCGTGACGTTAAAGAAGTCGCCTAAGGCTTCGTTGTTGTCAATAGCCTTATTCGTGCACTCAACGACAAGATTCAATGCTTCTAAAATCTCTTTATCAAGGGACACCGTATACTTATAAACAACTTCGGTTACGTCGCCTTCTTTTAAAACTGCTTCCTCGGGAACCAGGGTTCCTTCCAAATCAACTACCTTATTAATAGATAAGGTCACGCCTTCACCGATGGTAATATCGTCAATATCATCGGATTCTTGCAGGCTGTCCCAGTATGCGTATGAAAAAACGGTAACAAGCGCTAAAACAAAAATCAGTACGAAAGGCCAATAACGTCTAAAATAACTTTTTTGAGCGGACATTTTTTCACCTCCTTAGTTAGTCTCTAGTAAATAAAAAAACCATTATTTCAAATCAAAAGAAATAATGGCAACTGGCTGCCTTCAATCCCTTGAAGGCCCTATAGCTTTCCGTCCCTAAATCACTTTAGGTTTGGCTTTTTCATTAATATTTACTTTTTTCATATTATATCACACGAAAAATAAATGTCAAGCATTTTTGTAATTTTTTTATATTTTAATTGTGCTCGCCTTTTCGTGGTCATGATTTGCAGAAAAAATGGTCGGGATGATGCGATTTGAACGCACGGCCTTTTGCTCCCGAAGCAAACGCTCTAACCAAGCTGAGCTACATCCCGGCAATGTATAATGGTGCGGGCAGAGAGACTTGAACTCTCACAGTTATTCACTACCAGCTCCTGAAACTGGCGCGTCTACCAATTCCGCCATGCCCGCTCAATTTTCAATGGCGCGCCTAGCAGGAATCGAACCTGCAACTAGGGCTTCGGAGTCCCTCATAATATCCATTTTACTATAGGCGCGTATTTGCTGCCGAAGCGTCGCCTTAATATAATATCATTTTTATTAAGGTTTTTCAACGGCATTTATAAAAAAATATCGTGACATCTTATAACAAAAAAAATGGTACACCTTCGGGGACTCGAACCCCGGACCCATTGATTAAGAGTCAATTGCTCTACCAACTGAGCTAAAGGTGCATGCATATCCAGCTATTATATTATACACTTTTTTTCATTTTTGTCAAGTGACAAAATTTTAGAATAAAGACCTTTCGTAATCGCTAATTACTATGAAAATTGCAGAAAATTGAGGAGCGGCAGTAACATGTTTAGTTATCAAAAGAATTTTTGACAGACCCGTAAAAAGGGAACGCGGAAGTTCCGCGTTCCCAATCGTTCTTATCGTAACAAATCACTAGCAAACTTCTCGAACGCCGCTTCCCCTGCCGCGTCCATCTTGAACACGCCGGCGGCCTTGAGGACCTCGGAAAAGACTTTACCCGCTTCCTCGCGGATGAATAAGGGGGCGTCCATGCCCGGCTTGTACATGGGCTTGATCCTTTCCATCCAGTGAAGATGTTTTTCCAGGCAGGGTTCCGCCGCGAGGTCTTCTTCGCCTTCAAGGTAGCGACCGATTAACTCGAATTCCTTCTTTAGCCGGCCGGGAAGAATCCCCATCCCCATCGCTTCGATTAAGCCGATGTTTTCTTTCTTAATGTGATGAAGTTCAGGATGAGGATGGAAAACGCCGTCGGGATAGGAGGCATTCGCGTAATTTGAGCGGAGAATCAAGTCGAAAACATACCCTCCACGATCGCGGCGGGCAATCGGCGTCAAGGTGTGGTGAATATTCTCTGGAGAATTATATAGTGAAAGGGCTGGATTCTCGTAGTTCGCCCAGCGCTCAAGCACCTTCTCAGCAAAAGCAACCAGCGATTCTTTCTCCGCCGCTCTAACCCGAATCGTGGAAAGCGGCCATATAAGCCGGCTCACGGCGACGCCGCCCGTCTCGCCGACGGGGATTTCTTTGGCGTTTTCTATCGGGAAGACGTATCTGCCCGCCTGGTAATGCTCGTGGTTAAGGATCGATCCGCCGACAATCGGCAAACCGGCGTTCGAACCGACAAAGTATTCCGGGAACAGATCGAGAAAAGCCAAGAGTTTCCGGAAGGTGCCGCCGTTTACGACCATCGGCACATGACGCTCGTTCAAAACAATCGAATGCTCGGCGAAATACGAGTACGGGGAGTATTGAAAATACCACTTTTCTCCGACGAGTTCGATCGGGATAATCCGCATGTTGCTGCGACTGTCATAGTTTAAGTGACCCCGGTAACCTTCGTTTTCCTTACATAAACGGCAATTCGGGTATCCGGCCGCCGGCTGAAGCCTCTGGAGAGCGATCAGGCGCGGGTCTTTTTCCGGTTTGGAAATATTAACGGTCAGTTCGATATCGCCGTATTCGGTTTTATGACGCCAGATTATGTTCTGTTTTATCCGGCGAGTCTGGATGTAATTGACGTCTTGGGAAAGCCGGTACAAGTAATCAGTCGCGGCGCGCGGCGACTCCTTGTACAAACGGTAGAATTTATCGATGACCGCGCCCGGCCGGTCAATTATCGCGTCGACTACCTTTGCCTTAAAATTGTCAAAGGTGACGTAGTCGTCCGAATCAATGATACGCCGTTCGAAAGCGACGCGGGCTAAATCCTCAAGGATTTCGTAAACGGTCCTGGGAACGGTCGGCTCCCTCTTAAATTCTTTCTCGCCAAAAATATCGATAAGAAGGTTTGCGGAATAGACAAGGTCGCGCGCGTCGAGAATGTTTTTACATAACCCGTAATCGAGCAACTCGTTGATTAATTCTTGCAGTTTCATATTATTTCGGCACCTTTTCTGATATTTACGCGATAAAATTCCGGCGCCCAGCCGATAGCCGCTTCATAATCGCGGCCGATAGCCATGGTCGCGGCGGTAAGATGCGCGCGGGGAATCAAGGCGAGCATACAGCCGCCGAACCCCGCCCCCGTCATCCGGGCGCCGATCGCGCCGTGTTTTTGTGACAGGGAAACGAGCGTATCGAGTTCCTTCCCGGTGACCTCGAAATCGTCGCGCAGCGAAAGATGCGACTCGTTAAGCAGTTCCCCGAATAACTTGATATTCTTACTCTCAAGCGCCCGAACGGCTTCAAGCGTCCTTTCGTTTTCGGAAACGACGTGACGGATTCGCCTGAATATCTTTTTCTCGGCAAACAATCCGACGCTCTCGCTTAATTGCCCGGATGTAAGCTCGCAAAGATGATCGATCCGGTATTTTTCCCGCAGGATCTTAAGCCCGCGCCGGCATTCCTCGCGCCTCTCGTTATATTTTGAAGACTGAAGTTCTCGCGATTTCCCGGTGTTGCCGATAACGAGCTCGTAATCGCCGAAATCTGCGTCGATTAACCGGTAAGAAAGCGTCGCGGTATTTAGAAGCATCGCCGCGCCTCTTTCGGTCATCGCGATTACGAACTGGTCCATAATGCCGCTTTGAACGCCGATATACTCGTTTTCCGTTTTTTTCGCAAATTTAACCAATTCAAGACGCGAATAATCCATCCGGAAAAGAGCGTTAAGGAGAATCCCCACGAGAATTTCGAGAGCGGCGCTTGATGAAAGCCCGGCTCCCGACGGAATGTTCCCTTTTACGTAAATATCAAAACCGCGCGGAGGTTTCATTTCCCGCGCCATCCCTTTCGCGTAATTCGCCCAGCCGTCTTCCTTTCGGTAAGAAAGATCGGCAAGCGAGGACGCGATAATCCCCGCCTCGGGGTAATTGCCGGAGAAACAGCGAATCAAATCATCATCGCGACCGGCGATAACGCCGTAAAGCCCGATATCAAGCGGGCATGGCAATACATGACCGCCGTTGTAGTCAATGTGCTCTCCTATCAAATTAACGCGCCCCGACGAATAACCAAGTATGGCGTCTTCGCCGAAACCGAAAACTTCCCGCGCTTCCGCCAATATTGTTTTTTTCATAGTATCACCTCTGATGAAAAAAGGCGTGACACGCCTTTTTTGTGTTTATTTCATTATTCTTCCGTATGTTCCGGGTTCGATGCAGCCGGCGTTTGCCTCATCCGTATCGATATGCATCGCCGCGGAAAAATCGTCGCGGACGCGGACAACGACATCGTGATATGTTATCGAACGGGTATCATTAATGACCTGGACGCTCACGACTTCGCCGTCGCTAATATGAAATTGTTCGGCCTCTTGAGGGTTGGCGTGAATATGCCGCTTAGCGACAATAACCCCTTCGGTCAAATCAATCTCGCCGGCCGGGCCGACGATTTTAATACCGGGAGTATCTTTCAGATTTCCCGATTCCTTGATCACGGCCTCGACGCCGAGATTCCGGGCGTCGGTCGCCGATATTTCAACTTGGGTCTGTTTTCGCGTCGGGCCTAAGATAATAACGTTGGGAATACTTCTTTTCGGTCCGACTAAAGTCACTCTTTCTTCCGCCGCAAATTGGCCGGGCTGGGATAGCGCTCTTTTAAACGTTAACTTCGCGCCCTTGCCGAACAAAATTTCCAAATCGGCGTCGGTAACGTGGACGTGCCGGGCTGAGGTTTCAACCAAAATCTTGTTTTCCATTCGCGTCGCGTAATATAAACCGAAAGTTTATATTACCGTAACTCCTTTCTATTTATAATAATAAAATTAGACGTTTTTATATATTTTATATTATAAACGCCGTAAAAGCAAGGATTTTATACCTAAATATAAAAAAAGCCATAAAACGGCTAACGTCTTACGGCTTAGCAACCAGATTAATTCCCGAAAAGCAAATCATATAATTCAAGCAAGTCTTCGTTATCCAAGAGCGCGTCTTCAATCTGGTTGTAGAGCTCCTGCTGGTTTTCCTCGTCCAATTGATTGATTATCTCGATCAACTGGTCGACATCCTCTTCGTCAAGCTCTTCTTCCGGATTGTTTAATATGTCGTTGATATCATCCAAAATAGCGTTTAGCTCTTCAATTTCTTCTTCCTGACCCGTAAAGGCGTCGGGATCCAAAAAATCGCCGCTTAAAAGGTCGTTTATCATCCCGGTTACGTTCTCAATAGTTTCCTGCAGGGAGGGATCATCGACCTTTACGAACACTTCCAGCACATTAGTCCCGAAACGGATGCGTTCCGCTTCAAGCGGGGTTGATTCGCCGCCGACGCTCATAAAGGAGTTAAACGCCTGGACGGTGATTAAGAAAGCCCGATCCTGGGGGCGATACTCCATTAGTTCAAAACTTTCGACATTATCGCCGATAATATCAAAAAGAAACGCGGCGGAAGTCTCGACCTCGCCGATTGTGACCGTCTCGTTCAGGTATATCGTTATCTCGTCCTCCGTCTCGTTGGGCTCGATTCCGCCGCTTAAAACCATAATTGATTTCAGGCCGTTGATATCGACCAAAAAGTTAAACTTAATCTGGTCGGAGGAGGGAATTTCGACCGCGATGCCCTTGACCGCGAGCGAAAAATTGGCCTCGCCCTCGGCGAAAGGTATCTCGTACTTAAAGTTTTCATACCCGTTGGTTTTATCGTAAAGCAGGCGGTTAAACTCGTCGGCGGTAAAAACCACTTTCATGTCTCCGCCCGTCAAGTTCGCGAGCAAGAAAGTCTGGGTTTTATTCTTAATAAAGGCGTCGACGTCAAACGGGACCTTAATCGCGTTTAAAGAGGCGTCATACGTTTCCTCGTCTCCCGCGAACGGCTTCATGTCAAGTCGCATCCCGAACCGCTCTTCCGGGTCATCGTAAAACCCAAACGAAAGCCCGCCCTCATCGGGTGTCGTAAGCAAAGCGAACAATTCCTTGATAATCGTGTTTTCCGGCTTATCTTCGTCCGGAAGCAAAAGCCCCGCGATAATCGCGCCTAAATCCTTCCTATCAAAAGTAAAAGCGAAATCATCGGCGGAAAAAGTTATCGGCAGGTTTTTTTTCTCAAGTTTAGAATTAATCTCGTTTTCGGTAATGCCCAAGGAGGAGAAAATCGGGTCGCGGATTTTTTTTCCGAGACCTTTGGCGAGGTTAATCTTTCCCAGTCCCATCTTGTGCACTTTAACTGTGTAAACGCCGTCTTTTTCGCCGACTTCAAAGCCGAGTTTCAGGCGGGTTTTTATCATTCCCAAAATATCAAGGGTCGCGTAAAACGTCATTTCCTTTCCGGATATCTCCGCGTAAAGATGTTTGAAATACGCTTTCTTTCCGCCGATAACGGGAATCCCTTCTACCAAGGTGATAACTTTGATATTCTTGCACTCCTCATCGTCACAACCGGATTTATAATAATCCTTGTTAAGCGAGTCGCGAATAAGCGCGAAAATCAAAATGTTGATATCATCCTCGGATAAGGTGAAATCATAGTTTTCGTTGTCGCTGAGGGCGTGATTGATTAAATCAGCGATCTCCCGGTCAAGAACGACGCTGTCTTGATAAAGAGACGTTGGGGCGTTGTCCTTCGAATCCGCTACCATAAAATAGAGAATCCCCAAAGGAATGCCGACGATAAGAACGATGGTTATGATAAAGATTAATAAACCTTTTATTAGTTTTTTCATTTTATTCTCCGTGGTTTTTTTGAATTTTCTCGCGATAAAAGCGATAAATATCGACGGCCAATCGTTCAAGCTCGGCCTTGTCGTTTTCCACGACGCGATCAATTCTTTTGATGTTGTCTCGGTTAAAAACGACGGCGTCGCCGGCTATTCTTTTTTCGATATCATCCGCGCGGTCGCCGCGCTTGCGCATCCGCTCGATACGCGTTTCCTCCGCGGTTTCAAGCAAGACGGTAACGATTGCCTCGCCAAACATATCGCACAACCTGTTTAACCCGCTTGGATCCAAAACAACGACTTTGTTAAGGTCGACGTCTTTTTTTCGGGTTCCGTAATAATTTCCGTTGTAAAGGGTCGTCTCCACAAACTCCCCCGCAGTTTCCAACGTCTTGAATTCGTCCACGGTTACGAAATTATAATCGATGCCGTTTTTCTCCCCCGGCCTCATGGCTCGGGTCGTATAGGTCACGAGTTTTCTCATTCCGAAATCCCGGATCAATATTTTCGCTATTTCCGTCTTACCGCTGGCGCTTGGCCCGATTAACACTAACATAAAGCGTTACCGTCGTCTCTTACCGCGACCGCTAAATTAGCTTCGCGCCACATTTTGAACAATACTCGGCGTCGCTTTTATTTTCCTGATCGCAATACTGGCATTCCCGCACAAGTTTGGCGCCGCACCGATTGCAATACTTGGCGTCGGACGGGTTTTCCCCGCGGCAGTCCGGGCAAGTTTTCTTTTCCGATATAAAAGAAGATAAATACTGGCGACTTTTGTCATTTATCTCGGACATGTTTTTGCTGGCGCGGAGGAAAGTAACGATAATGGTTGTAATGATTATGAAGGCGAAGACGCCGGTAATCGGAAACGCGACCTTTATCGTGTTATGGGGGTCGGTAGTGAAACTAATTATCATATAAGCAATGAACCCCATGATTAACATTGAAACAATCAAAATCACAACGAATGGTCTTCGTCCCGGGATTTTATTCTTATCCAATATCAAACACCGCCTTTATTTTATGTTTTTTTGAATAAAAATGCAATCATATTGCTTGCGCGTTTAGATTTAATTAATTAATTCTCGCTACTTTTAATTGTATATTAACGCGGTTTTAAAAGCAAGAATTTTCTTTATTTATTACGGGTGTTATGTTAAAATAAAGACGGTGATTTTATGATAGACCGTTACGCGACCGAAGAAATGAAAAAAATCTGGAATAACGAAAATAAATACCGCGTCTGGTTAAAGGTTGAGCTTGCGGTTTTAAAAGCTTACGCGGAAAAAGGAATTATTCCGAAAGATGATTATCTTAAAATCGAAAAACGCGCCAAGATCGACGCGAAAAGAATCGATGAGCTCGAAGCCGAAACCCGGCATGACGTCATCGCTTTTACCCGGGCTGTCGGCGAGAACCTGGGAGCTGAAGGACGCTGGTTTCATTACGGTTTGACCTCGACCGACGTCGTCGACACGGCGAACGCCTTGATGCTTAAAGAGGCGAATATTTTAATCGAGAAAGAATTATGGCGGCTTATTAATATTTTGAAAGAAAAAGCCCTTGCCTACAAAAATACTCCCTGCATTGGCCGGACGCACGGGATTCATGCCGAGGTAACTTCCTTCGGCCTGAAATGGGCGCTATGGTATGACGAGGCTCTTCGCGACCTCAGGCGCTTCCGGGAAGCGCGTTTGGAAGTCGAAAGAGGCAAATTAAGCGGCGCCGTCGGCAATTTCGCAAACATCGATCCCGAAATTGAAAAAACGGTGTGCGCCGACTTGGGAATCGGCTACGCCCGGATATCCACCCAGGTTCTCTCCCGCGACCTGCATATTAATTATCTCCATTCGCTTGCTTTAATCGCGGGCCTTTTGGAGAAAATCGCGACGGAGGTCCGTCATTTAAGCCGGACGGAAATCCGGGAGGCGGAAGAATATTTTGCTCCCGCGCAAAAAGGTTCGAGCGCGATGCCGCACAAGCGCAACCCGATCGCGAGCGAGAACATCTGCGGCTTAAGCCGCGTCATCCGCGGTTATCTCTTCGCCGCTTACGAGTGTAACGCTCTCTGGCATGAAAGGGATATTTCCCATTCATCGGTCGAAAGAATCGCCATTCCCGACGCGTCGTCGTTAATCCATTATATGCTCAGAAGGTACGCGGGCGTGCTTGATAACTTGCTCGTCTATCCGGAACAAATGATGAAAAACATCAAGCTTACAAACGGCGTTATTTTTTCCGGAAGCGTCGTTTCGATGATGATTGAGAAGGGGTTTTCCCGCGAGGAAAGTTACGATTTCATTCAAAAAATCGCCCTTAGGGCGTACGCGGAAAACATTGACTTTCTTGAGTTGCTCCTGGAGTCGGATCTCGTCAAGCGTTTCGAGCCGGAAGAAATAAAAGCGCGATTCAATCTTGACTATTATTTGCGCAATATCGATAAAATTTATCAAAGATTGAAATTGGAGGATGAAAAGTGAGTAAAACCGTCATTGTTGTCGGAACCCAGTGGGGGGACGAGGGAAAGGGGAAAATTACCCATCATTTAAGTTCCAAAGCCGACGTCGTTGTCAGATACCAGGGCGGCGATAACGCCGGGCATACCATCTGCTTCGGCGGCGCGACCCATAAGCTGCACCTAATCCCGTCGGGAGTATTCAATCCGAATGCGGTCAATATTCTCGGCAACGGCATGGTGATTAACGTAAAAAGGTTTTTGGAGGAAGCCGATAACTTAAAGGCGCGCGGCGTCCCCTGTAACAACGTCTTTATCAGCGATCGGGCGCACGTGCTTTTTGATTATCATATGCTTCTTGACAAAATCTCCGAAAGCAAACTGGGAAAAGAAAATATCGGCACCACGCAAAGGGGCATCGGGCCCGCCTATACCGATAAAACCTCGCGCCGCGGGATTCGCGTTTCCGAATTTTTAGGCGACGATTTCCGGGCGCTTTTGGAAAAGGCGGTCGCTGAAAAGAACGCGGTGCTCGCGAGAGAAAAAATGCCCCCCCTTGACGCGGGGGAAATATACCGCGATTATCTTCCCGTGAGAGAGAAAATCAAGCCTTATGTGATCGACTCGGTTAGTTTTTTAAACGAGGCCTATTCCTCCGGCAAAAATATTTTGTTCGAGGGCGCGCAGGGAGCGCTTCTTGACGTGGATTTCGGTTCCTACCCTTACGTCACGTCATCCAATTCCTCGGCCGGCGGCGTATGCAGCGGAACGGGAATCGGTCCGACGAAAATCAACGAGATTATCGGCGTCGTGAAGGCATACACCACGAGAGTGGGATGCGGCACTTTCCCGACCGAATTGTTTGACGAAACCGCGCATTATATCCGCGAAGCCGGGAACGAATACGGGACGACGACGCGCCGGCCGCGGCGCATCGGCTGGTTCGACGCCGTCATTCTCAACTACAGTAAAATGATCAACGGGCTTACCGGGATCGCTATTATGCTCCTTGACGTCTTAAGCGGCCTTAAGTCCTTGAAAATCTGCACCGCTTATGATCTGGACGGCAAAATCATCAAAACGGTGCCCGCTTCTTTAAGCGACTATAACAAATGCAAACCGATATACGAAGAACTCCCGGGATGGGATGAAGACATTACCGAGGTTAAGAAATTTTCCGAGCTGCCTTTGGCCGCGCAAAACTATCTGAAAAGGATCGAGGAACTTACCGGGCTGGATATCGTCATCTTTTCCGTCGGTCCGGACGAAAAACAGACCGTTATCCGCCGCGATGTATTCGCGTAAAAAAAAAGCCGTAAACGGGCAAAACCCGTTTACGGTTTCTTTTTATTGTTATATATTTTATTCTTCCTTAACATCTCTTGTTTCAGATCACAAAGTTTCTGCGATAAGTCGACGTAATAACGATGCGGGTTTTCAAACCTCGTGACTTCGTCCCATAACGAGTCTACTTCCCGGCGGCAGTAATCGCGGATAT
>Ga0172382_10005596_pt1 | contig 18685 bp, 20 predicted proteins | sample Leawel138RmetaG_FD_122245 | JGI IMG/M metagenome (GOLD analysis project Ga0172382, IMG submission 122245) | Leachate microbial communities from a municipal landfill in Southern Ontario, Canada - Leachate well 138R metaG | ecosystem: Engineered > Solid waste > Landfill > Unclassified | place...
GCAGGTCGATCGGCCCGTCCAGGGTATTCAACACCTCATCCAGGCGTTGGACATCCAGACGGGTGAGCACGATTGAAGGTGATTTGCTCATGGCGAACAGCATTACTCCTTGTCGAAACAATTAAAAAAATCAAAAAAACGGTAATTGGGAAATACATGTAAGGAAGCCGACAGGACACCGGCATAGGTAGACAGTACCAGAATGTAATCTTCTTGCAAGATCCCTCCGCTATTTGACCGGCATGGTCCCGCCGTGCCGAGCCGTTTAGACTAATCTGAACGATGACAGGGAGATAGATGCATGCATGTGGTTAAACAGGCGGCGCTGTTCGTTCGCACCAACTTCTGGATCGTGCCGCTGGCGCTGTTGCTGGCCTGGGCACTGTTCCGTTTTCTCGATCCGGCACCGCCACGCACCCTGGTCATGACCACCGGCGGTGAGAGTGGCGGCTACCATCATTTCGGGCTGGCGTTGAAGCAGCGTCTGGCCGAGGAAGGGCTGACCCTGGAACTGCGTACCAGCAGTGGCTCGGTGGATAACCTGGAACGCCTGAGCGATGGCAGTGGTGCGGTGCAGCTGGGGTTGATCCAGAGTGGTACCACCAGTCTCATCGAGCCGCAGCGGCTGGCGGGGCTGGAGTCCCTCGGGGCCATCTACCATGAACCACTGTGGCTGTTCCAGAAGCGTGATGCGGGTATTGCCCGACTCAGCGACCTGCGCGGTCGGCAGATTTCGGTGGGCAGTGCCGGCAGCGGCACCTGGGCGGTGGTGCGCAGTGTGTTCAATCAATTGGACGGGCAGGCCGGTGAGGACGAGCTGGCCAACGGCAACTGGCGACAACTGCCGGACAGCGCCTCGGCCAGGGCACTGCATGCTGGTGAGCTGGATGCGGCATTCTTCGTACTGCCGGTGGACAATGCCATGGTTCGTCAGTTGCTGGCCGACCCGGACCTGGAGCTGGTGAACCTCGGCCAGACCGAGGCGCTGGCGGCCAGGTTGCCGTTTCTGGAAAAGCTGAGTGTCGCTGAAGGGCTGTTCGACCTGCAACGCAACATTCCAGCCGAGCGCACCGAACTGCTGTCACCGGTGGCGACCCTGGTGATCAACGAGGCTTTTCATCCGGCACTGGCCTCGCTGGTGCTGCAGGCGACCACCGATGTCCTGCGTCAGGGCAGTCTGTTGGACCCGCCGGGCAGCTTTCCCGCGGCCACACCCATGGAGCTTGAACTCAGCGGCGAGGCCGAGTATTACCACGAGCGCGGCGTGCCCTTCCTGCAGCGCTATCTGCCGTTCTGGGTCGCCTCCATCGTCGATCGTTACGTGGTGCTGCTGATTCCCTTCATCGCCATCATGCTGCCCCTGGTGAAGAGCATGGGCCCCCTGTATGCCTGGCGCATGCGTGCGCGGGTCTATCGCTGGTATGCGCACCTGCGGCGGGTGGACAAGTTGATTCACAACGGCGGCATCCATGAAGTGCTGGGGCGCGAGATCGATGCGCTGCTGGCGCTGGAGGACGAGCTGACGCGGGTGGATGTGCCGCTGTCCTATGCTCATGAGCTGTACAGCCTGCATCTGCATGTGAGTTACATGATCAGTCGGTTGCGGCAGATGCAGCAGGAGAATGCCGACGCCGGGTACGAGGCGCCGGCTTTGTGACAGCGCATTGCGTCGGGGTTTGCAGGGGGACGGCTGGGTCATAAGATGCGGTAACGGGCAGACAAGAGGTGAACATGAGGGATGTGTTGAAGCAAGCAACGGACGCCATCAACCAGGTACTGCTGGGCAAGCAGCAGGCGGTCAAGCTGGCGGTCGCCTGCATTCTGGCCAAGGGACACCTGCTGATTGAGGACCTGCCGGGCATGGGCAAGACCACCCTGTCCCAGGCGCTGGCGCGGGTGATGGGCCTGAGTTACCAGCGGATTCAGTTCACCAGTGACCTGCTGCCCGGCGATATTCTCGGGACCTCGGTGTTCGACCGCAACACCGGCGCCTTTGTCTTTCATCCCGGGCCGATCTTTGCCGAGCTGGTGCTGGCCGATGAGATCAATCGTGCTACGCCCAAGAGCCAGAGTGCCTTGCTGGAGGCGATGGAGGAGGGGCAGGTCACCGTCGATGGTGCCACCCGGCCGCTCCCCGATCCGTTCTTCGTCATCGCCACGCAGAACCCGGCTTCACAGGGCGGTACCTTTTCCCTGCCTGAATCCCAGCTGGACCGCTTTCTGATGCGTCTGTCGCTGGGCTATCCGGCGCCGGCGGCGGAGAAGACCCTGCTGCTGGGGGATACCGGGCGCGCGCGCCTGGACAGCCTGGTGCCGGTGCTGAGCCGTGCGCAACTACAGGCGCTGCAGGCCCAGGTGCCGAAGATTACCGCCAGCGAGGCCATCATCGACTATATCCTGCGGCTGGTCACCCGCACCCGGGAAAGCCATCTGTGCGCCTGGGGCCTGTCGCCGCGTGCCAGTCTGGGGTTGCTGGCAGCCGCACGCGCCTGGGCGCTGCTGGAGAATCGCGGCTACGTGATACCCGAGGATGTGCAGGCAGTGCTGCCGGCGGTGGTTGGCCATCGTCTGCGTGCCAGTGATGATCCAGCAGGACATGGCGGTGGTAGCCTGGCGCAGCGGCTGTTGAACGAGGTGCCGGCGGTTTGATCAGTCGTCTGGGGGGGCAGACCAGTGTGCTGTTCCAGCACTGGCTGAAAAGACGCATTCCGGCTGCCAGCCAGGTACGCCTGAACCACCGACGCATCTTCATCATGCCGACCCGCGCCGGGATGGGGTTGCTACTGTTGCTGGTGATCATGCTGATCGGTGCCATCAATTATCAGAACAGTCTGGTGTATGCCGTGGTCTTTCTACTCGGCAGCCTGTTCTGGGTCGGGTTGCACCATACCTATCGCAACCTCGCCGGTCTGGAGTTGCAGGCCAATGGCAGCCTGCCGGTGTTCGCCGGGGAGGAGGCGCCGCTGAACCTGACCCTGCTGTCCGAACGTCGCGAGCATCAGGCCATCGTGCTGTTCTGGCCATCCACCCCACGGCGCCAGGTGGATGTCGAGCCCGGCCTCAGCACGTCATTGTCACTGTATTACCCCTCTACGCGGCGCGGCTGGCTTAAACCTGGACGCCTGCGGGTGGAGACGCGTTACCCGCTGGGCTGGTTCGTCGCCTGGAGCCTGGTGGATCTTGATTGGCAGGTGCTGGTGTACCCCAAACCACTGAATCTGCCGTTACCCGGCTTGCAGGCTGGGGGGGCGGGGGAAGGGGACCAGTTGCTGGCCGAGGGGGTGGATGACTTTCAGGGGCTGCGCAGCTACCAGCCGGGCGACTCGAAAAGGCGCCTGGACTGGCGCGCCTGGTCTCGCGGCCAGGGCCTGCACAGCAAGGTGTTTGCCGAGCCGCGGCACACCAGCCAATGGTTGACCCTGGAGCAGACCCCGGGACAATCCCTCGAACAGCAACTGAGCTGCCTGACTGGTTGGGTGTTGCAACTGGAACAGCGGCGCCGCCCCTACGGGCTGGCGCTGCCGGGCAATCGTATCGGCCCGGCGCTGGGCGAGACCCATCGCGACGCCTGCCTGCGCGCACTGGCGCTGCATGGGGTAGCCCGATGAGCAGTCACGCGCTGATCCCCCGTAACAGTCTGGTCTGGCTGCTTACCGCCCAGGTAGTGGCCCTGATGCCGCACCTGCCGCGTCTGCCGTTGTGGGTGGCGGTCCTGTGGCTGGGTTGCGCGGTCTGGCGAGTACAGATCCAGCGCATGCGCTGGCGCTATCCGGGGCTGGTGGTACGCATGCTGGCTCTGGCGGCGGTGACGCTAGGCGTGTATCTGACCCAGGGGACGCTGATCGGGCTGGATGCGGCGGTGATGCTGCTGCTGATGCTGTTCATGCTCAAGCTGCTGGAGATGCGCAGGCCCCGCGATGCGCTGGTGGTCATCTATCTGGGACTGTTCATTGTCGCCACCGCCTTTCTGTTCGACCAGAGCATACCGCTGGCGCTGTTCCAGTGCTTCTCGCTGCTGTTGTTGGTGGCGGCGCTGGTCGGCCTGCAGCAGACACCGGGGCGCAATGATCCGGCGCGGGCCATGCGCATGGCCGGCGTACTGCTGTTGCAGGCGGTTCCGCTGATGATTGTGCTGTTCGTACTGTTTCCGCGCATGGGCCCGCTGTGGGCGGTCAATGCCCCAGGGCAACAGGCGCGTACCGGGCTGGCGGAAAGCATGACGCCGGCGGATGTCGCGGAGCTGGCGCGCTCTGGTGGGCTGGCCTTCCGTGCTGCCTTCGACGGAGCGCCGCCGGTGCAGTCGCAGCTGTACTGGCGGGCGATGACTCTCAGCCGGTTCGATGGCCGTACCTGGAGCCAGTCGCCGTTGGCCTCGGGCAGCATGCCCCGTCATTGGGAGCCGCAGGGCGAGTCGTACAGCTACCAGGTGATCGCCACCGCCAGTCATCAACCCTGGGTATTCAGCCTGCGCGGGGCCAGCAGTGACGACGAGCGGCTGTTGCTGAACCGGGACTTCATCCTGCAGGCGCGGAGGCCGTTGAACCAGGGCATGGCCTATCGAGCCATGTCCTATCCAGCCAGTCTGCTGGAACCGCTGGAACTGGAAACACAGCAGCGCAGGCTGAATCTGCACCTGCCGGAAGGCTTCGATCCGCGCAGCCGGGACTTTGCCGCAGAGCTGCGCCAGAGCCACCCCGACGATGCCGATCTGCTGCAAGCGCTGCTGCGTCACTTCAATCGTGAACCCTTCCATTACACGCTGCGTCCGACCCCGCTGGGTCAGCATAGCAATGACGAGTTCCTGTTCGACAGCCGCCGCGGTTTCTGCGCGCACTTTGCCGGAGCCATGACCTTCGTGCTGCGTGCCGCCGGCATCCCGGCACGGGTGGTGGCCGGCTATCAGGGCGGCGAGCTCAATCCGCGTGGCAACTATGTACTGGTGCATCAGTTCGATGCCCACGCCTGGGTGGAGGCCTGGTTGCCGGGGCAGGGCTGGGTCTCGGTCGACCCGACCTTCCAGGTGGCGCCGGAACGGATCGAGCGCGGTCTGCAGGAGGCATTGCAGAGCGAAGGCAGTTTTCTCGAAGGTTCCCCGCTGGCAGCGGTGCGCTATCGCAACATCGGTTGGCTGAACAATGCACGCCTGTTCTGGGATGATCTCAACTATCAATGGCAATTACGGGTGCTGGGCTACCAGAGCGATCGGCAGAGCGAATTCTTCCGTCGCTGGCTCGGCTCCGCCGACTGGCAGCGGATCGGCCTGGTCTCGCTGGTGGTGCTGTTGCTGTGCATGCTGCCGATGGCCTGGTGGATACTGCGCCCCGCACGCCGGCCGGTCAGCCGGCAGCGTCGCGCCTGGCTGAAGCTCAATCGCCGCTTGGCGAGGCTGCAATTGCAAGCCGCTACCGGTGAAGGTCCGCGGGCCTGGCAGCAGCGGTTGATGCAGACGCTGCCCGGACAGCAGGCGGAAATCAGCGACTTCTTCGACGAGTATGTACGCCTGAGCTATGCGACGGCGCCTGGCGCTGGGGAGGGTAGCTCGCGGCAACTGGACCTGGCATTGCGCGCGCTGCTGCGCGCCTTGCCTCGCAGCAGGCCGCCACGGCCAATTACCCTGGCAGGCTTGCCTGACGAGTAACCCCGGTTGTAATGTGGCCGGGTTCGTTCAACCACTAAGCAATCTGGAGTCTTGATGCATCCTTTCAATGCCACACGTCCACCGGGGCTCGCGGTTGGACTTGCCTTCGCTGGCCTGGTGCCGTTCGTCACCGGCGCGCTCGGCCTGTGGGTGACTCCGGAAGCCTGGCGTGAGTGGGTAATGGAAGAGTTGCTGGCCTTCGCCGCGGTTATCCTGGCGTTCATGGGGGCCATTCACTGGGGGTTGGCGATGCGCGCCGACGAGGCGAGCGACCGGGCGCCGATGCAGTTGGGGCTCTCGGTGATTCCACCGCTGCTGGGCTGGTTCGCCCTGAGCCTGCCGATCAACTTCGCCATTCCGGTGTTCTTCTTCGCCTACGCGACGCTGTACTTTGCCGATATCTGGGCGGTCAAGCACGGCCTCGCGCCCGCCTGGTACACCAGCCTGCGGCGGCCGATCAGTTTGGTGATCATCGCTTCGATGCTGGTGGCCTGGGGGGCGACGCTGGTGCTGGCTTACTGAGCTCAGCTCTTCTTGACGAACTCGGACTTGAGCTTCATCGCGCCGATACCGTCGATCTTGCAATCGATGTCATGGTCGCCATCGACCAGGCGGATATTCTTGACCTTGGTGCCGACCTTGACCACGGAAGAGGAGCCCTTGATCTTCAGGTCCTTGATGACGGTGACGGAGTCGCCATCCTGGAGAACGTTGCCATGGGCATCCTTGATGACGCGTTCATCGGATGAGGTATCCGCTTCGCCGTCCTTCGGCCATTCATGGGCACATTCAGGGCAGACATACAGGGAATCATCCTCATAGGTATATTCGGAACTGCAGGACGGGCAATTGGGCAACGTGCTCATGATGTCACCTATAACAAAGTCAATGGCTCGCCGGGATGGCGAGCGGCTGATCGGAAGGGCCGGGACCATAGCATCCCGGGGCGGTAATTGTCCATTTCCAGCCCTGCGCAAAGGGCTTTCCGGGGTGGTATTGCAGGTGTTTACCAGCTCGGTATTCCGGCATATGTTGAAAGAAATCCATTAGAGCTGTAAGCTTGTGCGTCAGATTTGCCGAAGTGGGCCTGGAATGTGCATCGCCTGCGGCTTATACAACCGATAAAAATGTCCGCTCATCCACAGCATGCCGTTTCGAGCTTCGGTCAGCTTTCTCGGTTGGATCGGTCTGCAGATCCACTCTGTTCCCCACGGCGCCAATACGGGTTCCATACCCGACAAATGATGTCCGGTTATCTTCGCATCACTCCAGGAGATGTTTGTAAAGCCAGTCATATAAATGGACAGCAGCACTGTCGGAGAATATATACATGTTCATGTTCAACCATCTTAACAATGAGTTCAGTTCAGTCATCTGCATCAAAGCTGTAATCCGCAATCACGCTGCCTATAAGGGCTACCCCTAGCAGCCTCGCTGTTCCCGCTGTTCCAGAACTTCCATAGCGGTTGCTGAATATGCGCATCATCTGCGCGTAGCGGCACAGTCATATTCCTATTTTGCGGTCTGGTCCACCGGTCATCGGGATGGAACGACATCGTCCGCAGAAAGTCATGAGGTTATGCAGTGAACTCCGAGTTGTTTCAATTTTCCACGGCAACAGTGCTGCTGTTGCTGTTCGCGTTTTATGGCGGCACCTACTTGCTGTCCAGAATGATCAGGCACGACAGCGACGATGCTGACGGTTTCATGGTCTCCAACCGCCGCATCGGCCTGGGCATGGGCGCGGCGAGCATGACCGCGACCTGGGTCTGGGCGGCATCGTTCTACGCCGCAGCCACCTCCGGCTACACCTATGGGGTTTCCGGCCCGCTGCACTACGGGTTCTGGGGGGCGTTGATGATCCTGTTCATCTACCCCTTCGGTCGTCGCTTCCGCGAGCTGGCGCCTAACGCGCACACCCTGGGTGAACTGATCCATGCCCGGCATGGCGCCTCCAGCCAGCTGATTCTGGCTTTCTCCAACATTCTCGGCAGCGTCATCAGTCTGATGGTCAATCTGACCGCCGCCGGTGCGCTGGTCTCGGTGCTGTCGCCGTTGTCATTCCAGGCGGGGATCATCATTGCCGGCGTGGGCGTGCTCAGTTACACCCTGTACTCGGGCTTCCGTGCTTCGGTCTTCACCGATTTCGCCCAACTGGTGGCGATGATGGCGATTGCCGTGGTGATCATCCCGGCGGTGCTGTTCGCCATGGGCGGACCGGCAGTGATGGTCGACAACCTGTCGAACCTGACGGCGGAGCAGGCCAACATCTTTTCCCGTGAAGCCTTCCTGCATCAGGGTGCTCCCTATTTCGTCGCGGTGCTGGCCTATGCCATCGGCAACCAGACCATCTCCCAGCGCCTGTTCGCGGTGGACGAGTCGCACATCAAGCCGACCTTCATCACCGCCACCATCAGCTACGGCGCCATCGTCATCGGCCTGGGTATGATCGGCCTGATGGCGCTGACACTGGGAGTGGAGCCGCTGGATGGCAATATGAACAACCTGATCCCGCAGATGGTGTCGAGCTACCTGCCGCCCATCTTCATCGGTCTGTTCTTCATCCTGGTGATCGGTTCGCTGTCCTCGACCGCCGACTCCGACCTGTCGGCGCTGTCGGCGATCATGATGGCTGACGTGTATGGCAAGAACATCGCCAGGAACAAGGCCGATCCGCGCAAGATGCTGCTGATCGGCCGGATGACCATGATCACCGCGACGGTGATCGGCATCATCTTCGCCAGTTTCTCGCTGGATATCCTGGTCATGCTGGTGTTCGTCGGCGCGCTCTGGGGCGCTATCGTATTCCCGGTCATTGCCAGCTGTTTCTGGAACCGGGTAACCAATGCGGCCTTTACCTGGGCGGTGATCGTCGCCTTGCTGGTGTTCTGCGTGGTGCGCTTCGACCTGTTGCCCATGACCGGCATACTGGCGATCGGCGTGGAACTGCTGGCATCGGTGGGTGCCGGGGTGGTGGCCGGGCTGATGACCTTCGGCTTCTTCGGCAAGCGCATGGGCGTGATCGCGTTCTTCATCGGTACCCTTGTGATCGCCTGGCTGGGGATAGGCCATCTGCGCGACTTCACCGTCCTGCTGTCCTCGCTGACCGCCTATGGTGTGAGCACACTGGTATGTGTCGCAGTCAGCCTGGCGAGCGACGAACGCTTTGATTTCAACACCATCCAGCAGCGCGTCGGCGACTACAACAAGCCGGCGGATGACGAGCTGGACGCGACAGTGACCGTCCACTGAGGGCACGGCTGAGCGCCTCCGCCGGAGGCTGCTCGCTCTTTTTCAATAACGGAGAATGATCATGCAAACATTTATCTACGGTTCTTACATTCTGGTCTGGCCCGCCATCACCCTGGGCATGCTGGGGATGATCAGCTACGCCGTGCTGCGCGATTACCGCGAAGCCAAGCGCAACAACACCGACCTGGTGTAACTCTCGTCAGATCGGGTCAGGGGAGCTGTCAGGCTCCCCGCCTGGTTGCTGCAGTGCGGAAACGGCGTCGGCCCTGATGCATTCTGCCAGACCGCAGGCCAGCTCCAGCCGGCGCAATATCCACGGCTTGAGGTCATAGACAAAGGGATCGGTGAAAGCCGCGTCCTCATTCCATACCACTGTAGCCAGTGGCTCGTCCGAGTATTCCGCTTGCCCAGCGCTCAAGGCGCTATCGATCCTGCGGGCGGCAATCTGCAAGGCTTCCTGAATATCCCCCTGATCCTGGTGTCGACGCATCAGCAGCATGGTCTTGACCGTGCTCAACTGGGCGAGCAATTGATAGCCATGGGTCTGCAGATTCTCCAGTGGCTCCAGCGCCGGGCGCACCGCTCGTGGCTCGGACAGCGAGCGGCGGGTCGCCTGGACCAGTGCCGAAAGGCTGTCATAGGCCTCCTTGCGTGCCAGCCGCCACTCCAGCTCCGGTTCGTCATCTACTGCTGTCAGTTGCCCCAGGTTCAGTGCTACCCGGGCATGCCGCGCCTGCGCCAGCAGCGTCCGGTTCACCAATGACGGAATCTGGCTGCGCTCCCAGGATGGCAGCACGTAGCTGAACGCCCAGGCGATGCCGACCCCGATCAGGGTGTCGGCGATGCGCTCCAGGGCATTGAACACCGGCGCATCGACGATGCTGATCAGATGCGCCTGTACCAGGCTCAAGACGGTTGCCGCCACCACCGTGATCAGGTAGCGCTTGATGGCGAAGGCATGCGACACCGCTTGGGCGATCGGTACAATCACCAGCAATGCCAGTGTCGGCGCCTGGGTGGCCAGGATTGCGCCGGCCAGCAGACAGCCGACAATGGTACCGGCCACCCGGCTGTTGCGCCGCTCCAGGGTCTGCGACAGGCTCCCGCGCAGGACCACCACAATGGTCACCAGAATCCAGTAGCCGTGTGTCGCCCAGGGCAGTGCCAGCGACAGCAGATAGCCGGTACCGATCGCCAGCGCCGCGCGTATGGCGTGGCGCAGCGGCGGGGCATCCCAACGCCACAGCACCTGCAGTGGGCGGGTCGACCAACTGGTTGGACTGACGAACAGTTGCCAGGCCCGGCGCACTGCCGCCAGATCCGGTTCGACCTTGCCGCGGGCCAGCCGGTTCAGGCGCAGGATCTCGTCATTGATATTGCCGACCCGGTTGGTCAGCCCGCGCAACAGGGTGACGACAGAAGGTGAATTGCCGGGCCACCCGGCGACGGCTGTCTGGGGAAGACTATTGAGTGCCGCCAACGCCGGTCGCAGGTCGGCCAGGCGGGCAGGGCGGGTGCCGTACAGCAGTGCATCGGCCTGCCGGTCCAGTTCAGCGGCCATCTGGTCGATCACCTGGTGCATCTCAGTGAGTACCGAGGCCGCCTCCGGCCGGGATTTGACCAGATCCAGATCGAGCTCGCTGGTCAGCAGGTGATCACGGATTTCGAGGACATTGATCAGCATCGCCGCCAGCCGTTGGCGACGTGGCGTACGTGGCGACTCCAGCAGCAGATCCCTGGCCGCCTGCAACTGGTCGGCCAGGGCGGCCTGCTGCTGCATCAGCTCGCCCGCCAGCGGTGTGTCGGTGGTCGGGTCGAAGCGGTCGGCCTGGGTGCGCATCAGGCGGCTCAGCGATAGCATGGACTGGGCGAGCAGCTGCGCCCGGTAGCGACGGTTGAGCAGTGCGTTGGAGGCGGTCGCGTAGACCAGATAGCTCAACGAGCCCATGCCGAAATACAAGCAGGTGGTCAGCAGGTTGCCGCTGTTGAGATGCTGCGGCACGGCCATGGAGAAAGTCATCGCGAACATGATCGAGATGACGATGGGCAGGCCGCGCTGACCCCAGGCGCCGGCGAGGAAGGCAAAGAAGGTGGCCGGCACCAGCAGCAGCCCGAGATACAGTGGCATATCATGCAGCGCCTGCACCCCGGCGAACAGCGGCAGACCCAGCAGCGCGGCGGGCAACAGACTGACGAATTTGCCGCGGCGGGGCATGGCATGGTCCGGCGGCACGCAGACAATGGCACCGACCGCAGCTACCGAGGCGGCGAACTGGCCCAGCAGCAGATAGGCGCTAGCGGATATCAGCAGCAGTCCCAGACCGGCGGACATGCCGGTGGTGACGTAGGAACTCAGTAACACCCGCAGTGCATTGGCAAACCGCCCGCTCATATCTCCGCCCCATGTTGTCGACTCTTCCAGACTCAAGCATAGACGGGCCGGCAGGACGGCGAGACACAGACAGGCGGGAATGATTTCCTGCCGCGCGCCTGCGCTACCCACGTACCGGCTGCGATACCGCCCAGGCGGTCATGGCCGACCACTGTGGATGCTCGAGGCCGATCGACCACGCCGGTGCCATGGCCAGGCAGGAGGCCAGGGCGATGCCGACCAGCGAGGCCAGCTCTTTCTGGCTGACGCCATCGCCGGATTCATCCAGATGGATCAGCGGTGCAATCGACCCGCTACCACCAGGGTCCGGTCCGGAAGGTAGTGCCGACAATGACAAAGGCCACGCCGAGCAGGGTGATCAGCCGAATACGCAGGGCCATCGCCGGTAGCGTATCAGCCGACAGCCGGGGGATGACACGCAGCCGGGCATCCATGGCTACCGCCAGGGTCAGCGCCAGCAAGGTCAGTTTCAGCAGGATCAGGCGGGTGACGAAGTTCTCGCCGGCGAACCACGATCCCATGTCCGGGATCAGGCTGTAAGCCAGCCATAGTCCGGACAATACCTGGATCACCAGGGCGGCCATGCCCCATTTCTCGTAAGCTGACTCGAAGGCCAGCAGGTCGGCAACCGAGCGCTCACGTAGAATTTTTGGCAACAGTGCCAGGGCCAGCACCAGATGTCCGCCGGTCCAGACGGTGGCGGACAGAATGTGCAGTACCAGAACGTACTTGTACATGATGGTTTCCTGTCAATCGCTGGCGGCTTCGGCACTCTGGGCTGGCTTGCTGCTGGCCTGTTCACGACTGCGCGGCGAGAAGTCGTTCTCGGTAAACACCTCGCTGAGTATCGCCTGCTCGATGAAGTTGCGCTCGCCGACCTTGACCGGCAGCCGCACAGTCAGATGAATCTCGCCGGCGACCGGCACCTGAATGTTCACCCGTGGGTCCACCGAGGGCATCATCAGGCCGCGCTGGTTGCCGATCTTGCTCATGTAGCGCCGTACCAACTCCAGATACGGTTGGCAATGGCGCGTGGCCGAGGTCATCAACGCGGCTTGTGCAGCCTGCCAGTTGTCTTCGCGCTTGAACGGCACGGTGAACACGTGAAAGTCGTAATGGGTGGTGAAGCTTTCATTGACCACCGGCTCGGAGACGAACAGCGCGTTGGGGATGACGATGCGCCGCCCGGTGCGCTGGTGCAGGTGCTTGCCGGGCCCGACCTCCAGAATGGTGGTGGCCAGCAGGGTCTGATCGATGACGTCACCACGCAGCTCCTTGATCTGGATGCGGTCGCCGAGCACGAAGGAGCGCGAGCCGCTCTTGAGTATCGAGCCGGTGAAACACAGGATCAGCTCCTTGGTGGCGACCACGAAGGCGACCGCGATGGCGACGATGGACAGCGCCAGGGTACGCAGCTCCTCGCCCCAGATCATCACCAGCCCGAGCAGCATCAACAGCAGGAAACCGTTGCGGGAGTTGACCAGCCATTTGCCGCGCAGCTCCGGTGATTGCACCGTGCGCTGGATAAAGCGCGTGGTCAGGGCACGCAAGATGAAAATAACCACAATCAGAATGACCGTACTGGCCAACAGGCTCAGCAGGGCATCGGAAATTACAAAGTTGTCCGGCAGCCAGTCCACATTCTCAAACATGTTTTACCCCTGTGATCAATCAGTTGGAATGATCTGCTGTCGCCGGGCTGGCGTCAATCAGCAGCAGGGCAGGCGACCCAGAAGGGCAGGGCAGCGCATGGTGTCGAGGGTAATGAATGACATTGCAACGCTATTAACTCGAAAGTGTGGTTTTGAATAAGAAAGTTTGGTTATTTATTACATATGAATATTTTTTCTGGATGAATTTATAGCTAAAGGTCTTTCTCTTATCACCCGTGCGGGTGAACTTTGTGTTTTCCCATTGACCTTGATTAATACAAGCAAAATACTCCGGCGCTGTTGGTGAAGTTGTACTTGGCATCAGCAGTAAGCGTGATATGTGGTTGACAATAAAACTAACAATGCTTCTGGAGTAACAATGATAAATAGAACCCTACCCAATTCGCTGCTTTCCATGTTGGCGGCGGGAGCCCTGTTGCTATCTACTTCGGTCATGGCGACCAACCCACCGGTGGATGAACCGACCGACCCGGGTGACTCCTATGCCCGTGGCCCGGACCCGACCGTGGCCTTCCTCGAAGCCTCCAGCGGTCCCTACAGCACGCGTACCAGCCGGGTTTCCGGCCTGGTCAGTGGTTTCGGGGGTGGCACCATCCACTATCCCACCGGCACTACCGGTACCATGGCGGCGATCGTGGTCATCCCGGGCTTTGTGTCGGCGGAGTCCTCCATCGACTGGTGGGGCCCCAAGCTGGCGTCACACGGCTTCGTGGTCATGACCATAGATACCAATACCGGCTTTGACCAGCCGCCGAGCCGAGCCCGGCAGATCAACAACGCGCTGGATTATCTGGTCGACCAGAATTCCCGCAGAACCAGCCCGGTCAACGGCATGATCGATACCGACCGGCTGGGCGTGATCGGCTGGTCCATGGGCGGTGGCGGCACGCTGCGCGTGGCCAGCCAGGGCCGGATCAAGGCAGCCATTCCGTTGGCCCCCTGGGATACCACCAATGCCCGCAGTGTCCAGGCACCGACGCTGATCTTCGCCTGCCAGGCGGATATCATCGCACCGGTAGGTGTGCATGCCTCTCCCTTCTATAACCAGTTGCCGAATGATATCGAGAAAGCCTATGTCGAGATCAGTGGCGGGTCGCACTATTGTGCCAACGGGGGTGGTTTGAACAACGATGTACTCAGCCGCCTTGGCGTATCCTGGATGAAACGCTTCCTGGATAACGACACTCGTTACAGCCAGTTCCTCTGTGGCCCGAATCACACTTCCGATCGCAGGGTTTCCGAATACCGTGGCAACTGTCCTTATTGATCAACAGCAGTGAAAGAAAACCGGCCCCGACATGGGGCCGGCCTCGATAGTGTGGGCTGACTTCAACGACAGAAGCCGAAGCCACTGCCATCGAAATGAAAGTGGTTTTCGTGCGGCTGATTGTAGTCGGGACCGAGCACGGTACCAAAATAACCGCAGGCAGCACCGTGGGCTTCCTTGAGAAATATTGATCTGGCGGGGTTTGTATTGTCATTCCAATGCCTGAGTACCGAGACCTGTTGTCCATTCTCGAAGCGAAAGCCGGCGATATCGAAGGCATTGGCTGTTGCGTGCTGGCTGCGCCGTGCACCTTCGCGATGGTAGATATTGCGGCAGGCAAAACTGCCTAGGTGATCAACCCGGACCAGATCGCTGCCCATGTGTTTCTGTGCAAGCGGTTGCAATTGCTGGCGCTCGAACATGACCCAGGCCACGGCCAACGGGCAGGTGACGGTGAAGGTGGAGCTGAAGCTGAAGCCCACGCCAGTACGCCGTACGCGTACCACATTGCTCAGCGGGCAACCGGCCACCGGGGTGTAGTCATCCAGTGCCAGGTAATCAATGGCTCCGTCGGGAGCTGTCTCCAGCACGGCCAGGCATTGTTGCGGGTCGTCCTTGAGTTGCGCCAGCTTCCATTTGCTGACCAGTGTCATCGGGTGGTCGATGGAAAGCGGCGTCCACGGGTGCCACTCGGGAGGGATATGCTCCCAGGGCTTGCTCAGCACCACCACGGCGATGATCGCCAGAAGCAGCAGCCATTTCATGACTCGGATAAAGGCGGTCTTCAACAGGCCTCCTTACTACGTCCGGGGAAAACGCATGCTGGACCTCCGACGCAGCCAGCCGATAGCCGTGCTGGCCGGCTGCGCCGAGGTGGCGAATCACTTTTTCAGCACTGCCATGAATATCCCGGCCACTGCAGCTGCCGCGCCGGCGATCAGGAACCACATGGTGCTGTCGGTGAAACGTCCGGTGAAGGTTTCGACCACCTGATCGCCAACCGATTGCGATGATTGCCATCCGAAGTACAGCAGAATCAGACCGACCACCAACAGCACTATGCCTATCAGCTTGTTATTTCCCATGATGCCTCTCCTGGATCCTGGACTTACCCCAACTTCAGACTCGCTGCGGTGTAAAAAGTGCATAGGTATGATCATCGCACTCCGGGATCAGCTCGGTTCCTGATCGGGAATCTCCGCCTCGACCAGCTTCGCCAGCTGGTTCAGCGACTCCTGCCAGCCCAGATAACACGCCTCGGCCGGAATCGGGTCGGGCACGCCTTCCTGGGTGATGTTCAGCTCGGTGCCACAGGACACTTCCCTGAGCAATACCGTGACTTCGATGGTGCCGGGCAGGCCCGGATCATCGAAGCTGTCGCTGTAGCGTATCCGCTCGCCGGGTATCAACTCCTGATATTCACCGTGGAACGAATGTTTCTGCTGGCTGGTGAAGTTGGTGAATGACATGCGATAGGAGCCGCCAACCCGGGCGTCCATATGCTGCACCTCGCCGGTGAAGCCATGCGGTGGCAACCACTTGACCATGGCTGGTGGATCAAGGAAGGCACGATAGACCCGCTCGGCTGGGGCCTGCAGAACGCGATGAAGACGAATGGTGGAGGGCATGATGAAATCTCCTGTAGTTGTTGTGGTGTTATCGCTGCACGATCGGGCGCGGATTGCCGACCACCAGCACATCCGCCGGAACGTCCCTCACAATTCGGACCGGAGCAGGGAGTGAAAGTGCCGAGCAAAACACTTGCCGCGCGGATGGATCGTTCTTGTCCCAGGGAGCGCGCTGTGCCCTTTCCCAAGCTCTCAAGCCGGGCTGATTCTGTTATGGTTGCCACTCTGCTTGCCTGGTCCAATACGGGAATCTGCATGGCTTCTGTTGCACCAATCCACTTCGCCGGCACTGACACCCTCAGTCTGCGTCAGCTCGACGAGCTCAACGGGCTGCCCAAGGGAGCCAGTTTCCGCTGGTTCAAGGCCTGTGAGGCCGAACTGGTCGAGGGACGGGACTATTTTCATCTGCCGTCCGACGCCCATCAGGCGTTTATAGATGAGCTCCGGGTAGCCGGGCAGATCTATACCAGCACCCGCCATCTGTTGTTGCTGACCCGCAGCGGCTACGAGCAACTGCGGGCGCGCTCGGCGACCTGAGTTTTTCCGTCTTGCTATAAGGAATCCGCATGCTTGTCGAGCTGTTTGCAGTAATGGCGCCGGTGCTGATCGTCGCGGGTATCGGCTATGGCTGGGCGCGCTCCGGTCAGGCCTATCCCACTGAGTTCGTCACCCGGCTGGTGCTCAATATCAGTACCCCATGTCTGGTGCTATCGACACTCAGTCGTGCCGAGGTGGATCTGCAGGTGTTCGGCCAGATGGCCGCGGCCTGCGTGGTGATATGCGCAATCATGGCGTTGATTGGCTGGGGGCTGAGCCGCCTGATCGGCTACGATCCCAAGGTGCTGGTGCCCGCCTATATGTTTCCCAACACGGGCAACATGGGGCTGCCGATCAGTCTGTATGCCTTCGGTGAACCGGGGCTGGCGCTGGCGGTGGCCTTCTTCGTGGTGCTGTCGGTAGGGCATTTCTCGGTTGGCATGATCCTGTCCGGAGCGGCACAGTCCTGGCGGCGCCTGCTGCTCAACCCGGTCATCATCAGCCTGGGTGTGGCCTTGGCGGTACTTGTACTGGATCTGGAGTTGCCGCGCTGGATTGCCAATACCGTCGACCTGCTCGGCAGCATGAGCATTCCGATGATGTTGCTGACCCTCGGCGTTTCCCTGGCCAGCATCCGCCCCAAGCAGGTGGGGCGCGGCATGGCGCTGGGTGGTTTCCGTATTCTCTGCGGCGCCGCCATCGGCTGGGTCATCGCCCTGGCGCTGAATTTGCCGCCACTGGCCCAGGGCGTGCTGGTGCTGCAATCGGCGATGCCGGTAGCGGTATTCAACTACCTGTTCGCGGTCAAGGCCGGACGTTCACCGGAAACTGTCGCCAGCCTGGTCATCTGCTCGACTCTGCTGTCGTTTCTGCTGATCCCACTGCTGTTGCTCTGGTGGTTGCCAGCGGCGGGCTGACAGGCACCACCCAGGGACCTGTCAACCGCCATGCTGTATCTGGCATGAATACCTGCATCGATCAGGCATCACGCCCGTGCGCCTGTTCTGCCAGTTTCCCGGCATCCACTCGTACAAAGGTTGAATCGCCGATAGCGGTCAGCACATCTCCGGCGTATATCTCGCAAATGATGCGGCTCTTGCGTCCCAGTGGCCCATCCACCCGAGCCCGCAGGGTCAGCTCCACGCCCATCGGCGTCGGCTTGATGTACTTGATGCCCAGTTCCCCGGTAACGCAGTTGATCGCAGTCGGGTCGTTGCCGTCCTTCTGCTCGGCGCGCAGATGGTAGGCCATGGCGGTCCAGTTTGAATGGCAGTCCACCAGCATGGCGAGCAGGCCGCCATATACCAGGTCCGGCCAGCCACAGTACTTCGCTTCCGGCAGGTGTCGGGCAATGACGTGAACGTCGTCCTTGTCCCAATAACTCTTTATATGCAGCCCGTGCGGGTTGCTGCCACCACAGCCGTAACAGACGCCATGGGGCGCGAGAAGATCTTGCAAAGCGGTCTCGGTCATGGAACACCTTGTTCTTGTTCAGTAAATCGGACGGATAGTGTGCTTCTTCGCGCAGCGAAAGGCCAACCGTTGCCGCTTGCTGAATTGCTGGATATCACCTGGAATTGTCGAGCGCTCGCACGACGAGTAGCTGTTTCTGCTAACCATCAAGCCTGTCCATGGCTTCCCTGATCGGCTCTGCAGTCACCGGCCGCACCAGCCGCTCGACTTCTTCCCCATCACGCATAAAGATCAGCGTCGGCCACAGCTTGACCCGGAACGACCGACCCAGCGGGCGCCCCGGTCCGTCCTCTATCTTCAGGTGCCGTAGTTGTGGATGTGCGGCAAAGGCCCGCTCCAGATGCGGCTGCGCGGCCTGGCAGTGGCCGCACCAATCGGTGCCGAACTCGATGATGGTCGCGTCCTGCAGCGCGTCGACTTCGTCCCGTGACGGTGCCTGATCCGTATAAATCGTCTGCATTGCCATATTGCCCCCTTGGATTATGTAGGTGATAAGCTGACTGGGCCTACATTACTGGAACCCGTACCATACGCCTTTGACCCATTTTGATCATGCCGGTGCACAGGATTTTGCTCCGCTGCCTCGCTCGGTCATGACGCGGCAGGTAAGGGTGCGCACCATTCATCTGATATAGCCGCAGGAAGCGCTTGATTCACGGATGGTGACTGGCAATCCGGGAGGGAAACGACTATTTTGGTTCGAGGCGTTGACAAGGGGCTAGGCTCCTGTAGAATGCGCCTCCCTGGCCCGGAACGGCAGCACGGTTTCAGGTCGGAGATGCAGGTGGTGGACGAGCAAGAATGTTCACAAAAACACTTGACAGA
>Ga0172382_10005597_pt1 | contig 18683 bp, 19 predicted proteins | sample Leawel138RmetaG_FD_122245 | JGI IMG/M metagenome (GOLD analysis project Ga0172382, IMG submission 122245) | Leachate microbial communities from a municipal landfill in Southern Ontario, Canada - Leachate well 138R metaG | ecosystem: Engineered > Solid waste > Landfill > Unclassified | place...
CTTTTTCCTGCGACTCGACATTAAGTAATACTAATTTAGGATTTGGAACAAGTTCTGTTTACACGACATGTTCTAACAGCTGTGGAAGAGTAACAAAGTTACCATGCTACTGTAAAGATTGTAATCTACCAATACCAAATGGAACAACCTTGAGTAATACAGGAAGACAATCTACAGATCCTGCATACCAAACAACTTCTTGTAGTAAAGGTCTTGGATGTACGCCTAAAAGTCAGTCACTATACTGTACTAGATGTACTCCCCCAGCATGTGGACCTACATTCTCAGATAACCCAGTAGTTGTTGGTGGTGTAAACCAAGGGTCAGTAGCCTTTGGATGTAATAACACACTCTCCTCTTGTGGAACTGAGAGTAAGGCTTGTTACTGCTATTCGTGCACTCCCCCTCAGTGTGCACCTACATATAGTACTGAAAATTCTGGATATGGATCAGTTAATCTTAGCTGTACAAATGGATGTTCTGTACAGAGTAATAGAACCTGCTATATAGATAAATGTAGTAACTGTACCTTACCTAGCTGTCCATCACAATTGTCTAATACAGCTACTGTAAGTAACCCTAACATGAGTCTTGCTAATTACAGAACCTGTACTAGAAATGTACCTTGTGGAGGTCCTGCAAATACAGCTGCATGCTATGAAAAGGTAAGTCCACAACCAACAACAAATCTGACAATCATACCTGATGAAGTGAATAAGTATGGATTCTTAAGCAGTACACATACTGGAAATAGAGGATTAGATTACAATCTAAACGATCCTTTATCAATGGTAGCCACATACAGTGATGTAGATGGACATACTGATATAGAGGCAGTATCTGTTTGGTTTAGAAATAGCACTCAAACAGGTGAGGTACAATCTCCTCTATGGATAGATTCAGCAGTTAATCCTTCGCAATCTCCAAGTTCACCATCAATTGATAGCTGGGGCTTTATGATGAGATGGGAAGGATCATTATGGAAACCGTATGTACCAAGCTATCCTGCTACTGGTACAGCAAAATGGGTAAGAGCAGTTGGTGCAGCTAACTCCTTTGTAATTTCTGGACCAGGAGGATTACAGATGGTAAGAGTAACTCTTGGTAATATTACAAGGAGTGGAAATGATGTAGTATTACCATTCCAACTTAGCTTTACATTCACAAGTGGTTTTGAAAATGTAGCACAGGTTACGTATAACACATATTTAATGGGTAATGATGTCTTTAGCTTTACTCCATATGATAACTATAGCTCTGAAGTAAGTAAAATAGGTGATTACTGGTCACCAGGTCAGCTTAGATACAGAACATCCCCTGCTCCTGCACAGCTTTATGCTAGACAGTGGTCTCCTACAGGTCATAACTGGACTATAGATAAAGAGAACCCTGGAGTATCTACTTTAACTATGACAGTTGTAGGAGATACAACCTTAAAATTAAATTGGAGTGTACAAGATACAAAGGAGATATATGCAATAGTGGGTAATATATATGCCTCTTTAGCTATGCCTCCTGACCCCCCCCCTCTTACTCTGTCTGAGACAGGAACTGTAGCTGGTCTTGATATCTCTACTCCATATACATTAAGTACTGATCAAGAAAATTTAGGGAAACTAAATACAGGATATACATTTAGAAAGCTCTCAATTGGTACTACTTCATATTCTGAAGATATATTGATAGATATTGGTGAGAACAAAGAGGGAAGTTTAATACTATATTTAACAGTATTCGATATGGCAGGAAATATGTATATACAATCATTAACCTACTCTCTTGGTGATTGGATAGCTACAAATGGAGGCTTAGTATTCTCAAGTGAGGGTATGGATTTTGAAGTAAAGGAAATAGCATCTAATAGTGCATGGAGTAATGTAAATGTATTAAGTGGTATGAATCCTACATATGCAGATATATCAACAGAGCTATTCGGAGATAATCAATCCTCTGGAACAAATCCTTCTAGTTTAACTAATAGTGAAAAGAACAAGTCATATCATATTAGACCCTTCTCTATGAATCTTGATATCACAAGCTTTTACAGTGAACTACAAAAGGCTTACAATGATAGATTGATAGAAGGAAAGGTAGATTTAAGTGCAAGCATACCAGCAGTAACAGAATTAAATGGTAATTTGAGAAGTACCGGTAGTTGTAATTCTGAATCTTCTGTATGTATATTAAAACACACAGGTACTCTTCAAGTTGGTAATACATCTGACTTTGTATGTAATGGATGGGGAGTATTCTTTGTAGATGGAGATTTAGTTATTAATAGAGACATACTTAATGTAAATAAAGAGAAAGATGCTTGTATCTTTGTTGTGAGTGGAGATGTAACTATAAAGGGGGAAAATACTCACTCATCCCCTACTCAAATACAGTATGATGAGATTAATGCATATATAATTGCAGATGGAGATATAACGATAGATGCCGAATTAGGGAATCAGAGATATGATGGTATGTTTGTAGGTGGAGCATTACAAACCCATGGTGGCTTACATGTAAATAGAGCCCTAAAACTATCTGATAGAAACACATATCCTGTCTTAATGGTTAAGTATCATTCCAAATATTCAGTACTAAGTAATCTTGTATTTGGGAGTCAGATTGATATACTTAAAACAGAAATAGGTTTTAAACCTTACTAAATTCTGATATTATAATATAGTCATAATTTAACTGTCCAAAAGATATGGCTAAACTGCCTGACCATGTAGGAATAGACTTCGGAACACACTCTGTAAAAGCGGTGGAGCTAAAAAATGCTGGTAGTACTCCTGAATTAATCAACTTAGGGAGTCAGCTTACTCCTAAGGGTGTTATTAATAGTGAGGAGAAGCAGGATCAGAAGAAGTTAGCAGATGTATTAAAGAAGCTCTATGATGATTCGAAGATAAGGAATAGGAATGTTGTAATGGCATTACCTGAGTTTTCGGTATTTACTAGATTTTTAGAATTTCCTGGTGTAAAGAAAGAAGAGTTAAGAGAAGCAGTATTCTTTGAAGCAAAACAGTATATCCCTATGTCTGTTAATGATGTACATATGAGCTTTGTAACCATAGGGTTTAATGAAGAGAAAAATGCTCCTAGAGTACTACTTGTAGCAGCTCCAAAGAAAGTAATATATATATACACAGAGATAGCGAAACTTGCAGATCTAGACTTGGTAGCTATAGAAACAGAATCAGTTGCTATGGGAAGAGCTATGTATAAGGCTACAAATAAGAAGGATTTAGTAATGTTAGACTTTGGTGCAAACAGTACAGACATGAGTATTATGAGTGAAGGATACTTAGTATTCTCTCAAAGTATAGCTATTGGCTCTGATGCACTTACTCAGGCTGTAGTTAATAAGTTTAATTTTGAATACAGTAGAGCAGAAGAGTTTAAACGAAATTACGGTCTTACACCTAATGTATTAGAGGGTAAGATATACAGTGCACTCTCCCCTATTGTTGAATCAATATTAATGGAAGTACAAAGAGGTATAGAGTTTTATAAAAATAAAACAACGAGTGCCTCTCCTACAGAATATCTTTTAAATGGTGATGGTGCACTACTACCCGGACTGTCAGAATTCGTATCTAAGTCACTTGGTGTTACAGCTCAGATAGCTAATCCATGGGTTGGTATATCTGTAGATAATAAATTTAAAGACATTGTAGCTAGGGGTGGACCTTCCTACTCTGTAGCCATAGGGTTAGCACTAAAAGATGAATAATGAGAGTACTCAGAAACAAAACGATGTTAAGAAAGAAGAGGTAGTAAAAACTCCTGTTTCGCCTACTCCTGTAACACAACCAGAAACTCCAGCTATAGGGGCAGAGATAAGTGAGGGTTTCAATCTTCTCCCCTCTATGAGTGATGAGGAGAAAAGTGTGCAAAAGGCCAAGAGTACTATAAGTATTGGCTCTGTTCTTAGTTTAATTATTTTAGTAGTTATTAGTTTAGGAGTAGTAGGCTTTAACATTATTACAAAGCAGATTCTTAATAGTAGGAAAGAAGTACTCTACTCTATTGAGAATAAAGTTAATCAGCAGATAGATAAGATAGTTTCTAATGAAGAGATTGTTGATAGAGCAGTACTGTATACAAATGTAAAAAAAGGTGCTTTCTCTCATAAAGCTATTATAGAATTCCTTAATCAAATATCTACTAAGGTAGGAAACATTCAAATGAGAAGTGTAAATATATCAGAAGATTTAAAATTCTCTTTTGTAGGATATGCAACTAACTTAGAACAGGTATCAAAGCTTTGGTATATGTTTGGTATAGATGAGAATATAGAGAGCATTAATCTACAATCTGTTGGTAAGAGAGAGAACAATGTAACATTTACATTTGAGGGTGAATTAAATGGTAAGAAATTTTTTAATAAATAAATATGGGATTAGCAAGTAGATCGAATCAAAAAACAAATAAAGAGATAGCAGCAATAAGTGAGAAGATAAAATCATCAAGATTAAGTTTCTCAGATCTTATGATACCTATTATTGTAGTAGTAGTCTTACTTCTACTCTCAATCTTTGTATTTGTCCCTATGATTAATGCTGCATTGAAGTATCAAGAAGAAATAAAAGAAACAAATGTAAAGATAGAGCAGTTAAACTCTGTTCAAGAAAGTTTGAATAAGATTGATGATAATCAACTGAGTGATGATATTATATTAGCTAAAAGTGTAATACCAAAGATATTAAAAGTATCTGACTTTATTTATTATGTTGATACCTTAGCAAGAGAGAAAGGATTACTAATACGAGAGCTATCAGCAGGAGATATGGTAAGTAAAATATCACAGACAGAAAGTAGTGGTGCAGGAGTATCTGGTCCTATATCTTATGTAGGAACGTATGATGCTGTTGTAGACTTTTTAGATGAAGTACAAAATATATCTCCATATATTATACGTATACAGAATGTAGAGGTAGCCTCTTTAGCATCTGGACAGTGGAGTATATCTCTTAATGTAAGTGGCTACTATATGGCCGATAAGATGGGGAATGTAAATATATATAGACCTTTTAAGTCATACACAGATTACGAAGATATTTTAGAAATCTTTAGAGAGAAAGCTAAGAATCTATAAATTAGATCTCATCCTTTAACATATCTTCATCTCCAACTTCAACGTTGCTCTCAACATCTACATGATGATCTACCCGATCATCTTTAAGAAGAACTCTTACTCTTTTGTTATTTCTAATAGCACTTATTGTAATAATATCTCTTATTGAGTTTATTGTTCTACCTTTTCTACCTATAATTACCCCTTTATCTGATTCATTTACATCTATAGTGAGTATTGTAAGACCAGGGAAATCAACACTATCTCTCTCATCTACACTTACATCATCAGGATAGTTAACAATTGCCTTTATGATGTGTACAAGTAACTCTTTCATTTTTTACTTAATTGAATTTAATATATATCAAGCTAATTATACCTTGATGAAAATAATTTTACCAGAATAGTAAGCAAAACAAAACAGACCTATTTAATAGGTCTTACTTTGGAGGTTTATGAATTATTTCTCTTCCTTAACTTTCTTCTTAGTACTAGGCTTTGTTGACCCTCTTTTAAGAGATTTAAGTAACCCTAGCTTAACAAAATAGTGAGCAATTGTATCAGTAGGCTGTGCACCTTTCTCTAACCATATCTTTGCTGACTCCTTATCTACTTCAAAAGTAGATGGCTGTGTTCTTGGATTGTAATATCCAATCTCTTCTACAGTCCTACCATCTCTTGGAGATGCAGATTCCATAACCACGATTCTGTAATGTGGCTGTCCTCTTTTTCCTGTTCTTTTTAATCTAATCTTTAACATAACGCTGTTATTCTAACAGATGATAAATTAATATTCAAGCTATTTGTTATGATTCTCTATATACTCTACACCTACTTTTGCAGCCTGTTCCTCTGCTCTCTGCTTACTACTTCCTACTCCCTCTCCAATTACTTTGTCATTGACTTTTACTACTACAGTGAAAGTCTTATCATGATCAGGACCCTCTTCTTTGATAACTTCATACTCTGGAGTAGATTTATGTATTGATTGTGCAAGCTCCTGTATTCTAGTCTTACTATCTATATCCAATCTAAATTCAACAATATCATCTATCTTTGGAAGAAGATGCTGTTCTACAAACTTCTTAGATATATCATATCCCTGATCAAGATATATTGCTCCTAGTACTGCTTCAAAAGTATTAGCTAGTAAAAAGTCTTTCTCTCTTCCCCCACTATCCTCTTCTCCTTTAGAGAGTAGTAGATACTCTCCAAGCTTAAGCTTCTTTGCTGTTATAGCTAAGCTATCTGTTCTAACTAATGCAGATCTAAAGCTAGTAAGCTCTCCCTCTGCTCTATCATTAAACTTTCTAAAGAGAAAATCAGAAACAATTAACTCCAATACCGCATCTCCAAGAAATTCTAATCTCTCATTATGCTCTTTCACTTTTCTATGCTCATTTATATATGACCTATGTGTTATTGCAGTCTCAAGTAATTCTTTATTCCTAAAGATTATATTTATATTTTTTTCTAACTCTTCTATATTATTCATCATTATCCTCTTTATTAATTTCATATATTGCTCCTAAGACTCCATTTACAAACTTACTACTTGTATCACCACCAAACTCTTTCGCTATCTCTATTGCTTCATCTATGGCTACTTTAGGAGGAGTAATCTTTGCTAAGAAACCCTCATATATAGCGATACGAAGTATTTGTAAATCAACAGATTTCATTTGTGATACTGGCCATTGAGGTGCAAACTTAGTAATCATTTCATCTATTTCGCTAGCTCTCTCTTTTACTCCATCTACAAGGGAAAGGTAAAGCTCTTCATTATATGAAATAATATCATCAATTTCAGAAAGATCAGTAACAGAAAATTCTACTACTCCATCTCTTGAACCATTAAAATCTTTAGAAAAGAGTGTTTGTAATGCTAGTCCTCTAGATAGATGTCTAGGGTCAGTTGCTTTTTTCATTTATTTAAAGAGTAATTATTTAGATTTCTTTAAATCTTTACCATCTCCGTAGTATCCACAGAATTCACATACAAAATGAGGTCTTTTTGTTTTACCACACTTTGGACATTTAGACATTTGAGGTGCTTTTAAAGAATCATTAGCTCTTCTTCTATTCTTCCTGCCTTTCGAAATTTTTCTTTTTGGTAATGCTCCCATAACTTTTTAAACTATTTTAAGACCTTGTATTATATTTTAATATTAACATTCTTGCAACCTATATTATCCAACTCTCCTTTATCTCTATCTCTTCTCCTGGCTGTATTTGTCCTTCTATCATTTCTTTAGCAATATTCCCCTCTATATTATCCTGTATATACCGTTTAATGGGTCTTGCTCCAAGGCCAGGATCGTGTGCTTTATTAGCAATTAATTGAGGTATTAAGGAGTTCCAAGTTAGTAAGATACTCTTCTCATTTAATCTCTTTGATAGCTCTTGTAAAAGAATCTCTGATATCTCAGAAAGATTGTCAATATCATGAGGATGAAATACTAGTACCTTATCAAACCTATTAAGTAACTCAGGTCTGATGGACTGCCTAAGCTCTATTAATGCCCTATCCTTTGCTTCTTCCCATGTACTTTTACCATCACTAAGGGACTCAAGAAGTATTAAGCTACCTATATTGCTTGTACATATGATTATACTGTTTGTAAAATCTACAACCTCTCCTAGATTACTTGTTAATCTTCCCTCATCGAAAATCTGTAAGAAGAGATCTAATACCTGAGGATGTGCTTTCTCTATCTCATCAAAAAGTACTACAGTGTATGGATCTCTTTTAATCTTATCTATCAAAGACACTGTACTCTTCCCACCACCCTGCTTCTCTCCAAGGAATTTCTCTATACTATCAATATCTTGATACTCAGACATATCTATTCGTATCATATCGCTACCATCATCAAAGTACTCCTCATCTACTACCTTCGCTAGATATGTCTTACCAACTCCTGTAGGTCCTAGGAAGAGGAAGGAGCCAATAGGCTTGTTTGGATTCCTAATATCAGTATGCGACCTTCTAAGGGACTCTACAACGGTTTTAATGGCATCATCTTGCCCTATGACCCTACTCTTTATACTTTCCTCTAACTTCATTAGCTTTGTACTCTCTTGAGGATTTACAGTGGCAATAGAGATACCCTTCTGATTTGAGAGAACCTTTGCAATATGATCCTGTGTAAGTACAGTAACCCCACTACCTTGTGCCCATGAACATGCAGATTCTAAAAGCTGCACAGCACTACTAGGAAGCTTTCTCTCTTTTGTGTATCTTTGTGCTAACTCTACAGTACTAATTAATGCTGGAAGGGTAAGATATATACCAAAATTTCTCTCTAACTCTAAAATCTTACTCTCAAGTATTAGTAATGCATCATCAGCAGATATTTCACTTACCTCTATATTTGTAAATGTTTGCCTAAGTGATTCAGATGTATAGAAATATTTCTTGTAATCAGAGTGATTAATGGTACCAACTATTGGGAATTTACTACTAAGAATATATGGAAGAAGTATCCCAGCAAGAGAGTGTCCAGAGTCTTGAGCCTTTGCAGGAATTAACTCCTGTATCTCATCTATGTAAAGAATTACATCCCCTGCCCTCTCTAACTCTTTCATAGCTTTACCAAGTAACTCTTCTACAGTTGCCTCTCTAGCAGCGTAAGCTATTAAACCATTAATATCTAACTGTAATATCCTCTTATCCCTTATTTGCAAAGGAACATCCCCCCTGTTTATTCTTTGTGCAATTCCTAGTATTAAACTAGACTTACCTACTCCTGATTCTCCAATGAGAAGTGCATTCTTGTTAGACACCTTCCCTAATACCGAAACTAAGTTCTCTATCTCATCCTCATGCCCTATACCAAAAGTATCATTATCTTTAGCAACATGCTCATTAATATTCTTACTAAACTTGTTAAGTATGAATGTATAGCCATATATCCATGACTCTGCAATTCCACCTTTTCTGTAGTAAGGAACATTTAGATTAAAGTAATTTGTTTTTCTTACTCTCTCCCTAGAATATGATTGGAATCTTACAACCTCTCTTAGAATATCTATAGAGGAGTTCTTTGTAAGAAGGAACTTCTTCAAAGAGGGAAATACATTAAAAAGAGAAAGTAATATATGCTCAGGCTTAATATCCCTTGAGGAGGTAAGTAAAGATTCATTTAAAGAGTATATTAGTAAGCTTCTAAGAGATGTAGCAGGATAGCTGGGTAATGTTTTCTCATCTATCCCATTCTCTTGTAGTGTTTCAAAGTCTACAACTATATTTGCTCTTTTAAATATCTCAATTATCTCCTCATACTGGATTAGGTCTGTAAACAGAGAGTATGTATTGGTTGTATCTCCAGAAGTATTATTACAAATTACCTCTAGGGAGCTTTCACTAATGTAATTTATTGCTTCCAGATGTGCATATCTTCCAAACTTAAAACCAGTTGTTTTAATCTCTTCTAAATCACTTAAGGGAATACTTTGAGCTTTAGGTAATTTAACAGGATGACTTTTATCCTTGTAGTAGTCATGCCAGAGGAAAAAGACTGCAAATATTGAGATGCCAAAAAGAGTGTCAGATATACCACTAGAGAGGAAATCTTTTACAATTGTAATATTTTCTAACAAACCGAACTGTCGAAGTAAATATCCAAGAGCAATTACTAAACCAGGAACTAACATTACATTCGCTATTAAACGAATCTGTTCATAGTATTTCTGATATCTTAAGAAATTTGTTAATACATTACTAATCTGAGGAGTAGAAATGGTAAAGAACTGGTCTCTAGTTAAAAGAAAAAGAGCATCCGACTCCTTGGTTAATATTGGATACTCTTTCTGTACAACACCAAATGTATTGCTATCTTTAGAGTGAAAACCTATCAACGTTCTATTTTGCCAACCGTAATCTATTGCCATTATATACTAAATATAGATCTAAGAATGAAAAATACTGTAGCAGGTGGAAGCATTAACCAAAGTAGAAGTATGAGAAAATATACAGTACATACTAATATATATGCTACTATCGCTATTGGCAAATATATGAGTTTGATTAGTATTCCGTAAGTATAGCCAATGAAGGAGTTCTCCCTATGCCAAGGAACAAAGAAATTTTTTATAAGTAACGAAATTGAAAAGTTATCATCTACAAAGGTAGAGATTCTAGCAAGCATCCTTAAATGCCACAAAGGCATCCTTACATACCACCAATACATGAATTCCTTAGATGTGTATGTGAAAATAACAAAGAGGTTATCAACCTTGCTTTCATTGAGAACCTTCTGTCCCCCACTACTTGTTAATATATTTGTTTGTTCCATACCTTAAGGCAGTAATACATTGTAAGTTTATTGTAATTTCAATATAAATTCAAGTAAACAGCATAGACCCTATCCTATGATTGTGCCTCTTTTATAATCGTAAGTGAGAGACCTGGGGTATATTATGTTAAAATGCTGATATGAATGTGTATCAACAACTGAAGAAACCCATTATTTCTCTTGCCCCTATGGAGGATGTTACGGATACTGTATTTAGGCAGGTTATTCAAACCCGGGGTAGACCCGATCTTTTCTATACTGAGTTTGTGAATGTTGAGGGTTTAAACAGCAAGGGGAAAGAGAGAGTAATTCATCGTTTAAAGTTCGATAGTAAAGAGAAGCCAATAGTAGCTCAGCTTTGGGGGGCGAAGCCTGAGAACTTCTTGAGAGCTTCAAAGCTTGTTTCTGAAATGGGCTTTGATGGGGTAGATATAAACATGGGGTGCTCTGTAAAGAACGTTGTTAAGGGTAATGCCGGTAGTGGCCTAATAAATGTAGATAGAGGTTTAGTAAAAGAGATAATTCTAGCTACAAAAGATGGAAGTAAAGGGTTACCTGTCTCAGTTAAAACAAGGCTGGGATGGGAAAGTGTTGATGTTGAAGGATGGATAGCTTTCCTACTTGACCAGGATCTCGCTGCACTAGCCATTAATATGAGAACTGCTAGGGGCAGTGAAGCATTAAATGCGAATTGGGAACATATGGGTGAAATTCTGAAATTGAGAGATGAGATTAATCCTAACACCCTACTCTTTGGAAATGGAGATATTACTTCTGTAGCTAGCGCATTGGAGATGGTAAGCAAGCACAATATAGATGGCGTGATGATTGGAAGGGCAGCAATATCTAACCCTTGGATATTCTCAGGGAGAGAAAATATTAAGCAGGAAGAGAAATTTGAACTCTTTAGTAATCATATATTACTTTTTGATGAGATATGGGGAGAGGAGAAAGATTTTCATTCATTAAAGAAATTCTTTAAAGCATATATTAATGATTTTGAAGGGGCAGTGCAGCTTCGAAAAAGCTTGATGGAGTGTAACTGTACTGAAGAGGTATTGAATATCTTACAGGAGTATAAATAGGCTTTGTTACTCATCTTTCTTTCTTTTCATTGACACTGTACAGAACCAATTGTATATTTGAATATATATAAATTAATATTTAATATACATAGTGAAAGATCGCAAAACATATCAAGGTTTCTCCCTCATCGAGATCCTTGTAGTAGTAGCCTTGATTATCATCTTGGCAACAATAACCTTGGTTGCAATCAACCCTGGTAAGAACTTCAGAGACACTAGAAATGCTCAAAGAAGTGCAGATGTAACACAGATTCTTAATGCTGTTACTCAGTATACATCTGAAGAAGGTAACTCAATAGCTGCTTTCGGTACGATTACAAACTGTACTGTAGGCGATAGCTCTATTGGAACAGAGGGCATTGATTTAGATGCAGTTTTAGTAGATGAGTTCATTGTAGCAATCCCTATGGATCCTAGTGTTGGAACAGATGCAGTTACAGGATATGAAATCTGTGTAACAGATGGAGGAAGAGTACAAATTTCTGCTCCTCATGCAGAGAACGATAAGACTATTAGTGTAAAAAGATAACTTAGGTTATTCTTTTACTTAATATATTAAACTATTCGAGATAGTATAACTGTCCTACTATTATGGTCGAGCTTTTAAAAGCCATAGATGATGTATCAAAGAAGAAACTTAATGTTTCAGACTTACTAGACATTATTGTAAGAGAAGCCTTTGAAAGAAAAGCTTCTGATATTCATATGGAAGCTCGACAAGGAAACAACCTACTCATTCGATACAGAATAGATGGTATGTTAAGGGATATAGTTACAATTGGAAACAATTTAGAAGAGAGTATTCTTTTTATCATAAAAGTAAGAGCAAAGTTAAGGACAGATATCCACTTTGCTCCTCAGGATGGAAAGATACTCTTTTCTTTTAAAAATGAAGATTTAGATTTTAGAAAAACAGAGTTTAAAAAAGAGGAAGAATCTAAAGATGAGAAGAAGAAAGAGAGTAAAGAGGAAGAGCTTAAGGATGAAGAAAAGGAAGAAGAAGTAAAAACTCCAAAAGAACCTGTTGAAGAGTACAGAAAAATAGATGCTAGAATATCTATACTTCCTGTTACATTTGGTGAGAAGGTAGTAATAAGGTTACTATCTCAGACTAATAGATCATTTGGACTTGCTGATTTAGGATTTGAGCCTGATGATTTAGAAAAAATAGAGGCAAGCTATAGAGAACCTTACGGCTTAATTCTTTCTACTGGTCCTACAGGTAGTGGAAAAACTACGACACTCTATTCCATACTAAAGATACTCAATACTAGAGAGGTCAATATTACAACTATTGAGGACCCTGTTGAGTACAATATCGTAGGAGTAAACCATATTCAGATTAATACTAAAAGTGATTTAACATTTGCTAATGGTTTAAGATCTATACTTCGTCAAGATCCAAATATCATTATGGTCGGTGAGATTAGAGATACTGAAACTGCTCGAATTACAGTTAACTCTGCTCTCACAGGTCATTTAGTACTTTCAACTGTTCATGCCAATGATGCAATTAGTGCCATACCAAGATTAATAGATATGGGAATAGAGCCATTCTTGATAGCGTCTACTCTTAATATCATTATTAGTCAAAGACTTGCAAGAAGGCTATGTGATAATTGTAAAACAGAGTATGTAATCGGAAAAGAAGAGGAACATAAAGATATGCTTAAATTAAGACCCGATTTAGGAAAATATCTAAATACTACAGATAAACTGTACAAAGCAAACGGTTGTAGTCAATGTGATAACACTGGTTACTCTGGGAGAATTGGATTGTATGAAATATTAAAAACTAATAAAGAGATTAGAGATGTTATTATAACTTCCCCTACTACAGATAATATATATGCTGCTGCAAAGAAACATGGCTTTAAGCTTATGATTGAAGATGGAATCTTTAAGCTTAAAAAAGGATTAATAGATTTAGAAGAACTAATAAGGGTAATAGCTATAAAAGAATGAGTAAGAAGGTAAAGAAGACAAAAGATAAGGAATTAAGAAGTTTGCAGAGAGTTAAAGTATCTACTTCTAATCTTCTTATTTCTATTAAATCATTAGCAGCATTACTTAGAGCTAGTATATCTCTTTCAGATGCTATTAAGACTATGTCAGAGCAATCAAATGACAAGAATCTTAATAGGATATACGCATACTTACATAAGAAGGTAGAGGAAGGCTCTAGCCTATCTGATGCTATGAGACTTTTTCCTAAGATATTTCCTGAGACTATGGTTTCTGTTGTAGAGGCAGGTGAGAGAGGAGCCTCTTTAGAAAGAAATCTTCTGTTTATTGCAGAGTCTATTAAAAAGTCACACGATTTAAACAGAAAGATGAAGGGTGCTATTATATACCCTATTATAATTATATCTATGACTGTAGCAGAGTTTGTAGGTATGATATTTATTGTTCTTCCTAAGATGGAAAATCTTTACTCTAGCTTTCCAAATGTTCCTCCATTCACAATCTTCATTATGAATTCTGCTCAAGCTATTAGAGATAACTGGTGGATTATTCTTCTAGCTATCTTTATTTTAGGTTTTCTTTTCTATCTTTTCTTAAAAACAAAAACAGGTAAATATTTTACAAGCTGGCTATCACTCCACTTCCCGATATTAAAGAATCTATTTATTAGTAACATACTCGCCTCTTTCTCTCGTACCTTAGGTGTACTCTTAGCAAGCGGCTTACCACTATCAAAAGCTCTACTTATCTCATCTACTACAATGAGTAACTCCATCTATTCGGACATATTAAAGAAGGTTCATTCTAATATAGATAGAGGGCAAAACTTAGCAAGCTCTTTGGCAGTATATGATCAGTATTTTAATAAATCATTTATAAAAATGGTAGAGATAGGTGAATTAAGCGGTACCTTGGAGGAGAATATGATGTATTTACATGATTATTACTCAGATGATGTAACAGAGATGAGTAATAATATTGTGACTTTAATAGAGCCATTACTTCTAATTCTCGTCGGGGTAATTATTGGATTATTAGGTATAACTATACTAATGCCAATGTATCAATTGATGGGAAGTATTAATGGATAATGGAGATAGAAAAGTAGAAGGATTTACCCTCATAGAGATATTACTTACTTTAGGTATATTGCTAATTATAGCAACTTTAGTATTCCCTATTACACTCCAGAGAGCTCAGAGATCAAAATTAGAAAGCTATGCTAATCAACTTACTATCGATTTATACTATCAACAACAAAGAAGCTCTTTAAAGGAAATACCAAGTGGGATTAATATTGATAGTAATGGGTATACCCTATTTGATGGAGAGTCTCTTTCTACTGCTTCTGAGACTCAAGTTAAAACATACCCTGCAAATATATCAATCAATTCAGTATCACTTACATCAGGTAGTGAGATACTCTTTCCTGCTGGTAAATTTAAACCATCGATATATGGTACTTTAGTAATTACTGATGGGCAGTATTCTGCCTTAATATATATTAATAGGGAGGGATTAATAGGGTATGAGATTCTTTAAACAGAAATTAAAAGGATTTGGGTTAACTGAGCTTGTATTAGCAATAGGTATCTTTGCTATGATTTCCTCATCTCTTTTACTACTAGTTGTTGATTCTACAAGAACATTAGAGAATAGTAGGAGAAGAACAGATGCTACTGTTTTGACTAAAGAGGTTCACTCAATTTTGTCATTACTAAAATCTCAAGCATGGTTTGATATTGTAAGACATACAGGGTTGGGTGAGAGCTCTTTTCTGTATGAGAATAATGCATACAAAATAGTTGATGGTGTAGGAGAGAAGAATGGATTAACATATTCATTTCTTGTAAATCCTGTTAATAGAGATAGTAGTGGCAATATTGTACAGGAGGGTGGTACAAGTGATTTTCATACTAGGTTAATATCAATAGATATCTCATGGAAAGATATGTTAGGTAAGTCACATACTACTCAATCAGAGCTGTATATTAATGATTGGCAGACAGACACAATATTAAAAACAACAGTCCAAGACTTCTCTGCAGGTGTACATAGCGATACATTAGTAGTTGATAATGAGGGAGGTGAGATAAGGTTAAGATCTGTACTTTACCCTGATTGGTGTAATCCTTCTCTCTCTCTTTATGAATATGATATCCCTGGTAGTGCTCATGCTAGAACTGTATTTGCAGGAGAGGGTCATGCCTATCTTGGAACAGCAGGTAGTACAACAGGAGAACCATTTACAAAACTTAATGTACAGGGAGTTGATCCCCCTATTCTAACAGTAGAGGGTACCTATTTAGGTCATACAGTAAACGATATCTTTGTATTAGGTAACTATGCTTTTCTTGCTACTGCTACAGATAATAGGGAAGTTTTAATATTGGATATTTCCTCTGTTCCGTATGTAGAGATTGGTTACTATGATGCTCCTGGCTCAACTGATGGTCAGAGTGTATTTGTTAATGGTAATACAGGATATTTAGCACAGGGCAGGGTGATTCGGACGTTTGATTTGACTAGCTATAGCGGATCTAGATCTGGGATAGGTAGTATTACAATAGGTTGGTTTATTGCTACAGTAAGTAAAATACATGTCCATGAAAACTATCTATATGCAGTATTAGATTGGGATTGGTATGAGCTAGCTATTATAGATGTAACAAATCCAAGTAATATGAGTATTACATCTCAAACCTCTGTTAACAATCAACAGGTGTATGATATGTTTGTATCTGAAGATGCGACAAGAGTATATTTTGGTACAAACAATTCTAACAGTGAAGATGAATTCTTTATTCTAGATACAACACAAAAGACAGGAGCAAGGCCAAAGATAGCATCACTGGATATGGGAGGAACAACTATAAGAGGTATCTCTGTTGTAGAGAATGGGAATGTTGTAATACTTGTAGGTACGGGAGGTGTTGAGTACAAAGTGTATGTGATTACTGACGAAAGAAATCCAGAATACTGTGGTGGTATGGAAATAAATAGTGGGATATATGATGTAGACTCTACATTAGATACACAAGGTAATGCCTTCTCATATATAATTACGGGAGATACCAATAACGAGTTTAAGATAATTCGTGGAGGGCCAGGAGGGGGTGGAGAGCAAGGTTATGGATATGTAAGTAGTGGAACATACACCTCCCCAGTAATTGATTCTGAATCTGCAACTTCAAGATACTATGCAGTATCACATATAACGGATATACCTAATAATACCTCCATGAAATTACAGTTTAGAGTTGGTGGGAATCCATCTATAAGTGGATCTAATTGGTTTGGAATAGATGGAACAGTAAATACTTTTTTTGAGGGTTCCGATTTTTATGAATTTCAAGAGAGTACCACTGGTCAATATATACAGTATAGGGTGATTTTTGAATCAGATACATTGAGTACTCCGTTATTTAAAGAAATTGTAATATATTATGACAAGTAAACTAAAGGGTGTTACATTAGTAGAAACAATGCTGTACATAGGGTTATTCGCTATTATATTAATAATGGTTCTTAACTTTATGTTTACTACTCAGGAGAGTACACTTAGAACAAATAGAAAAGGAGAGATTCATAAGGTTGCCCAATTTGCTCTACAACATTTAGATGATAGCTTTGATAGGGCAGATGGTGTTAGTTTAACTAATACTACTTTTGGCTCTGAGCAAGGTAAATTAGAACTGACCTTTAACACTGAATCTAAGCAGTATACACTTACAGAGTCTAGATTATTCTATGATGGAGTAGCTATTACTCCTTCATCTGTTACTGTTAATAGCTTTTATCTTGAACCTGTATATCAACAGAGTCCTGAAATAGTTGGGGTAAGAGTAACATTCTCCTTAACATCATCTGCAGATAGTAGTATTACTGAGGATATTAATATGTTATACGTTATTAAATGAAAGGGTATGTAGCATTAACAACGATATTAATAATAACTCCCCTACTTTTACTAATGGGTATTAATTCCTTATATAGCAATATTACTACTCTATCAGTTTCAAAGATGAACTTTGATTCCCAAAGATTAAGTATTAATTCGGACACATGTTTAGAAGAGGCTATATATAAGATAAAGAGAAATAGAAGCTTTGTAGGTGACTTAGAAATTATAAAGGATGATTGGTCATGTAGTACAAACATTGCTGATAAGCAGGGAGAGAGTGGTATTAAGATAATTACAGTTGTTACTATAGATGAGAGTGTAAAATTAACAATAAAGAGAGAACTAAATACAAATAGTAATCCCTTTGAGATCTCTTATACAGAATGAAAAAATTATTAAATATCAAAGTACTTTTTAATTCCATGACTCTTTCTTTCTTACTCTTTGTTGGTTATAAGATATTTGGTTTTACTGATCTTAATCTCAGTAATATCTTAATCTATATCTCTTTAGTAACTATATTCACACTTCTCTCTTTCTTAGCCTACTATGACTTTTTAAAGATGGAGGTACATAATATTGTGTCTTTCATATTAATGATATCTTTACTTCTAATTAATATATTCTTTTATTTATATAAAGGGCCTGAGGTAGGTATAGAGATTACGAATGGTTACACATATCTTCCACTGTTTAATTTCTACGCAGCTATTATATTAGGCTCTATATTTTTATTTATTGTTCTTATCTCCAAGGAGAAAGCTCTTGGCCAGGGAGATGTTAGAGTAGCAATCATTGTTGGGTTGTTAATAGGGTATAGCAATATCCTTACATGGATATATATAACACTGCTTACTGCAATATGTTATGCCTTACTTCTTGGTATAAAGAGAGGTAAACTCAAAGGGTTACAGATTCCTTTTGTACCATTTATGATATTAGGAAGTTTGATAGTAGTTCTTCTCTCTCTTTAGCTATTACTCATATCTAAGAGCATTTAGAGCAGAGATTTTGGTTGCTCTTTTTGCAGGATATATTCCAGTGATGACTCCTACAAAGAAAGATAGTAGTATTATGAAAATAGCGAAGAGTATTGGCATATTAATTATAGTTATTGTTCCTACTCCGTTTATTAGGGCATAAATTGAAAGGAGAAATTCTATTATTTTACCCACTGTTAATCCTATTACTACGGCTATTCCAACGGATAGAGAATGCCATTAATTTAGAGTATTTTCTATCCTCATCTCATATAGGTTTGGATACTTAATCAGATTAAAGTAACTCCATATAGACTAATTGCTGTTACATATTGGTCCCCATAACCCCAGTTTCAACTCTCTAGCTTTTTGTTCAAA
>Ga0172382_10005598_pt1 | contig 18681 bp, 14 predicted proteins | sample Leawel138RmetaG_FD_122245 | JGI IMG/M metagenome (GOLD analysis project Ga0172382, IMG submission 122245) | Leachate microbial communities from a municipal landfill in Southern Ontario, Canada - Leachate well 138R metaG | ecosystem: Engineered > Solid waste > Landfill > Unclassified | place...
GTGCTCGCCATCGCCGATGACTACCTCACCGACCTGGAGGCAGGGGCCGCTTGATGCAGAACGATGCCTTTCTGATCGGCGAGGTCGGCGGCTACGAGCAGGTCGAGGGCAATATCGTCGTCACCGCCGGCAGCGACCTGGTGGTTCCCGCGGCGGGGGAGTTCTTCTGGCCCCACGGGCAACTGCCCTGGCGCATCGACGCCGAGCGCACTGTTCACTACCTTGGTCGCTACAACGGTGAGAACTGCTTCGCCCTGGAAGTGACGGCGGAGGAATCCGCCGCCCTCGACCTCAAGAGCGTCGGCCTTCGGGATTATCTGGGCAAGTTGCCCGACGGCCTTTTCCGCCTCCTCGGCCGGGCACTGCAGATCACCGACTGGTACCGCAGCCACCGCTACTGCGGCACCTGCGGCGCCGAGACCGCCCTGCTCGACGGCGAGCGGGCGCGGGCCTGTCAGGCCTGCGGCCAATCCTTCTATCCCCGCCTGTCCCCCTGCATCATGGCCCTGATCACCCGGGGGGATGAATGCCTGCTCGCCCGCAACAAGCAGTGGACCCGGCCCTTTTTCAGTGCACTTGCCGGCTTTGTCGAGCCGGGGGAGTCCGCCGAGGAGGCCCTGCGCCGGGAGGTGATGGAGGAGGTAGGCCTGCGGGTGGGGGAGCTCCACTACCACGCCAGTCAGCCCTGGCCCTTCCCCGGCCAGCTGATGATCGGCTTCTTTGCCGACTACGCCGGCGGGGACATTCGCGTCGACGACATTGAAATTGCCGAAGCGCGCTGGTTCCACTACAACGACCTGCCGGATATCCCGGGGGAATTCGCCCTGTCGGGGCAACTGATCCGCGCCTTTGTCAATCGCTGCCGCGCCCGCCGGGGCGCCTAGCCGGCGATCCTCAACATCCAGCCACCGGGGGTTCAAACCTTGGAGTTTCTCGCAGAGTACGGCCTCTTTCTCGCCAAGACCATCACCTTCGTGGTGGCTTTCATCCTGGTGGTGGCGGTGATCGTCGCCGTCGGCGCCCGGGGCAGGAAGGCCGACAAGGGCCACCTCGACGTCAAGTCCCTCAACAAGCAGTACGACCGCATGCGCGATGCCCTGGCGGACACTCTGCTGCCCCCCGACGAGCGCAAGCTCGCCCTCAAGGCCCGCCGGCAGCGGGACAAGGCACGGCGCAAGGCGGACAAGGGCAAGCCGGGCAAGCGCGTCTTCGTGGTCAATTTCCACGGCGATCTGCGCGCCTCCGCAACCCGGGCGCTCCGGGAGGAGGTGACGGCGGTGCTGGCGGTGGCAACGCCGATGGATGAAGTGGTAGTGCGCCTGGAAAGCGGCGGCGGCATGGTGCACGGCTACGGCCTTGCCGCGAGCCAGCTGGACCGCGTTCGCAAGGCGGGCATTCCCCTCACGGTGTGCATCGACAAGGTGGCCGCCAGTGGCGGTTATATGATGGCCTGTGTCGCCGACCGCATCCTCGCCGCGCCCTTCGCCTTCGTCGGCTCCATCGGGGTGGTGGCGCAACTGCCCAATTTTCATCGCCTCCTGAAAAAGCACGACGTGGATTACGAGGTGCTGACCGCCGGCGAGTTCAAGCGCACCCTCACGGTGTTTGGTGAGAATACCGAAAAGGGCCGGGAAAAATTTCTCGAGGATCTCCAGGAGACCCACGATCTGTTCAAGCACTTTGTGCAGGAGCATCGCCCGGCGGTGGACATCGACGCCATCGCCACCGGTGAGGTGTGGCTCGGCACCCGGGCCCGGGAGCTCGGCCTGGTGGACGAGGTGATGACCAGCGACGAGTACATCACCGCCCAGCTGGAGAGCGCGGCTGTGTTCGAGGTCTGTTACCTGGTGAAAAAGTCCCTGCCCGAGAAAGTCGGCTTCGCCGCCGAGGAGAGCGTCGATGGCCTGGCGATGCGCTGGTTGCGGCGCCTGTCCGACCCGGGGCAAGGGCTTTGAGTCAGACAAAAAAATCCCCGCCGCGGCGGGGATTTTTTTCGGTGCGTATCAGCGCCGGCGGAACAAAGGCTCCGCCGTGTCGGTGGCGGCCTGGTAGGTGACGGTAAAGGCGTTCAGGGATGCGAGGGCATTCTCCAGGTTGGTGCCCTCCCGCAGGTCGTAGGCGTCAAAGCCGCAGCGCTTGAGGAAGAACAGCTGGTCCTGGATCACGTGGCCGACGGCCCGCAGCTCGCCCTGGTAGCCGTAGCGCTCCCGCAACAGGCGCGCGGTGGAAAAACCGCGACCGTCCATGAAGGTGGGGAAGTTCACCGCGATCAGGGGCGCTGTCAGCAGCTGGCTCGCCACCGGTTCGATGTCGTCCTCGCTGTCGATCCAGGGGGCCAGCTCGCGGCCTTCGCCGCCCTTGTCCGCCAGCCAGCGGGCCATGGGCACCAGCAGCTTGCCGGCCGGCAGGTCGCCGGCGAAGTCGGCGGGAATCCACTGCCAGTCGTTGTCGATGATGGACTCGCCCTTAATGAGCCTTGGCATAGACGCGCTCCTTGAACGGGGTGAGGCCGATACGGGCATAGGTGTCGATGAACTGCTCGTCCCCCTGGCGGTTCTCCACGTAGACGGCGAGGATTTTTTCGACCACGTCCGCCACTTCGTCCTGGTAGAACGAGGGCCCGAGCACGTCGCCGAGACTGGCGTGGTGATCGGAGCTGCCGCCCAGCTGGATCTGGTAGAACTCCTCACCCTTCTTGTCGACGCCGAGGATACCGATATTGCCCACATGGTGGTGGCCGCAGGCATTCATGCAGCCGGAGATGTTGAGGCTCAGGTCGCCGAGATCGTAGAGGTAGTCGAGATCGTCGAAGCGGCGCTGGATGGCTTCCGCCACCGGGATCGACTTGGCGTTGGCGAGGGAGCAGAAGTCCCCGCCGGGGCAGCAGATCAGGTCGGTGAGGGTGCCGATGTTGGGGGTGGTGAACCCGAGGGGCTTGGCCTCCTGCCAGAACTCGAACAGCCGGGATTTTTCCACGTCGGCGAGGACGATGTTCTGGCTGTGGGTGCAGCGTATCTCCGCGAAGGAATACTTGTCCGCCAGGGCGGCGATGGCGTCCATCTGGTCGGCGGTCACGTCGCCGGGGGCGACACCGGTGGGTTTCAGGGACAGGGTAACCGCCCCGTAGCCGGGCACCCGGTGGGGCATCACGTTGCGGGTCAACCACTTCGCGAACGCCACATTGCCGGCGGCGATGTCCGCCAGGGCCCGGTCCTCCGCCGCGCCGTCGAGGGCCTTGTAGGCGGGCGCGGTGAAGAAGCGCTTGTTGCGGGCCACTTCCTCGGGGGTGAGGGTGGTGGGGCTGTCCTTCAGGTGCAGCCATTCCGCCTCGACCTTTTCGGCAAAGACTTCCGGCGTCCAGGCCTTGACGATGATCTTGATGCGCGCCTTGAACTTGTTGTCGCGGCGGCCAAAACGGTTGTAGACCCGCAGGATCGCCTCGAGGTAGGTGAGCAGGTGGGGCCAGGGGAGGAATTCCCGGATCACGCTGCCGATGATGGGGGTGCGGCCGAGGCCGCCGCCCACATAAACGCGAAAGCCGGTCTCGCCCTCGGCATTCTTCACGATCTGCAAACCGATGTCGTGCACCTGGATGGCGGCGCGGTCCTGTTCGGAGCCGCTCACCGCGATCTTGAACTTGCGGGGCAGGAAGGCGAATTCCGGGTGGAAGGTGGACCACTGGCGGATGATTTCGCACCAGGGGCGCGGATCCTCGATCTCGTCGGGGGCGATGCCGGCGAACTGGTCGGAGGTGACATTGCGGATGCAGTTGCCGCTGGTCTGGATGGCGTGCATCTGCACTTCCGCCAGCTCGGCGAGGATGTCCGGCACTTCTTCGAGATTCGGCCAGTTGAGCTGGATATTCTGGCGGGTGGTGACATGGGCATAGCCCTTGTCGTAGGTGCGGGCGATATGGGCGAGCTTGCGCACCTGAGTGGAGGACAGCATGCCGTAGGGCACCGCGATCCGCAGCATCGGCGCCAGGCGCTGGATATACAGGCCGTTCTGCAGGCGCAGGGGGAGGAATTCCTGGTCGGTGATGTCACCGTCCAGGTAGCGTCGGGTCTGGTCCCGGAATTGGGCCACCCGCTGCTGGACGATCTGCTGATCGATGGCGTCGTATTGGTACATGGGGTTCCGGCGTTGTCTGGATTTTGCTGGGGGCGGAATGATACACGGATGCCCACCCCCTGTCAGGTGGCGCCAAATGATAGGGATAAGTGTTTGAAAGGTGAAAAACTTTTTATCTATATGGGTTATCGGTCGGGATATAAGGCAGGGCCCGCCGCGAGCGTCGCCGGCCAAAGGGGAGGACATCCAGGAAGCGCGCTGCTAGAATGCGCGCCTGCCAAGTAACCACCGGCTTTCGAGGCATGCCCGCGAACAGCTACCCCGACAGGAGAACAGGATGAGCAACCCAGACAACAACTCAAGGGCCGGCGATGCCCAGGTCGACGCCGTCGCCGCGGTGGTGCTGATCACCATCGTCATCGTCGCCGCGGTGTTCTGGCTGAGCAGTTTCTAGCCCGAGCCCTGTGACGGTACGGGAAAGGCGGCCATGGCCGCCTTTTTTGTTGCCGCTTCGCCGGGTTCGGGCAGGGCCTTGCGGTCACATGCCGGCGTTGTGCAGCACGATCTTGACCACGGCGATCACCACGGCGATGAACAGCACCGTGAAGATCGCCCCGGCCACGGCATAGACCTTGATGCTGCCCTTGGTGAAATCCTGTTCCCGGTTCTTGTTGCTCTGCACCCCGAGGGCGCCCGCCAGCGTGCTCTTGAGGATATGGGCAAAGCCGAGTTTTGGGCCCTGGTCGGGGGTGCCCGTGGATTTGGGATCGTTCATCCTGGTCTCTTCCTCTCGTGCAGGGGCGGCGCCTGGCGCCGGGATTCAAAAGGGTGCGGTGCCCACCTCAGTAGCCGAGCACCGCGTTCAACAGCCGTTCCAGGGATTCCACCGTCACGCCCTTGCGCGCCGCCAGGGATTCCACCTGATCCCGCTGCACCCGTCCGACGTTGAAATAGCGTGCCTCGGGGTGGGAGAAATACAGGCCGCTGACGGATGCCGCCGGCAGCATGGCGAAACTCTCGGTGAGTGAAATCCCCGCCGCCCCGGGCGCGTCGAGCAGGGAGAAGAGGGTGGTCTTCTCGCTGTGGTCGGGGCAGGCGGGGTAGCCCGGGGCGGGGCGGATGCCCCGGTATTTTTCCCGGATCAGGTCCTCGTTGCTCAGGTTCTCATCGGGGGCATAGCCCCAGAACTCGGTGCGCACCCGCTGGTGGAGTTTTTCCGCCAGGGCCTCCGCCAGGCGGTCGGCGAGGGCCTTGACCATGATGGCGTTGTAATCGTCGTTCTGGGCCTGATATTCCAGGGCGAGCTCATCGGCGCCGATGCCGGCGGTGACCGCGAAGGCACCGACGTAATCCGCCACGCCGCTGTCCCGGGGGGCGATGTAGTCCGCCAGGGACTGCATCATTTCGCTGGCGCCCGGCTTCTGGGTCTGCTGGCGCAATTGGTGGAGCACGGCGATGGGGCTGTCCCGCTGTTCGTCCGGGTACACCGCGATATCGTCGGCGCCGACCCGGTTGGCGGGCCAGAGGCCGAACACCGCCCGGGCCTTCAGGCGCTTCTCGGCGATGAGCTTTTTCAGCATTGCCTGGGCGTCGGCGAAGAGGCTGCGGGCCGCTTCCCCCACGGTGTCGTTGTCGAGGATGGCCGGGTATTTGCCCACCAGGTCCCAGGTCATGAAGAACGGGGTCCAGTCGATGCTGTCCACCAGCGCTTCAAGGGGGTAGTCGTCAAACACCGTGACGCCGAGTTTCGCCGGCACCGGGGGCTGGTAGTTGGACCAGTCCCACTCGAGGCCGAGGGCCACCGCCTCCTCGTAGGGCACCGTGGTGCCCCGGGGGGCGCGGTTGGCGTTGCGCTCCCGCACCTTGATGTACTCGGCCTTTACCTCTTCGATCAGCTGGCCGCGGTGGACCTGGCTGATCAGGCGGCTCGCCACACCCACGGCCCGGGAGGCGTCGGGCACATAGATGGCCTGGCCGCGCTTGTAAGCGGGCTCGATCTTCACGGCGGTGTGGGCCTTGGATGTGGTGGCGCCGCCGATCAAAAGCGGCAGGTCGAGCCCCAGGCGCTCCATCTCGGCGGCGACATGGACCATCTCGTCGAGGGATGGGGTGATGAGGCCCGACAGGCCGATGATATCGACCTGGCGCTCCACGGCGGTCTCGAGGATCTTGTCGGCGGGCACCATCACCCCGAGGTCGATCACCTCGTAGTTGTTGCACTGCAGCACCACGCCGACGATGTTCTTGCCGATGTCGTGGACGTCCCCCTTCACCGTGGCCATCAGGATGCGGCCGTTGGCCTCGGCGCCCGCCTGCTTGCCCGCCTCGATGAACGGTTGCAGGTAGGCCACCGCCTGCTTCATCACCCGGGCGGATTTCACCACCTGGGGCAGGAACATCTTGCCGGCGCCGAACAGGTCGCCCACCACGTTCATGCCATCCATCAGCGGTCCCTCGATCACATCGAGGGGCTTGTCTGCCAGCTGGCGGGCTTCCTCGGTGTCCTGCTCGATAAAGGCGTTGATACCCTTCACCAGGGCGTGTTCGAGGCGCTTCGCGGGGGGCCAGTGGCGCCATTCCAGGTCCTGGGTGCTGGCCTCCTTCTGGCTGTCGTCCCGGTACTTTTCGGCGGCGGCCAAGAGGTTCTCGGTGCCGTCTGGGGTGCGGTTGAGGATCACGTCCTCCACCAGGTCGCGGAGCTCCCGCGGCACTTCGTCGTACACCTCCAGCTGGCCGGCGTTGACGATGCCCATGGACAGGCCGGCGCGGATGGCGTGGTAGAGGAACACCGAGTGGATCGCCTCCCGCACCCGGTTGTTGCCCCGGAACGAGAACGACACATTGCTGATGCCGCCGGAAATCAGCGCGCCGGGCAGGTTGGCCCTGATCCAGGCACAGGCGTCGATGAAATCCCGGGCGTAGTTGTTGTGTTCATCGATGCCGGTGGCCACCGCGAACACGTTGGGGTCGAAGATGATGTCGCAGGGGTTGAAGCCCACCCGCTTCACCAGGATGTCGTAGCTGCGCTGGCAGATGACCTTGCGGCGCTCCAGGTTGTCGGCCTGGCCGTTCTCGTCGAAGGCCATCACCACCACGGCCGCGCCGTAGCGCTTGCACAGGGTCGCCTGCTCGATAAAGGGCGCCTCGCCCTCCTTGAGGCTGATGGAGTTGACCACCGCCTTGCCCTGGATGCACTTGAGGCCGGCCTCGATCACATGCCACTTGGAGGAGTCCACCATGATGGGGATGCGGGAGATATCCGGCTCCGAGGCGATCAGCTTGAGGAACGTGGTCATCGCCTCCACGGCGTCGAGCATGCCCTCGTCCATGTTGACGTCGATGATCTGGGCGCCGTTTTCCACCTGCTCCTTGGCGACGTCGAGGGCGGCGGCGTAGTTGCCTTCCATCACCAGGCGCTTGAAGCGGGCCGAGCCGGTGACATTGCAGCGCTCCCCCACGTTGACGAACAGGGAGCTGGCGGTGATGTTGAAGGGTTCGAGCCCGGACAGGCGGCAGGCGGGTTCCAGGGTCGGCACCGGGCGGGGCGGCCTGTCCGCCACGGCGGCGGCGATGGCGCGGATATGGTCGGGGGTGGTGCCACAGCAGCCACCGACGATATTGACGAAACCGCTGTCGGCGAACTCGCGGATGATGGCGGCGGTCTGCTCCGGGCTTTCGTCGTAGCCGCCGAAGGCGTTGGGCAGGCCGGCGTTGGGGTGCACGCTCACCAGGGTGTCGGCGATGCGTGACAGTTCCTCCACATGGGGACGCAGCTGCTTGCCGCCGAGGGCGCAGTTGAGGCCGATGGACAACAGATCGCCGTGGCGCAGGGCGTTCCAGAAGGCTTCCGGTGTCTGGCCCGACAGGGTGCGGCCACTGGCGTCGGTGATGGTGCCGGAAATCATCACCGGCAGGCGCAGTGCCAGGCGCTCGAACACGTTTTCCACCGCGAACAGGGCGGCCTTGGCGTTCAGGGTGTCGAACACCGTTTCGATCAGGATGATATCGGCCCCGCCCTCGATCAGGGCTTCGGTGGCGACTTCGTAGTCGTCCCGGAGCTGGTCGAAGGTGATGTTGCGGGCGCCGGGGTCGTTGACGTCCGGGGAGATGGAGCAGGTGCGGCTCGTGGGGCCGAGCACGCCGGCCACCCAGCGGGGGCGATCCGCCGTGGCGAAGGCGTCCGCCGCTTCCCGGGCGAGGCGCGCGCCCTCCAGGTTCAGTTCCCACACCAGGCCCTCGGTGCCGTAGTCCAGCTGGGATACGGCGGTGGAGTTGAAGGTGTTGGTCTCGAGGATATCGGCGCCGGCCTCCAGGTAGGCCCGGTGGATATCGCCGATCACCGCCGGTTGGGTCAGGATCAGCAGATCATTGTTGCCCTTCAGGTCCCGGGGCCAGTCCGCAAAGCGGGCGCCGCGGAAATCCGCCTCGCTCAGCTTGCGGTTCTGGATCATGGTGCCCATGGCGCCATCCATCACCAGAATGCGCTCCCGGGCGGCCTGGTGGAGTTGGAGGATGCGTTGCTGGCGGTTGGGGTCTGTCGGGTTCAATGGTCTGCCTTGCTGGATGCTGCGATGGGAAATAGCCGGCATTCTAACAGACCCCGCCAGCCCCCGGGATTTTTGTCCCGGGGGCTGGCGGGGCCGAACGGGCTGCTGATAGAATACACGACTAAATTAGTCAGGTATGAAGTGACGTCATGACCGAGCAGATCGTCTCCAGCATCGAAATCACCGAGAGCGCCCAGAAATACCTCGCCGACCTCCTCGCCAAGCAGAACTGCGAAGGCATCGGCATTCGGATCTTCGTCTCCGACCCCGGGACTCCCAAGGCCGAGACCTGTATTTCCTACTGCCGCCCCGGGGATGAAAAGGAGGGCGACGAGGTGATCGAGCTGGCCAGCTTCAAGGCCTTCCTGGAAAAGCGCAGCCTGCCGTTCCTCGAGGACGCAAAAGTGGACTACGCCGACAACCGCTTCGGCGGCCAGCTCACCATCCGCGCCCCCAACTCGCGGATGCCCAAGGTCAGCGACGACAGCCCGGTGGAGGACAAGATCAACTACATCCTCCACACCGAGGTGAACCCCGGCCTCGCCGCCCACGGCGGCAACGTGTCACTGGTGGATATCGTCGACGGCGTGGCGGTGCTCCAGTTCGGCGGAGGCTGCCAGGGCTGCGGCATGGTGGACCTGACCCTGAAGGAAGGGGTTGAAAAATCCCTGCTGGAAAAAATCCCTGAACTCAAGGGCGTGCGGGACGTCACCGACCACTCCGATACCACCAACGCCTACATGTAGGCCCCGCGCCCGCCAACAAAAAACCCGGCCTCGGCCGGGTTTTTTGTTGGCGGCGGGTTGGTTTCCGTCACAGCATCCGGCGGGTGGGCAACACGCCCTTGATCTTGTCACGAAGGCCGCGGATGGCGGTTTCAGTGGTGCGCCAGTCGATGCAGGCATCGGTGACGGACACGCCGTACTTGAGTTCGGACAGGTCGGCGGGGATCTTCTGGTTGCCGGCGTTGATGTTGCTCTCGACCATCAGGCCGCAGATGGAGCGGTTGCCCTCGGCGATCTGGTTGCCGATGTTCTCCAGCACCAGGGGCTGCAGCTCGTGGTTCTTGTTGGAGTTGGCGTGGCTGCAATCCACCATGATGCGGGGGCGGATCTTGGCCTTGAGCAGTTCCTGCTCGCACAGGGACACGCTCACCGAATCGTAGTTGGGTTTGCCGTCGCCGCCCCGCAGCACCACGTGGGAGTAGGGGTTGCCCTTGGTGGTGATGATCGCCACCTTGCCCTCGTTGTTGATGCCGAGGAAGCGGTGGGGGTTGCCGGCGGACTGGATGGCGTTGATGGCCACGGTGAGGCTGCCGTCGGTGCCGTTCTTGAAGCCCACGGCGGTGGACAGGCCGCTGGCCATCTCCCGGTGGGTCTGGGATTCGGTGGTGCGGGCGCCGATGGCGGACCAGGCGATGAGATCCTGCAGGTACTGGGGGGAGATGGGATCCAGGGCCTCGGTGGCGGTGGGCAGGCCCAGCTCGCCGATGTCCATCAGCAACTGGCGGCCGATGTGCAGCCCCTCCTGGATCTTGAAGGAGTCATTCATGTAGGGGTCGTTGATCAGCCCCTTCCAGCCCACGGTGGTGCGGGGCTTCTCGAAGTAGACCCGCATCACGATCAGCAGGCTGTCGCTGACTTCGTCGGCGAGGGCCTTGAGGCGTCGGGCGTAGTCCTTGGCGGCGTCGAGGTCATGGATCGAGCAGGGGCCGATCACCACGAAAATACGCGGGTCGGTGCCGTCGAGAATGGCCTGTATGGCCTCTCGGCCCTGGACCACGGTTTGCGCGGCCTTCTCGGTCATGGGGATTTCCCGCTTGAGCGCCATGGGCGTGATCAGCGGTTCCTGGGACTCGATGTTGAGGTTTTCAAGCAGGCGTTGAATCATGATTTGGGCGGTTCCTGTTCGTTGCGTCCCCGGGTGGGGATTCGGGTGCCAGCGGCGCTAAATGGCGTCATTCTACTGTATGGGGGCGGGAAATGGCGAACCGCCGCCCCAATGCCGGCCATAGCCACAGTCAATCGAAATTCATTTCACTCAGCAGTGGAATCAATGGAAAGTAGAGGGCGGCGCGCACGTCGCCGCCGTGGCGCGCGGCCATCACTCGCCGGTAGCGGTCGAGCTGCTCCCGGTAGCGGGTGGTCTGCGCCGCGACAAAGCTCGCCAGGGGTTGGCCCGGGGCCGGGGCCGCGCTCTTGTAATCGATGATCCACAGCACCCCATCGGCCACGAAGCAGCGGTCGATCACCGAGCGAGCGGCGCCACCGCCATCTCCGGCGTGGCCGATGGCCAGTTCGGTGGCTCCCTGGGGGTGACGGTTGTCCAGCAGCCAGCGGCCGGCGGGGTCCGCCAGGATCTTGGTGACGGCGTCCTCCAACAGGGCCAGGTCGCTGTCGTCGGCGGCGGCGCCGAGGGCCCGCAGCTGTACTCGCCAGGCCTCCCGCTGGCGGTGGATGCGGGCCGGGGTCCAGCTGGCGAGGCCGTCGGTGACGATGCGCCCGAGGGTGCGGTGCAACACCGTGCCCCGGTGGCGGGCGCGGCTGTCGCCGTTGCCATCCGGGTCGGCGCGGGCGGCTTCAGCGGGCCCCGCGGCGGCATGGGCTGCCACCAGGGCCCGGGCGGGGTTGCGCCAGTCGGGGGCGAGGCGCAGCAGCTCGGTCAGGGCCTCGCCCCCCGGCGCGTCGCCGTCCTGTTCCGCATCGTCGGCGCTGCCGGGGTTGCCGGGGTGCTCGCGGAGCTCCGCGCCGCTGGCGGCAAAACCCTGTTCGAACGCGGGCCATAGACTCGCCAGCAGGCTGCCCGAGGCGGGGCTTCTGGCGGGCTCGGCAAACAGCAGGTGAAGGCGCCGCACCGCCCGGGTGCAGGCCACATAGAGCACCCGGGCGTCCTCCAGGGCGTTCTTGCGCTTTTGCTCGTGCTTCAGGTGACCCACCAACCGGCTGTCGTCGCCGCCGTCCTCGGCGCTGGCCAGGGGCGGCGCGATCAGCAGCCGCGCCTCGCCCCGGCGGTTCAGCCGTTCCCGCCAGTAGAGGAGGGTACCTTCCCCCTTGCCGCCTCCCCGGTGCAGCCCGGGGATGATCACCGTGTCGAATTCGAGCCCCTTGGATTTGTGGATGGTCATCACCCGCACCGGGTTGCGGTGCCCGGTGGCCGGCGCCGCGTAGAGCTGCCCCACCGCCTGCTCGAAGGTGGCCATGTCCGCCAGGGTCGCCCCCCGGGCGTGGGCTTCGAGCAGGTCGAAGTACTGCTGGCACCAGGCGATCTCGGCGCTGTCCACCAGGGTGGCGGGGCCGCCGAGGGCCAGCCAGGTGCCTTCGATCCAGAGCCGCAGGGGTTTGCGCTGGCGGTTGCGCCATGCGTCCCGGAGCACCTCGGCGGTGCGGGCCAGGGCCTCCCGGCCCGGGGCTGACAATGTCGCCGGCACGGCGGGATCGAGCACCCGCCCGGGGAGCCATGGAAAGTTGGCGTCCCTTGAAATCTCAGCACCCTCCGGATTGGCCACGCGATGCAGGTCGGCGAGGCCGAGGCCGCACCAGGGGGCCCTGAGCAGCGCCAGCCAGGCGATGCGATCGGCGGGGTTGAGCAGGGCGCGGGTGAGGGACATCAGGTCCACCACCGGCATGCGGCTGGCGAGGGGGTCGATGTCCGTCGCCTGCCAGGGGATGCCCGCGTCGTAGAGGGCGGCGAGGATGGCGGTCAGGTGGCCCCGGGCGCGGGCGAGGATGGCGATGGACCCGTCCGGGTCCGTGGCGAGGGCGTCCCGGACCCTTTCCACCACGGCCCGGGCCTCCGCCAGGTTGTCGGCGGGGTCGGGGAAGATATCGAACGTCACCCGCGCCTCTGGGCTCCCGGCCTTGTGGGCGATGGCGGGGGTGTAGGGCACCGCGCCCCGGCTGATATCCGCCTGGGCCGGGAAGACCCCCTGGAAGTTGTCGTTCACCCAGTTCACCAGTGCCGGATCGGAGCGAAAGTTCACCGTTAAATCAAGGGGCGTCAACTCAACCTGGTTGACCGGTGCGAGGCGCGCCTCAAGGAAGAGTCCGACGTTGGCGTTGCGGAAACCGTAGAGGGACTGCATGCCATCGCCGACGATGAAGAGGGTGCGACCGTCCCCCGGCTGCCAGCCCGCCACCAGGCGTTTGAGGAGGCCAAACTGCAGGGAGGAGGTGTCCTGAAACTCGTCCACCAGGATGTGGCGGAGCTGGTAGTCGAGGCGCAGGGACAGGTCGCTGGGGTCGTCCTCCTCGCCGAGGGCCCGCAGTGCGGCGAGGGTGATCTCGGTGAAATCCGAGGTGCGCCGCCCCTGGAACACCAGGCTCAGCTCCGCCACCAGGCGAGGCAGGACGAGGGCCAGGGCTTCGAGCAATTGCCACTGGGTGTCGCTGTAGGCCGGCGCCGGCAGTTGCCGCAGATCGTCGAACAGGGCGGCGAGGCCGGCTTGCTCCCGGCACCAGGCGATGGCGGCCATCAACTCGGCCTTGCGGTCGTCCGCCTGGTCGGGACGGAGGGATTCCTTGCGGGTGGGGAAGCCCTGGCGTTTGTCCACCCTGGCGCGCCAGCCCCCGGATTGGGTCAGGAGCAGATCCGCCACCCCCTGCCAGGCCGCCAGATTGGCGGCCGTTGGCTCAGTGTCCGGCAGGTCGAGAAAGCCGGCGAGGCGCGCCAGGGGCGTGTCGAGGTGGTGATCCGCCAGGTTGGCGGCGGCGTAGTCCCAGAGGTCAGCGAGGGTGGCGGCGATGGGGCGCAACCGGGTCCGAAGGGCGTCCAGGCATTCTCCCACGGTTTCCGCCAGGGCCTGCTCCAGGGTGTCCCGGGCGTCGCGGCTGCCGAGCAGGGGTTGCAGCCACTGCTCGCGGCGCGCCAGCAGGTTGGCGAGGAGGTTCTCCAGGGCCCCGAGGTTGTTGTCCAGGTGACCGAGCAGCCGCGCCAGGGCGTCCCCCACCGGCCCCCCCTGGTCGAGCTCCCGGAACAGCCCGCGAATCGCCTCCCGGTAGTAGGTGTCCGGCTGCTCCGCTGGCTCCGGCAGTTCGCCGAGGCCCGTTTCCAGGGCCAGCTGGCGGGCCAGGTGACGGCACAGGCTGTCGATGGTCATGATGCGCAGCCGGCCGGGGCTGGCGATCAGCTGCCAGCCCCGCTCCCGGTCCCGGGCCAGCACCCGGCGGGCGTCGTCCCAGATGGCGCGGTCGTAGTCGGCGGCCGGCGGGTGGTCGTCGAGCCCCGCCGTCAGGGCCTTGAGGATGCGTTCATGCATCTCGGCGGCGGCCTTGCGGGTGAAGGTGATGGCCAGCACCTGCTCCGGGTGCTCGCAATCCGCCAGCAGGCGGAGGGTGCGGCGGATCAGCAGGCCGGTCTTGCCGGACCCGGCCGGGGCGCTGACCGCGAAGGAGTGGCGGATGTCGAGGGCCTGGTCCCGCACCCCCTGGTCGGCGGCGATCATGGGGTCAGCTCCGCCACCGCCCCGCGGGCCTTGAGGCGCGCGATCCGCTCCCATCCCTGCCAGCGGTTGAGGGGGGCGAAGTCGCCGCCATAGGTGGCGGCCTCTCGGCTGTGAAACACCAAGGGTGCGTCGCCATTGCAGATTTCGTTTTTCAGTTCAATCAATTTGTTACGCCATTCATTCAAAGTGTCTTGCCATGTGTCGGGCAGCCCCAGTTCCGCCAGGCCCCTGGCGCCGGGGAGGAGGTTGCCGTCCCTGGCGAGGCCGCTGAAGCCGGTTGTGCGGGCGTTGATCTGGCCGTAGCCCAGGGCCGCCAGACCATCCGTGGCCGCCAGGGCGTAGAGGGCCAGCTGGGGGCTCAGCAGGCGCTCGCTGGCAAGGCCGGACAGGCTGCTCGCGCCGGTCTTGTAGTCGATGATCACCAGCCCGCCACTGCCCTGGCGATCCACCCGGTCGATCCGCATGCGGATGGCGAGGCCGTCCAGGTCGAGGTGGCTATCGAGTTCAAGTCCCTCGACGCTGAAGGCGGGGCGCGCCAGTTCCCAGGTCAGCCAGCGATCCAGCAGGGCGGCGATGCGCGCCCTCTCCAGGGCGAGGTGGCGTTCCCCCAGCTCCCCGGGGGGCACCGGCGAGCGCCGCAGGAAGCGGGCGAAGGCGTCGTCGATGGCGGCGGCGATGCGGTGCCGCCGCTCGTCCTCCCCGAGGGCGGCGAGGGCCCCCTGGTTGCCCAGATCCCGCCACAGGGCCTCCAGGCTGTAGTGGATGAGGTTGCCCCGGGCGAGGGCGTCGAGCCCGGTGGTGGGCCCGGGCAGGGGTTCCGCCCCCAGTCGATAGGCTGCGAAGGCGTTGAAGGGGCAGCCTGCCTGGGCGGCCAGAAACCCACTGGCCCGGGGCAGCGGCCCGGGGGGCGGCGCCAGGGGCGGCCCCCGCCGGTCGTCCACCAGTTCCAGGCGGGCGCTGGCTCTGATGGTCTCGATCCAGGGATGAAAAGGGTCTTCAACTTGATCGGGGGCGTACTCGAGGCCCGCCAGCAGGGCCGAGGGCTGCAGGTGGATATCGCCATCCTGGAGAGCGTGGCTGAACACCACCTCGCCGGCGCTGGCGCCAAACAGGTCGAACAGGGCGCGACCGAGGGCCAGCTCCCGTTCCGGCGATGCCCGGGGCATGCCCCGCGCCCGTTGCAGCGCCACCGGCAGCAGGGGGTGGGGAGCAGTGCTTTCGGGCCAGTGGCGATCGTCCAGTTGCAGCACCCGCAGATGGTCGAACTGCAGCCCCGCCGCCTCCAGGGTACCGAGGATCTGGATCTGGGCGTCGGGGGTCTCCGCCTGGAAGGGGGCGTTGGTGGCGAGCCGCTGGAGCTCGCCCAGGGCCTCCTCCAGGGTGACGGGGGAGGCCACGTTATCGAGGGTCGCGAACTCATCCAGCAGGGTGGCCCAGTGTTCCCGGACCTGGTATTCGAGGCTGTTGAGGGGGCGCTCCCCGGGCCAGCCGAGGGCGTCGAGCTGGTGTTCGAAGAGTGCCCGCCAGGCGCCGAAGGGCCGCGCCCGGGGGCCTTGCCGGAGGCTGTCCGCCAGGCGGGTGAGGCGGCTGGCGGGGGAGGCTTCAGGGTCGTGGTCCCGGGGGGGCAGGGCATTCTCCAGCACCCGGCGCAGCAGGCTGGTGGGGGGCTCGGCAAGGCCCGCGTCAAGCAGCGCCACCAGTGCTCCGGCCCGGGCAGGGCCCTCCGCCGCGGCCCGCCCCCAGAAGGGGCTGTTGAGCACCCTTGCCAGTTGGTCCACCGCCAGGCGCTGGCGGTTGAGGGCGAGCAGGTCGAGGGCCGCGGCCACCAGGGGTGTTTCCACCAGGGGGCTGGCGGCGGAGAGGTTGAAGGGGAGCGGGCGGTAGGGCTGATCGGGCCAGCACCAATCGGGTTCGAGATGGTGAAGAAAGACCCTTTCCACCCGGTTGCGCAGGGCCGCGAGGTCGGGGACCACGATGCCGATACGCGCCGCCGGGTCGCGCCGCGCCCGCGCCATCGCCCAGCGGGCGGCGCTGGCGATCTCGCGCTCCGGGTCCTGGCAGGCGACGGCCCGGGGGGCCCGGGAAGGCGCCGGTGGCGCCAGCTCTTCAAGTCGATGTGCCGCGACTTTGAGAATGTCTTCGTGGAGTGGCGCGAGGGACTGGAAGCCCGCGAGGAGGATGCGCGGCAGGCGCGGCAGGGCCCCTTCGGCAAACCCCCGGCGCACCAGTGCCAGCTGCTCGGCGCCGCTGGCGAGGCCGTGACGGGCCAGTCGTCCCTCCCAGGCGAGCCCCCAGCGCACCAGTGCCCTGGCACCCTCGTGGGGCTCCCGGGCCAGGTCCGCCAGGGGCAGCTGCCATTCCCGTGCCAGCCGCCAGCCCCGCTGGGCCAGCTCGGCAAAGCCCCGGGGATTGGCGCCGGCGCTGTCGTCCTCCGCCAGCACCTGCTCCCACAGCCATTGCTGCTGGGCGGGGCGTGCCGGGGCGGCGGCGAGGGCCGGGGGCCAGGCGCCGTCCACCAGCTGTTGCCAGCAGTCGTCGAGCCAGCTGTCGAGGGCGAAAATGCTGGGGGCAAGCCAGGTGGATTCTCCCCGCCCCAGGCAATCGCCGTCCCAGGCGTCGCGGATCTTGCGGGCAAGGCGCAGGTTGGGGGTGAGCACCAGGGCGCCGGCGGCGATGGCGTCCCGGGCGCGGCCGATGTCGAAAAGGGGGTTGAGCACAGGGCTGTCCTTGGTTTCCTGGGGCCGGGGCGGGCCATGTTGGGTATCGGGGGCGTTCGCGGCATACTGCCGGCGATACCGCCACCGGTGGAGTATACCCGCCGGTACCCGTGACGAGAGCCCCAAGCCATGCCGCCAGCCCCAGTTCCTCCGAGCCCCGCCCCCGCCGCGCCCGACCCGGTTCCATCCGCCACCGTGCTGGTGGCGCGGGACGGCCCCGGCGGCATTCAGGTACTGGCGGTGGTGCGGGGTCAGGGAGTCGGTTTCGCCCCCGGGGCTCTGGCGTTTCCCGGCGGGGTTGTGGATCCGGGGGACTGGCCCTTGCCCTGGGCCAGGAGGACGGGCTCGGGGCCTACCGCCTGGCGGCGGTTCGCGAGTTGTTCGAGGAGACGGGTCTTCTGCTGGCGGCGGGGGGTGATGGCCTCGATGGCGAGGGCTTGGCCCTCTGCCGGGAGGCCTTGCTGCGGGGCGAGGTGGATTTCGCCGGGCTTCTCGCCGATCTCGGGGTGCGCCCGGCCCTGGATTCCCTGGTCCATGTGGCCCACTGGATCACCCCGCGATCCTTCCCCCGGCGCTTCACCACCCATTTCTTTCTGGCGCCGGCACCCCCGGGGCAGGAGCCTCGCCACGAGGCAGGGGAGCTGACGGCGGCGTTCTGGATGGATCCGGGGGAGGCACTCCACTGGCACCACAGTGGGCGTCACCGCCTGATGCTGCCCACCCTGCACAGCTGCGGGCGGCTGGCGCGGTTTGCCTCGGTGGCGGAGGCGATGGCGGGGATGGGGTTCGAATTTCGCCCCGCGCCGGATTGACCCCGGTTTTCAGCCGTCCAGTACCCGCAGACCCGTTGCCCCCAGCCGGGCGAGGCCCGCCTCGAGTTCCGCCAGGTCAGCGCCGTCGGCGGTGAGCCAGCAGTCGAATCCGGCGGGGTCCGGCAGCCGGTGGGCGGGGTCGTTGGCCACCGGCAAGAGGTCGAGCACCCGCCGGGCGATGGCTTCGCCGGAGTCCACCCACTGCACCGGGCGGGGGGCGGCGGCTTCCAGCTCGGCCCGCAGCAGGGGGAAGTGGGTGCAGGCCAGCACCAGGGTGTCGAGGGCCGGGTCGGCGAACAGGGGTGAGATGATGTCCCTTATTTCCGCTGTGTTCGGGGTCTGGCCCCGGAGCTTGTCCTCGGCGATCTGAACGAGCCTTGCGCTGCCCAGGCGGTGGACGGTGCAATGGCTGGCGAAATCCGCGATCAACCCCAGGGTGTAGGGGCGGGCCACGGTGGCGGGGGTGGCCAGCAGGCCGATGACGCCGCTCTGGGTGAGCTTGGCGGCGGGCTTGATGGCGGGCACCACCCCCACCACCGGCTTCTGGAAGTGGGCGCGCACATGGGGTAGGGCCACGGTGCTTGCGGTATTGCAGGCCACCACCACGATATCCGGCGCGGTGGCGCGGATCAGTGCCTTGAGTACCCAGTCCACCCGGGTCACCAGCTCCTCCTCCCCCTTGGTGCCGTAGGGAAAGGCGCCGTTGTCGCAGGCGTAGACCAGCTCGCAGTGGGGCACCCGGGCGCGAATTTCGGCGAGGATGCTGAGGCCACCCACGCCGGAGTCGAACACCAGTACCCGGGGCAGGCGGGGGGTCGGCTCGGGTCTGGGGGTGGTTGGTTGGGTCATGGCGGGGGATTCTACAGCAGGGCGCTTGTTTTGAGTTTCACGTTGCACGTAACACGAAAAAAGCCTGGCCCGGAGCCGTGCCTCTGTTTGAACGGTACGGAAAGACCGCCGTGATGCCATAGCCGTTGGCACTCACCTGCAACCTGCAATCTGAAACCTGAAACCTGAAACCTGAAACCTGAAACCTGAAACCTGAAACAGAGCCCCCTCCCCGTCTGCTAGAATCCCCGCCATGAATTTACCCA
>Ga0172382_10005599_pt1 | contig 18681 bp, 22 predicted proteins | sample Leawel138RmetaG_FD_122245 | JGI IMG/M metagenome (GOLD analysis project Ga0172382, IMG submission 122245) | Leachate microbial communities from a municipal landfill in Southern Ontario, Canada - Leachate well 138R metaG | ecosystem: Engineered > Solid waste > Landfill > Unclassified | place...
CCGAAGGTGTTGTGCTGCAAAGAGGCCGAACTATAGCACGAGTTTTTTACGCCATGCAAGTCGAAAACGGGAAATTTTTAATAAATAGTGAAAATAATTTGGGGTTGGGTGCCATTGCGGGCAGCATTTCGATGGGTAATATTAACGTATGTACCTGATTAAAATAAGTTTTACTAAAAAACATGTTCTAAAAGACCAAAAACCTGCAAGAACTGCCCATGTTACTTACAGCATCTGAGCCCGTGTAATAAAGGTCATGCAACACCTTCAGGGTGCTGCATGACCCCTGTACGTGGCATCAACCCCTACGCAGCAGGTCTGCGTAATATTTACGCAGCTTTGCAAGCTTGGGCGCAATTACAAACTGGCAATACCCCTGATAGGGGTTTCTGGCGTAATAGTCATGATGATAGGCCTCGGCTACCCAGAACCTTTCCGCTGGCAATAAACGGCTAACCACGGGTTGGCCCAGTTGCTGCTGTACTTCGGTTATGACGCGCTCGGCCACCTGACGCTGGGCATCGGATTGCCAAAAGATTACAGACGCGTATTGAGGACCGATGTCATTACCCTGCTGGTCAGGCGTCGTTGGGTCGTGGGTAGCGAAAAATACACGCAAAATGGTTTCGTAAGATACGACACCTGGGTCAAAGGAAAGACGCACCACTTCAATGTGGCCCGTCTGTTTTTCGCAGACGGCTTCATAAGTGGGGTTATCAACATGCCCGCCTGAATACCCCGGCTCTACTGCCAGCACGCCGTTTAACGACTGAAATACTGATTCAGTGCACCAAAAGCACCCACCACCCAAGACGGCTTGCTCTGTGTTGCCATTACCTGTGACTGCGCTTGTTGAAGACTCTTTATTGACGTGCATGATCATTGTTTGACTCAAGGCTACCTTGTTCTGAAAGTGTCGGGCCCAAACCCGTTTGAGGATCGCCGACCAGCGACAAAACCCACGCTGCCAGTAATTCGGCATCGACCGCTGAAACATGCGACTGTGCCGGCATGGGTACGGCCCCCCAACTGCCGCGGGAACCACTTCTGATTCGTGTAGCGAGGTAGGGGATGGCAGCGGCCCCTCCGTTGTAGCGTTTGGCGATGACTTCGAAATCGGGCCCCAGGCGCTTTCGCCCTTCTGTTTCGTCGACACGATGACAGCTGACACAATTGTTGGCTTGAGCCAGGCCCAGACCTATCGCTTGCGCCATGACGCCCTGGGAAAATACAACCAGCCCTGTACACACGGACATGGCGGCAATACGAAAATACATGTTCAACCTGCAAAAAAACGATTACTTCCAAATGGTTAACGCAACGCGTTAACGGTATCATCCAACAGTTTCATAAAAAACACCACGGAATCAAAGGCGGTTTTTCATGCTTGTTCATCCTCAGTTCGACCCTGTTGCCCTGCAAATCGGACCCGTTTCCATACACTGGTACGGCCTGATGTACCTTGCGGGCTTTACACTTGTGTGGCTGACAGGCCGCTGGCGCATCAACAATGGCAAAACCGACCTGACCTTGCGCGACCTTGAAGACATTATCTTTTACGGTGTGATCGGCGTAATTGCAGGCGGACGTCTTGGATACGTCTTATTTTACAAACCCCTGGAATACGTGCAGAACCCCATCGAAATCTTCTACCTGTGGCAAGGTGGCATGTCATTTCACGGTGGGCTGATCGGGGTGATCTGTGTCTTGCTGCTGCTAGCACATCAAAAAAAACGCACTTTGCTGGAGCTCGGTGATTTTATTGCGCCGATGATTCCGCTGGGCCTTGCTGCCGGACGTCTGGGCAACTTCATCAATGCAGAACTGTGGGGTCGCCCGACTGATTTGCCGTGGGGGATGGTTTTTCCGATGCTGGGAGACGGCTTGGCCCGACATCCATCCCAGCTGTACGAAATGGCGCTGGAGGGTATCGTTCTGTTTGCTGTGGTCTGGTGGTTCGCCCGCAAACCGCGAGCAACCGGCCAGACCAGCGCCGTATTTTTAATGGGCTACGGAATTTTCCGCTTTCTGGTTGAGTACACCCGGGAACCCGACGCATTTCTGGGTACGGTTCTGGGCTCGCTGACCATGGGCCAGCTGCTTTCGCTGCCCATGATCGCCCTTGGACTATTTATTTACTTTCGGGCAGCAAGTACACAGCCCCCCTTACCGAAACCGTAACGTTCTCTGTCCCGCCCTCGAGTGCCGGGCCGGACTTTTCGGGTGCCGCAGCAGCAACCATCATGCGCGGCATGGGGGAGTAATCGGCGCCCCCGCCATCAAGAGCCAGATCTTTGATGCGAAACCCCTGATAACCAAAAGCAGCAGCCATTGACTGCGCCCGCTGCGTAAAGGATTTCGCCGCCTGATCAAGCAATACCGCTTCAGCCTCGTTGCGCGCAGCAGTCGAAACAAAAAAATACAGGTTGCTGATGGACATGCGATCGGAAAACTGCCCAGCCACTGCAGAGGCCGCGTTGAAATCGGAGGATTCAATCAGGACATCGGCACGGCCCTGCCAGCCTTTGATCTTGCCGTTTTCACCGTGTACGGGCCAAACCCGGTAATTACCAGATGACACCTTTACACGACTTTCTGCAGGGGCTTGCTTCAGAACACTGGCAAGCACACTGTCGAGACCTGCACTGACTTTTTCGCGACGGCTGTCATCAACCTGCGTACTTAACGTAATTCTTACGGTATCTTGGTCGACCTGGGTCGTCGCAGAAGCAGATAACGTGGCCACAGGCAAAAGCCCTTGCTGCGATGGCACTGTTTCTGTTACTGATGACTGCCCCTGCACCACCGCAGGCGCTGCACCGAACATACCCGATACGCCAACAACAACGGCGGCAACCAGGTTGCGCCGGTACTTGAAAAAAAAGGGCTGCATAACGTGCTCCAGAAAAAAGGCCCGCCATAAGGCGGGCCTGCGAGATAAATGCCCCGCCTGTGCCGTCAAGACCGGCATCCTGGAACCGAGGGTTCAAGGTGGTCGCTTTCAGTCAAGCTTCGGGATCGTCAGTTAAGGCGTTCACTCCGGCGTGTCAATCGGGCAACCTAATGCCATAAGCATTGGTTCAAGAAATGTAAGGTCAAGTCACGAACACTGCAGGGACAACGGGTTGGGCCCGAACCGCAAACGCACATGGATGTACGCTTTTGGCCAGACCCGAATTCTTTACAACAAACTGCCAGTTGCGGCGGTTTCTGGCAAAACGAGATCAAGCTGGCGATGCATGCTTTCGAGGCGTTGTTTGAACTCGCCAACGGCCACCTGCCCCAACGGGCCATCTGGAGAACGCATGGCCAGAAATTCGGCAGCAATTTGAATAGCCGCCATTACTGCAATACGTTCATTACCAGAGATTTTACCAGAGCCTTTGATGCCAAGCATTCGCTGGTCTACAAGCCGCACCGCGGACAGCAGCGCTTCTTTTTCTGAAGGTTCGCAGGCCATCGAGTAATCGCGACCCAAAATAGAAACATCGACACGTTCCATGGCTGATTACTCCTGGGGGGCACCCGGCAAACGAATGAGAACCGCGTCGATACGCTCACGCGCAGCTTCGGCGACCTGACGAAGACGAGAAGACTCGGACTGACTGGCGTGCAACCGCTGACGCACCGCCTCTTGTTCGGCCTGCTGACGTTCGAGTTGCTCTTTGAGGCTGGCCACTTCAGTAGCCGCAGCCGCACGCAGACGCGTCTCGGTTTGTTCGGACTGCTGTCGCAACTGCTGCAAGGCAGACTCGGAGTGCGCGCGCAGGGCATCCATTTCTGCCCTGTGCCTGTTGGCCTGGGCGGCGACATCTTTGTATTCGGATTCTTGTTGAACAAGTTGCTCGAGCAAGGCATCGCGCTCTTGTTCGACAACGGCAACGCGCTGGGCGAGCACATCGTGCCGGGACTGGAGCTGACGAGCCAGCTCGACAAGCTTGCCCACGCGGGCTTCTAAAAATTCTAGGTCTTGCAACATGGCAATATGATAAACCACGGGCCTTATCGAAGGGAAGGGCCCGTAACAGGGTTCAATGGAATCGCTAGAATAACCTATATTGACCCGCCATCATTACAAATACAGGAAGGAGCCAGCATGTCTGCCGCGATTACCGTTCGCTCATACGAAAACGTCCCACATCAAAAGGTGGCCTTCATCGGGCTAGGCGTCATGGGCTACCCCATGGCCGGCCATCTGGCGCGGGCAGGCCATGACGTTACGGTATATAACCGGACCCCGGAGAAGGCATCACGCTGGGTCAGCGAGTTTGGGGCACAGCACGCCAAAACACCAAAAGCGGCGGCTCAGGGGGCCCGGCTTGTGTTCAGCTGTGTCGGTAACGATGACGATTTACGTAGTGTCGTGCTGGGTGATAACGGGGCATTCGCCGGGATGCCTGAAGGCTCTGTTTTTGTTGATCACACAACGACATCGGCTGAAGTTGCACGCGAGCTGTCTGCCCATGCCACCCGCCAGGGGCTGGCTTTCATTGATGCGCCGGTATCGGGTGGCGAGGCCGGCGCAATCAATGGCGCACTAACAATCATGTGCGGCGGCGCTCGCCCCGATTTTGTTGCTGCCGAACCAGTCATGACCGCATATGCACGGGCCATTACCCACATGGGTGACCACGGCGCCGGGCAACTGTGCAAGATGGTGAACCAGATTTGTGTGGCTGGCGTGCTTCAAGGACTTGCCGAGGCCATCGCCTTTGGGCAAACGGCCGGTCTTGATATTGAAAAAGTGCTGTCAGTTATCAGCAAGGGTGCCGCCCAGAGCTGGCAAATGGAACATCGAGGGCACACGATGAATAAAGGCGAGTTTGATTTCGGCTTTGCTGTTGACTGGATGCGTAAAGACCTGGGCCTGGTACTGGATGAAGCCCGACGCAACGGGGCCAACCTGCCCGCCACAGCGCTTATCGACCAGTTCTATGGCGAAGTACAAAAAATGGGTGGCGGGCGCTGGGATACATCGAGCCTTATCGCCCGCATCCAGCGCCGCTAAGCCGCCCGTCAAGCCATAGTCTGGGCTTTGGTACTGCTGATGCGCTCAATACCGTCAGCAGCCCTGTCAAGGTTTTCAGTGTCATTTCCTGACGAAGGCAGCGAGCATGGCGTACGAGCCACCCCGTGGCGCTGGCGCAAAAAACGACGATCAGCACCTCGACGAAACAAAATACCCGCCAGTTCATTCAGTGCCTGGGTATAGACGTCTCTTTTGAATTCGATGACGGCATCAAGGGGAACCCAGTAATGGCTCCAGCGCCAGGCATCGAATTCGGGGTGACGCGTTGCCCGAAGACAAACGTCAGAGTCGCGCCCGACCAAACGCAACAGAAACCAGATTTGCTTTTGCCCTTTGTACACCCCCCTTGAATCGCGCCGAATGAATTCATTCGGCACGTTGTAACGTAACCAATTACGTGTGCGCCCCAATATGCGGACATGCTCTGGTAACAAACCAACTTCTTCACGAAGCTCGCGGTACATGGCCTGTACCGGGCTTTCACCGTATTTGATACCACCCTGCGGAAACTGCCAGGAATGCTCGCGAATGCGTTTACCCCAAAATACCTCGTTCTTTTGATTAACGAGGATAATGCCGACATTAGGACGGTAGCCTTCACGGTCTAACATAGGCCACCTCAATAACGAATTTAATACAATTACTCCGATTATACGTATCTGCAGAGATCCTCACCATGCGCGCATCCAAGTACCACCTCAACACCCTTAAAGAAGCCCCCGCCGAAGCCGAAGTCATCAGTCATCAATTGATGACGCGGGCCGGCATGATCCGCAAACTGGCGGGCGGAATTTACACCTACATGCCTCTGGGCCTTCGGGTTCTGAAGAAAATTGAAGCCATCATTCGCGAGGAAATGGATCGCGCCGGCGCCGTTGAGTTGCTGATGCCGATGGTACAGCCGGCCGAACTTTGGGATGAATCAGGGCGCCTGTCGGAATATGGCCCTGAACTGTTGCGCATCAAAGACCGCCACCAGCGTGATTTCGTGCTGCAGCCGACATCTGAAGAAGTGGTGACCGACATCGCCCGCAACGAGATCCAGAGCTGGCGCCAGTTGCCGGTGAACTTCTACCACATCCAGACTAAATTCCGGGATGAGCGCCGCCCGCGCTTTGGCCTGATGCGCGGGCGCGAATTCACCATGAAAGACGCCTACTCTTTCGATCGCGACGAGGCGGGCGCACAAGCCAGCTACGACAACATGTACGATGCATACATGAAAATTTTCAACCGGCTGGGTCTGGTTTTCCGGGCGGTGGCCGCAGACACAGGGTCTATTGGAGGATCTCGTAGCCATGAGTTCCAGGTTATTGCGAACACCGGTGAAGACCTGATCGTGTACAACCCGGACTCGCAATACGCGGCCAATATCGAACTGGCCGAGGCACCCTGCCTGATCGCAAGCCGGTCGCCCGCATCAAAGACAATGACAAAGGTTGCTACACCAGACATGACCAAATGCGAAGACGTGGTGGCCCTGATGGGTCGCCCGTTAACCGATGCCGTCAAGTCGATTGTGCTGGCTACCGAACCCGCTGAAGGCAAGCCTGCCCGAATTTTCGTCTTGCTGATCCGTGCAGACCACGAGCTGAATGAAGTCAAGACAGGCAAACTGCCTGGCCTGGACCTGGGCTACCGCTTCGCCACTGACGACGAAATCCGCACAGCGTTTGGTTGCTCGCCCGGGTATCTGGGCCCTGTCGGCACCAGCAGTGATGTCACCGTCATTGCCGACACCACCGTTGCCAATATGCATGATTTCATTTGCGGTGCCAACGAAGATGGATTCCATCTTGATGGCGTGAACTGGGGACGAGACCTGCCTGAAGCCCAGGTTGCAGACCTTCGCAACGTTGTCGCTGGCGACCCCGACCCGAATGGCGGCACGTTGGCGATACAACGCGGCATTGAGGTTGGCCACGTCTTTTTCCTGGGCGACAAATATTCCAAGGCCCTGAACGCCACCTTCCTGGAAACCGACGGCAAACCGGCCATTATGCAGATGGGTTGTTATGGCATTGGCGTCAGCCGCATCGCCGCAGCCGCCATCGAACAAAACCATGACGAGCGAGGAATCATCTGGCCGGTGGGCATCGCCCCCTTCCAGATTGTCATTTGCCCCATGGGGTGGACCAAAAGTGAAACGGTTCGCAACACCGCTGAACAAGTGTATCAAGACTTGCTTTCACAGGGCGTTGACGTCATTATCGATGACCGCGACATTCGTCCGGGTGTGATGTTTGCAGAATGGGAACTTATTGGTGTTCCGTTGCGTCTTACCATTGGCGATCGCGGCCTGAAAGAAGGCATTATCGAGTTCCAGGACCGCCGCCAAACTGAAGCTGAAAAAATAAAGGTTGAAGACGTCTCGGCCTACGTTCTGGAACAGTTAAAATCGCGCACCCCAACCCCTTGATTCAAACAACGTGCACTCAACGTTAGCCGTTCGCGTTTACTACGAAGACACCGATGCTGGTGGTGTCGTCTTTTACGCCAATTATCTCAAGTTCTTCGAACGAGGCCGCACCGAGTGGTTGCGAGATTTGGGCGTTGACCAGTCGGGTCTGGCCAAACGTGAACGGCGGATTTTCGTTGTGAAGCAGCTCGACTCCAGGTACATCAGGCCAGCACGGCTTGATGACCTGCTGACGATTCACAGCGAAATTACCCGTTTGGGGCGGGCGTCAATCGACTTCTTTCAATACGCATCCCTTGACGGGCAACGCCTGTGCGAGGGGAATATCCAGATCTGCTGCGTGGACGCTGAAACATTGCGCCCCGCCGCCCTGCCTCACGAACTTAAATCATTATTGGAAAAGGTTCAGGAATAACCATGCAGCCCTCAAGCGACCTGTCTATTGTCTCGCTCATTCTTGATGCCAGTATCCCGGTTCAGATCGTCATGCTCATTCTGGTGGGCATCTCCGTTTTATCCTGGACGTACATTTTCAGCAAACGCTCTGCCCTGAAACGGGCGCATGAACAAACCCGCCTTTTTGAAGACGACTTCTGGGCGGGCGGCGATCTGACAGCCTTGCAAAAATCGGTATCCGCAAGCCCGGCCGACTACGGCGCACTGGCCCGTATCTTTGATGCCGGCATGACTGAATTCATCAAGGCACGTCGGGTCAGCAGCAACGGTGATGCCATGCTGGATGGACCTCGCAGGGCCATGCGTGCCACCTACCAGCGCGAAATGGACAATCTGGAATCACATTTGAATTTTTTAGCCTCCGCCGGGTCGGTTAGCCCTTATATCGGGCTTCTTGGTACCGTATGGGGGATCATGCACGCCTTCCTGGGGTTGTCGGGCATGCAACAGGCCACGCTGGCCGCAGTCGCCCCCGGCATTGCCGAGGCCCTGATCGCCACCGCCATTGGCTTGTTCGCTGCAATCCCCGCCGTTGTTGCCTACAACCGCTACACCAACGAAATCGACCGGCTATCCATCCGGTTTGACAGCTTCATTGACGAGTTCCTTAATATTCTGCAACGTCAGGTGCGCTGATGCCTTCAAACCGCAGCCCTTACGGTCGGTCAGGCCGGAAGCTAAAAAACGAAATCAACGTTGTGCCCTACATCGACGTCATGCTCGTATTGCTGGTCATCTTCATGGTAACCGCCCCCATGATTACCCCCGGCCTCATCGAGCTTCCTAGCGTGGGCCAGGCTGCCGAAGTGCCGGCCCAGCCGCTCGAGGTTCAAATTGATGAAAACGGTGCGCTGTCGCTGCGGTCTCGCAGTGCCGGGGCCGAATTTGAACCCGTAGCCGCTGATGTCCTGATTGATACGGTGCGGGCACGCATCACGGTTGAAACACCCGTTGTTATCGCGGCTGACGGCAAAGTGCCCTACGAAAAGGTCATGGAAATCATGGACAAGTTGCGTAGCAGCGGCATCACACGCCTGGGTTTGCTGGTTGACCAAAGCGGTACCAGCGAACCCCCACGGAAATGACAGCAAATTCATGATGAAGTGGTTTGGGTCACGATCTTCACATCAGTCACCAGAGCAGGCCGATGAGCGACGCGGCTTCGCTCTTGCCGTCGGCGCGCACCTGGCTCTGGTGCTCGTTCTGCTGGCAGGCATGCTGACGTCATCACCGCGCACACCCGCCCCGGTTCAGGTAGAACTGTGGGCCGATGGCATTTCACCCAATGCGGTGCAGGAACCACAGGAAGAGGCTTCAGTTGAAGACATGCCCGAACCGGAGCCTGTACCGGAACCAGAGGTCGAGCCACCACCTGAGGTCGAGCCTTTACCGGCTCCTGCCCCGGAACCGACACCTGATCCCGTTCCTGCTCCTGAGCCACCTCCAGCTGCCGAGCTTCCCGCTCCGGTAAAGCCAACCCCTGCCCCGGAACCCACGCCGCAAATCAATCCCGATATTGCGCTTGAAAAAGCACGTCGCGAGAAAGAAGAGCAGCAACAGCGTGAACTGCTGGCGCGTCAAGAGGCTGAACGCAAGGCGAAGGAAGACGCCGCCAGGAAGGCAGCAGCCGAAAAAAAGGCCAAAGAAGAGGCCGAGCGTAAAGCCAGAGAAGAGGCAGAGCGCACGGCAAAACAGGAGGCAGAGCGTAAGGCTGCTGAGCAGAAAGCCAGAGAGGACGCCGAGCGCAAAGCGAAACAAGAGGCTGAGCAGAAGGCTCGTGCAGAGGCCGAACGTAAAGCGAAACTAGACGCCGAGCGCAAGGCCGCCGAACAAAAAGCAAAGGCAGAAGCAGAACGCAAGGCAAAGGAAGAGGCCGCGAAAAAGGCAGCTGCTGACAAGAAAGCCAAAGAAGATGCTGCACGCAAGGCGGCTGCCGAGAAAAAGGCCAGGGAAGACGCCGCCAAACGAGACGCCATACGCCAGGCCATGCGCGGCGATGCGCTGGGTGCCGCGGGTATTCCGGGGGGTACCGCCGATCGCAACCAGGCCGGAGGTGGTGGTAATGACAGTGGCTATGGGGCACTGGTACGCGCCTGCGTCAAACCACGCGTTACCTACCCGATTCCACCCCGGGCGGGCACCAACCCGACGGTTCAATTCCGCGTTATGCTCAGCCCTGAAGGTCGCGTACGTGACGTCGAAATCCGCCGCTCCTCGGGCATCCAGGGCTTTGACCGGGCCGTTGAAAACGGCGTACGTGGTTGCGACCCATTCCCGAAACCGCCCACAGGCAAGTATCCGTCGTCAATCGACGTCCACTACGCTATGTATGATTAATAGCACGACCCACAGGAGATAGTCGAAATGACTCGTGTCACCTTCGCAAACACTATCGCAAGAAATTTCAGGCGATTACAGGTGTATGGCCTGGCCATTCTGGCCGGCCTTGCACTGGCCTCACCAGCCTCTGCACAACTTCGCGTCGATATTTCGGGCGTTGGTGCTACCCAATACCCCATTGCCGTTGCCGATTTTCAAGGCAACCCGCAAGGGCAGAGCGTAGCTGAAGTCATCCGCGCCGACCTGACACGCTCGGGCCAGTTCAACCTGATCAATGCAACCGGCGCATCATTAACTGCAGACAGCCCTTTGGCCCACGATGAGTGGCGTACCCGCGGTGCCGATTTCATGGCCTATGGGTCAATTACAGAAGCCGGCGGGCAATATACCGTAACGTACCGCCTTGCCGATACTGTACGTAAAACCGAACTTGATGGCGTTGCCTTTGCTGGCAATGAGCGCGAATTGCGTCGTGTTGCGCACCGTATCGCCGACCGTATCTACGAAAAGATTACGGGTGTTCGTGGTGTTTTTTCAACACGGCTGGCGTATGTGGTTCAGAAAGGCGATGTCTATGAGTTACAAATTGCAGACGCCGACGGCCAGAACCCGCAAGTCATGTTGCGCTCGAAACACTCGATTATTTCCCCGGCATGGTCACCCGACGGCAAGAAGCTGGCCTATGTCAGCTTTGAACTGGGCAAGCCTGTCGTGTATGTACAGACGCTGGCAACCGGACAACGCCTGCCACTGGCAAATTTCAAAGGCAACAACAGCGCCCCGGCATGGTCACCCGCAGGAAACCAGCTGGCTGTCGCACTGTCACGCGACGGTATTTCACAAATTTACATCATCAACGACGATGGCTCTGGCTTGCGTCGGGTAATGCGCTCGCCGCTTATTGACACCGAACCTCATTTTTCTGCCGACGGTACGTCTCTGGTGTTCACCAGCGACCGTAGCGGCAACCCGCAAATCTATCGCGTTCCCGCAGCCGGCGGTGAGGCACGGCGAATAACGTTTAACGGTAGTTACAACATCTCACCAGCCCTGTCTCCGGACAACGGTAGTTTGGTGTACGTTACACGTAGAGATGGCGCTTACCGCATTGCGCTGCAAAACATGACGACAGGTGCAGAACAGCTGCTGACAGCGGGGTCTGATGACCAGTCACCCAGTTTTGCACCGAACGGCATGCAGGTGTTGTACAGCGCTGCTCAGGGTGGCCGCGGCGTTCTTGCTGTTGTCTCGGTTGATGGACGAGTCAGGCAAACACTTTCAACGCTTGACGGCCGGGTCCGCGAACCGACCTGGGGCCCCTTTACCGAATAGTTTTTTGACCCATTTTTCAGTGTGATGCTTTTTCTAAAGGAACTTAAATGAGCTCGCGCATTACCAAGACGTTAAGTGTTGCTGCCTTGACTGCCGCCCTGGCAGCCTGCAGTTCTGTACCACTAGACCAGCAGGCCGGCAGTGGTACCGGCACTGGTACCGGGGGCACAACCGGTATGGTCATGGATCCCTTCAACCCCCAAAGCCCGCTGGCGCAACAACGCTCTGTGTACTTTGAATATGACAGCTACACCGTGCCAGAGCAATATCGCAGCGTTGTCGAGATGCACTCGTCGTATCTGACAGCCAACAGCCAGCAGCGCATTCGTGTTGAAGGCAACGCCGATGCCCGGGGTGGCGCCGAATACAACCTGGCACTGGGCCAGCGCCGCTCTGATGCTGTGGCTCGCATGATGACGCTGATGGGTGTGCGTCCCGACCAGATCGAAACGATCAGCTTTGGTAAAGAGCGCCCGAAGGCCTTGGGCAATACCGAAGCCGACTACGCCGAAAACCGTCGCGCCGACATCAACTACCAGCGCTGATTTTTTGGCATAATCTGCTGTGCCTGAACGCCGTGGCGGCTTTCCGCCGCGGCGTTTTTATTTGAGGATTCCGTATGAAAGCACATGTACCCTTGTTGCGCCGCCTTGCCCTGCCCGCCTTGTTTGCCGCTACCCTGGCGGCTGTCGCACCGGCACACGCCTTCGCTGACGACGAAGCCCGCCGTGCCATTCTGGAATTGCGCGAACAAATGCGCAACCTGACAGAGCAAAACCGCCAGGCACGCCTGCTGCTTGCCGACCAGCTGGACACCCTGCGCCAGGAAGTTACCACCATGCGGGGACAAGTCGAACGCATGCGATTTGAGCTTGACCTGAAAAACGGGAACACACTGGGTCAGAATACGGCAACGCAGGTTGGCAACCCGCAAGAGCAAATGGCCTTCAATACCCCAATGGCAAAATTCCGGGAAGGCAAATACAAAGAAGCCGCCGACGGGTTTCGCACATTTCTGACGCAGTACCCGAACAGCGAGCTTTCCGCAGAAGCCGGGTTCTACCAGGGCAGCAGCCTTTACGCCGCCAAAGACTTTAAAAGCACCATACCGGCACTTCAGGCATTGCTGCAAAACCACGCCGACAGTGAGCGCGCCCCTGACGCACTGCTTGTCATGGCCGCGGCCCAGATCGAGCTCAACGACCTGGCCGGCGCAAAAACCAGCCTTCAGTCCATCGTCAATAATTACCCCCAAAGCAAAGCCGCCAGAACGGCGCAAGACCGTCTGACCCTGCTCCAGTAACTGATGCCTGTGCTTGAATTACCTGAAAGCCTGTTCGGGCTGGACGACGGCGCCTTGCTGTCATTTGTTGAATATGGTTTTGGCCAGACAACCTTGCTGGTTCATGGTTCATTATGCGACTATCGGTACTGGCGCTGGCAAATGGCGGCGCTGGGCGAATACGGCCGGGTTATTGCGCCCAGCCTGCGAGGCTACTGGCCAAACGCCCTGCAGGGGTCTGCCCCCAATACCAGGTTCTCGGTGCAGCAGCACGCCCAAGACCTTGTTGATCTGATACATGCCACAAGCCCTGACCAGCCCGTTAACGTTGTAGGGCATTCAAGGGGGGCACACGTTGCCATGGAAATGGCCTTGCAGGCTCCAGGGGCCATCAGGGCGCTGGTCTTGGCCGACCCCGGCATGAATCTTGCCGGGATAGACAATAACCGCACATTCTTACGCGAAGCCGCCACGGCCATCAGCCAAGGGCATGACGAGCAGGGCTTGGCCACATTTATTGATGCCGTCAGTGGCACAGACACATGGCGACGTATGACAGGCTGGTTCAAAACCATGGTTCGTGACAACGCTACCACTCTGTTGTCACAGGCCCATGAAGCCGACTCAGAACACGACCCGCAACGCTTTGCAACAATTACCTGCCCGGTACTGTTGCTGGGTGGCCAGCAAAGCCCGCCACGCTACGCAAAGACCCTGGATGTGCTGCAAAAGCACATAAAAAACGCCAGACGCGATTCAATTGCACTGGCGTCTCATGGAATGAACCTGGCTAACCCAAAAAGCTTCAACAGAAAAGTGCTTGAGTTTCTGGGTAGTTAGCACTTAATGCCGCATACGTACTTGCCCCGGCATGGAACCAGCGGGCTTGACTTCGCAGCTGGCGACAACTTTTTCCCCTGACTTTAGCACCAGATCAACCTGAATGGTTTCACCAACGGCGACATCGCGCCTGGGCTGTTCAAGCATGATGTGGTAGCCACCTGGCTTGAATTCGAGCTTGCCATTGGCTGGAACCGGAACTTCGTCGATCATGGCCATGCGACTCATGCCATTTTCATGACGGGTTTGGTGCACCATAAGCAACCCGTAATCTTGAGGTGCTGCAGCACCAACCAGGCTGACTTCGCTGGCCGTGTCATTCTCGAGTACAAAATAACCCGCCGAGGGCGCCGGCGCCGGCAACAGACGAACCCAGCACCCCTGAGCCGAAACGCCCTTGGCGACAGGCATTTCGGTGGTATCTGTTGCAGGCGCTTTCATTGCGCCATGCCCCTGATGTTTGCCATGGTGTGCGGCCCAGGCGACGCTGCTGCCAGCCAGGGCAACCATTAACGTCATTTTGGAGATTTTTTTCAACATTGAGCGGATTCCTGTTTACATGAGATAACGCTGATACAGCGATGATTCTACCCATCAAAAAGAATACAGTTATTGACAATCATCAGGTGACTGCGACGCCCCCTCCGACTGACTCCTGGCTTAACACCCAAAAAAGCCCCAAGGAAGCCGCCAAATCACACTGCAGCAAAAGCAAGGCCCGGCATAGAATAGCGGGCTTCACTGAAAAACCCTGCACCAGAAGCTCGGTAACAGACACAAATACTCTTTCGGAGACAACATGAGCAGGCCAAAAAACCTGAAAGTCAGAACCAAATTGATCGGTGGATTCCTGATCGTCGCTGCACTTGCAGCCATTATCGGTTTTATGGGCATGCAATCCATGCAGCGCATCAGCAACATGACCGATCAACTGTACGAAAACAAGTTCGTCAGTGTCCGGCATGCCGCTGAGGCCGACCGGCAACTGGTGGCGGCCAGCCGTGCGCTAAGCCAAACCCTGCTCACATCGACCGAAAACGAATACCGGTCAGAGTACTTTTCTATCGACAATCATTTTGTGTCAGCCAAGATGGCACTCGATGATCTTGCCCGCACCGTAATAACCGACGCAAACAAGCGCTCTGTCCAGCAGGCGCGCGAAGCGGTCGATGCTTTTGAAAAATCTGCCAAGGACATTGTGCGCGAACAGCCCGCCGAAACACTGGGACGACTTGATACCACCGACCGGATTTTCAAGGAAATGCGTCCGCTTGCTGACGAAGCCGAAGACCTGATCAAGCGCATTTTGCTTGATCAGCAAGACCAGGCCATGCAAGCCACAGAAGAAATCCGGGGCATTTACCACAATGCCTTGCTGGTCATGGGCAGCCTGACCGCATTGGGTGTGCTGCTGGCAATTGGACTTGGGCTGATGATCACTCGCGGGTTTACCCGACAGCTGGGCGCCGAACCTGATCAGGTTGCTCAAATTGCCGGCGCAATCGCCAAAGGCAAACTCAACAACACAGTCATGGCGCGTAATACATCCAGAGACAGCATCATGCACGCCATGGGCCAAATGCAGGAGGCCCTTGGAAAGGTCGTAATGCAGGTACGCACCAGCAGTGAACACATTGCCGCAGGCTCGGGGCAGATTGCCGCAGGCAACACCGACCTTTCGCAACGCACAGAACAGCAATCTGCCAATCTGACACAAACTGCCGCCGCCATGGAAGAGCTCGCCGGTACGGTCAAGAGCAATGCCGACGTCGCTCGCCAGGCCGCTCATATGGCCTCTGCAGCCAGCGCAGCGGCAGTCAGGGGTGGTGAGGTCGTGAACAACGTCGTTACTACCATGCAGGAAATCAATACCTCATCGCGCAAAATTGTCGACATCATTTCGGTCATCGACAGCATTGCCTTTCAAACCAATATTCTGGCCCTGAACGCAGCAGTAGAAGCTGCACGTGCTGGCGAACAAGGCCGTGGTTTTGCCGTAGTGGCCGGTGAAGTGCGCGGGTTGGCCCAAAAAAGCGCATCTGCCGCCAAAGACATCAAAAACCTTATTGACTCGAGTGTCGAGAAAGTTGATGCCGGTACAACACTGGTCGATGAAGCCGGTGCCGCCATGCAGGGCATTGTGACGCATGTAAAACAAGTCACTGACCTGATCAACGAAATCAGTGCCGCAACACACGAGCAAACCCAAGGCATCAATCAGGTCAATGAAGCCGTTCTTCAGCTTAGCGAAGTGACCCAGCAAAACGCTTCGCTGGTCCAGCAATCGGCATCGGCTGCTGACAACCTGCGCCAGCAGGCCAGCCACCTGGTTGAAGTCGTAGGCATTTTTGACATTGGACAAGGCTACATTGATGTAACAGCGCATGAAATACAGACACACGAAGCGCCGGCGCCCGCTTCCCGACCAGCATCTGTCTTGCCAGCCTCGACCACTGCTCAGCTGCCATCTGAGACAAGCAGGGCTGCCCGAAAAACCCAAGATACCGCAAAAACTACAGCAAGCCCGAGCAAACGCGCGCCTGCAGTAAAGGCTATTGGCGGCCAAGGTAAACCACATGCGCCGGCGCGTACCAGCAAGACACCGCCCCCCGCAGCGCAACAACCCAAAAATAACGATAAACTGCTTCGCCCGGATTTTAGCGACACCAGCACGACCAGCCGCAAAACAGCCAAGGAAGACGATTGGGAAGAGTTCTAGGATAGCCAGTGGTTATGACCCTGATATAGACAATCAACTGGTTTAAATAAATGATATTAATTATCATTTAGCTATCTGAAAACCAATATCAGGAGTCACATCATGATTGTTCTCGAAAAAGCCAGCCAGGTCATGTTGCACATGGGCGTTGCCTTCGGCGTAACCTACGCCATGACGGGTTCGATCATGACAGGGGGGTTGGCAGCGCTGGTCGAGCCCATTTGTAACGTTGCACTTTTGCCGTTTCACGAAAAGGCCTGGCGTCGTGTCAAAACACGCTGGCGCACTGCTGCCCCCCCTTTGGCAGGCCAGTGTTAAGATTCCAGTCTGTTATTTGAGTGCGTAATTATCCGAAATGGCGTCTTTCAAGATCGACTCGATTGTCCAGTCTCTAAGTGATATTCGTATGGCCTGGCGCACGTCGCAAGGCCGCTCTCGTGAACCCGGCGGTCGGGAACTGCCGTCGCGTCAGGCGCTTGCCAAAGTAATGGACGCCCTGAAATGCGCACTCTTTCCGATGCGTCTTGGCCCAACCGACTTGCGGCACGAAAGTGAAAACCACTATGTTGGGCACACCATTGACAGTGCCTTGCACACGTTGCTCGAACAGGCACGCCTGGAGATTCGTCATCAACACCGGCATCAGCCCCTTGATGACAGCGACATCGAAACCCGGGCTTTTTTGGCGGTTTCTCACCTGGCCGAACGGCTGCCTTACATCCGCAACATGCTCGACAGCGATGTGCTGGCCGCCTATCACGGTGATCCGGCAGCCCAATCGGTTGACGAAGTGCTGTTGTGCTACCCCGGTGTACAGGCCATGATCAACCATCGGGTTGCCCACGAGCTTTACCTGAACAAGCTTCCCCTGCTGGCGCGCATCATGGCCGAAATGGCACATGCAGAAACCGGTATAGATATCCACCCTGGCGCCAGTATCGGGCGCAGCTTTTTCATCGATCACGGCACGGGTGTCGTTATTGGCGAAACTACAATCATCGGTGAACGGGTACGTATTTACCAGGCAGTCACGCTGGGTGCCAAAAGCTTTCCCACTGATGAAGACGGATCGTTGCAAAAAGGCTTGCCCAGGCATCCGGTGGTTGAAGACGACGTTGTCATATACGCCGGCGCTACCATTCTGGGGCGGGTTACTCTGGGCAAGGGCTGCGTCATTGGTGGCAACGTCTGGCTGACCCAGAACGTACCGGCCGGGTGCGTTGTAACCCAGGCGCGCTCGCAAGACACGCCAAGGTCAAACTGCCCCGACTCAATCATCTGACCCGACAATTAAAAGGCTGCCGTCAACGACAATAGCGCGGCAGCCTTGCCCTGGTAGCGCCCGGTTGCCGTGCTGGTGTATACGCCTTTATCGGCATTGGTATCAACATACGTCAAGGCTGCGGTGAAATTTCCCCAGGTTTTACTGACCCCCAGAGACCAGTCGGTGTAATTCCCGTCCTTCACATTCCTGACGCGCTGATAGCCAACATGCGCATCAAGATTCAAGCCCCAGACACCCGTCGGCACACTGGCCGACAAATCATAGTACTGACTGTTTTTACTATCGGCCCAGCCAAACAAGTTGCTCACGGCATGTGAATATTTGAAGCTGACCGGCCCGTAACCCAGGCCCAGATAAAGCTCGGTAGTATCGGGGCTGACAAACCCGCCGGGGTAATTGCCTGGGTAGTAATAGTGCAAGACGCCGACATCGAACGTAACGTCACCCCATAACGGACCGGTGTAACCCGCGTAAAAATCCATCTCAACCGGCGCTGAGACATTATCGTCAGCGTCCCCCAACCAGCTGATACTCGAGTTCCAGTTGCCGATGTAAAAGCCGCTGGAATGCGTCAGATCAAAACCACCCTGAATCGCCGGCTTGTTATTGGTTTGCATCAAGCCCCGGTAACGGTACTGACTGGCCAGCGTCATATTCGCACTGAACGAAAAGTCAGATGCAGGCGTATCCGTTTGTGTTGTTTGCGCAATGGCCGGGGTTACAACAACCACAGCCAGCAGCGCACTGCACAGCGCTTTTCTGAAGAATGGGAAGGTCATGAATTGCTCCTTGTAGTGTTTGACAACAAAAACAGCATCAACACGACTCAAGCAATTAACGTGCCAGATATTACGTTACGTCACCCTGCGAAAGGTCAGATTCAACCGATGCGCTTGCGCTGACAGGCTTGCCCCGGACGCAACAGTCTTCACGCCATGAAACCGCAAGCGGTCATCACCGCCCCATACCAGAACATCAC